>Ga0179593_1352973_pt1 | contig 16947 bp, 16 predicted proteins | sample CZODoug2_1_08_16_FD_185931 | JGI IMG/M metagenome (GOLD analysis project Ga0179593, IMG submission 185931) | Vadose zone soil fungal communities from Angelo Coast Range Reserve, California, USA - CZODoug2_1_08_16fungal (PacBio error correction) | ecosystem: Environmental > Terrestrial > Soil >...
AACAGCAACGGACACCGGGTTCTGCGGGGGAGAATTGGTGTTCCGGAGAAAAAACGAGAACTTTAATTGGGGAGAAAGAAAACGCCGACGAAAAAATTCCAGGCCGACAGGGAGGCCCAGAAAAAGTTATTCCATAATGGGGAGAGGGGGGAGGGAGGCAACGAGCTCTGATAGCTCAGAGGAAAAGAGAGCACAAGAGACTCCTGAAGGGGAAAAAACGCAAGGTAGAGTTGAAGGAGGTGAGCCGGGTAGGGGGGGCCTTGTGACGGGGGAACTAGAGAAAGACTGGTCCAACGATTTGGAAAGTCAGAACCGGAACTGCCAGTGGAAGAAGAGAAAAAAAGAGAGCATCCTTTCTTGCCAATCTGGGAGCGGCAACAAAGATTTTTGGGAGGAAAAACGCAGAGGCCTTAACTAGAAAACACACAGTCGCAGGGCACGAAGGACATTCCAGGAGGGAGGGCTAGGGGAGGATCTGCGCTAGGGGGTCGCAATACGACCAAGAAAAGAGTGATTTTTTATGGCACAGTCAAGAGGTCACCAAAAAAACAGGGGTACCAAAGAGTCAAAATCATAGAAACCTAGACGGATATTAAGAAAGGACATATTCTGAAAAACCGATCCAGAGCGAGTTGAATCGAATCGTAGTTCGGGGGGAAGGACTGATTACAACAGCCCCCATACAAAAAAAAAAAACGCTGCAAAGAGGTACATAGGGATGGGCCCGAACCAAAAAAGAAAAAAAAAAGGCGATCGAGCGGGAAAAGACGGGGGCGTTAAGGAAAAAGGGGTCGCAGTCGTAGAATGCCGCGAGCGCCTGACGTGGGGGGACCGTGAAACGAATTTGGAAAAAGGGGAGAGGGATACGGCGAGTCAAAACTTTTCATAGGCTTACCGAAAAAGAAGAAGGAGGGGGGAAAAAGAATGGCCAAGCTTTGGCTTGACGGTAGCTAAAGGCAAAGATGCCTGGAGCGCGAACGAGTGGAGAGAACCTTCAGACGGAAAAGGGGGGAAGGACGACCTTTAACGATCTTAAGAGAGAATCACTGAAAGACCGGTGCTGGGAACGATCGATACACACAACCAAGGGGAGGCATACTGCGAGGAAAAAAGATTGGGCAAGAAAAAGCTGAAAATCGGGCCCCATACTTCAAAAAACAGTTGTAAAAAGGAAGGAGTGGGAGAAGGTGCCGGGTGGCTGGTGGGGACCTTATGCTTCACCGGTTTAAGTTAGTCGATTGTAGAGGGAGAGAATGGCCAGGGTTGGAAAAGGAAGTGTCTTGGAATGTCAAGGAGGGAACTCGAAGTCGACTGGCAGAATCGACGAAAAGAAAAGAAATTTTCCCCTTCTAAAGTAGTCTTGAAGGAAAAAGGGTGGAAAAAGAGGATACGAGGCATTATCGGGATTTTGAAGATCGCATGAATAATTTGCAAAGGGCCCAGGGATTTGAGCGCTGGCGCGTATCAAGAAGCTAAGAAACGAAGAATTCATATAGCTAAGCCTCTTGGAGAAAAGGTTGTACCGTGTTCGGCCAGGCCAAAAGATCGGACTTTTCAACCGCTCAGGGAAGAGAAAAACAAAAGGGGAGAGGTAAATGAGAATCGGAACTGGTGAAAAGGAAGAAACGGGCGTCCGAAAAAAGGAGGAAAAAGGTCCCTTGCAGAAAAAGAAGTCATCTTCGTTGCGTCACAGAAAATGCAGGGGACCAGCGTCCCACTGGGGAAAAGAGACTATTTTCAAAAAATTAATTGCTAAATCAAATAAGCTCTCTAAATGGATCGATCGGTAAGAAAAATCAGTACAAAGCGCCGAGAAGGGGAACAAAAACCCCACAGTAGGAAACCTGTCGTCGCTCACGAGACAAAAACTTAATTGAAAAGGGAAAAGAGCAAAGAAAAAAATCATAAGGCATCGACTGATAAGTATTGCCGGGGTTTGGGTTGTAACCCGGAAAGAAGAAGTAGGGAAAAGAACCCCACTCAACCCGGAAGCGCACGCCAAGAAACCTGTCGTGGAGTAGGGAGACAAGTCGATAGGACCGCTGGAAGTCAAACCAACAAAGGCTTCCAACTTTTGGGAAAGAGGGATAAGGTATACAGCGAGTTTGAAAAAAAGGGGAGGGAGAGGTTACAAAAAGGAAGAAATGCATACGCGAGTAGGGTATCCAACGGAAAAAACGGTCGCGGGGAGAGGTGCGAGAAACATCGGTTGGGTAGGAATCCAGGGACTGAAAGAGAGCTCACGGACCTCCTCGGGAAGCTTGACAAAAAAGGGCAAGTGTGGGTAAACTTTGGAAAATGGGCCAAAAAGCATAACGCGTGCCGGGCAATCCGGAGGCCGATCCAATATGAGAAGTAAATCGCGACCCGTTAAAAAGCGCTCTAAAAAAACAGGGCTAAAAGGGGGTGGTCTAAAAAGAGGGTGGTGAATTTCGGGTGTCTGCCGGAGAAGGAGGTTAGAGGGAAAGAGGAAGTTAAATCGTAGGCACGGTTTTGCTGGTATCGCCGATGTGTCCTGTCGAATAAAGGAGGAAAGCGACCTACTGCAGAAAGCGGCTGGCAACAGCAGCGGCTAGAAAGAGTCAATGAAAAGAACTCGAAAAAGATTGTGGGGGGGGGTGGGGGGGGGGGGGGGGGGGGGGGTGGGGGGGATGGGGGGGGGTGGGAGGGGTGATGTGTGGGGGGGGGTGGGGGGGGGGGGTGGGGGTGGGGGGGGGGGGCGGTCTTGAGGGGGGTTGTGTTGGTGGGGGGGATGGGTGTTGGGTGGTTGGTAGTGTGTTGGCTGGTTTGGGAAGGATTCGGGTTGGGTGTGGGGTGTTGCGTCCCCCCTCTCCTTTTTCAGGCCAAGGACACGTTGGGGAATGAGAACCCTCCCCCCTGAAGACAGGTCGGCTATTGGCAAACTGATTCCGAACACCTCTACCCATACTGGTCATTAACTGGAAAAACGCTATTGCGACACCTTGGGATTGGCAAGATCAGACGATACAGAGAAACCTCAAATCGTCTTGTTGGGCAGAGCAACAGAAAGAAAAAGAAATGGAACTTTTCGACATTTGCCAAGGGAACGGAGAATGACAGGGAAAAAAAAAAAAGCATTCATTCCAGCGGACCAGCAAGCAAGGAACATCAACGGAACTCGAACCCTGTGCAGGAAAGGCAAGCCGGAAAGGGAGGTCAGACGAATTGGATCAGATTCCGATGAGGGAAAGGGGGCAGAAAAGCTGGACAATCCAAAAGAGTGCAACATAGCTTTTTAGCTGGATAGACTGGACTTTGGAAGCAGCGGTTTGAGAGGTCAGCAACCCAAATACTTGGGGACTGTGGGAAATCCGGGAAAGAATAAAAAGGGAAATAACGCGTGTGACGATGCTGGGAGAAGCGACTTCGGAAGGGAATTAGCTTGGCCCGAAAGCATGCCCAAAGCGGGGAACCAAGGGCATAGAGGACAGGGCCTAAGGAAGGAAGGGAAAACTAAATGCTGGCATCCTGAGGGTCCAAAGGTTTCGGAGATCGATCGCGTCGCACACACCAGTTTAGCAGCCCAAGGGAGCACGATCTTTGTCTCCGAGAAAAGCATTAAATTAGGTGAAAGAAACAGTGGAAGGGGAACGCGGGTTCTGAATTGCTGAGATCCGAATTCGGCAGAGAATCGCGAAAGGACGACGAAAGTCCGAAAGAGAGTCATCAGAGCAAATAGGGAAGAGAGAGCTGATCATCCGACGGGGGAACGGTGGACGAGCGTGACGTAAACTGCCAAAAGCAATTCAGAAACAGAATAGGGTCAAGGTCAAAAGAACAAACATCATGGTCTGCGGGGGGAGACAATCTCTGCTAAGATAAACAGGGCTGGCGAAGGGTGCGGAGACGACTTCCGGAAAAAGAAAACGGGTACCGCGGGAGAAAATGGCAACCTGAACATAAGAAGAGAATCGAACCTCTATGCTTTGGGAAAGAAAACGCTGGGGAGAATTCAGGCAAGCTGCCTTGAGTAGGGGGCAACAGCATCGAAAGTTGCAAAAGTGGGCAAAGGCTCCCACAAAGAAAAAAGTGAGGAGACAGATCCAACCAGAGGGGTACAGGGAGGGACATCATCAAAGGGGCCATACGAGCAAAATAAGGTCCATTCGCGTAATCAAAAAAAGGGAGTTCACGTCTCTGTAAGAAGGAAGGAAAAAGACTGGATGACGGATGTTCATGAAACGAGTGACCTATTGCTAGGAGGGTGGAAGTCTTTTCGGCTCGCCGGAGGAGTGAAAAGGATTTAGGTTTTCACTGTAAGAACAGAGCAAGAAAATCATCGCTGTCCAGGTTGAGAGGGAAAAAACAAGGACCGATGTGTAAGGGGGATAAGGCTTTTCCAAGCTAAGTTCGGGCAGAAGGGATAAGTAGGGGAAAGGCCAGTCCGAGTTTTATGGGGGGGAAATATCGCTCTCGATCCAAGCCCCCCGCGTAAAGGGGGGGTGAGTGGCAAATGTTGAACGGGCAACGAGTACGAACTGATGGGTTGCGCCAAAAAAGTCGGGTCAAACACGAAGGACCGGGCGATTTGGGACGACAAGATCTCGAAAGAAAAGAGCGATGTTTCGGAAAGGGTGTGGTGCGCGGGAAAGGAGTACCCACCATCCGGCAAAAGAACCCCAGGGAGATACGATGGAAGGAAATTAAGGGCCCCTCTCAAAAGAAAAAAGAGAACAAAGGAAAAGGCGATCGATGAGGGGCCACAAGCAGGGGAGGTAGTCCAAAATCGAAAAAATGAGATAGCAGCTGTTGGAGGATCTATGTCAGGAGTAAACCGGTGAGAAATCTTGGGCGATCGAAAATAAAAAATTAGGCCCAGAAATCGGGGACACAAGGACATCCCGGGTAAAACTAAAGTGAGTGTTTAAAGGGGGAGGGGAAGAGTCACAGCGATTTCGTAATCGAAACGATGGGGGGCTCTCGAAGGGGGGCCTCCGTGGGCCGTCGATGCTAAAAGCAAATTATTCCCAACCTTGGCAAATAGCGCCAAACTCGCTGGCAAACTCGGAGAGACAACGAGTTGGGGGAAAAAAAAAAAAAGGCTCCGCAGGCGACCTTTTACAGAAACGCAACTAAAGGTGGGAGAATGTCCGTGTTGCGTGGTATACGGCTGCGGCCTGCAGGGTGACCAACCGAAGATTTTGGGGAGAACTTACGAAGGGCCAGTAAGCGGAAAAGGGGTACTTTCCAGTTTAAGGGGGGGCCCGCTATGCTCCGTCAGAAGCGGGAATGAAGATACTGGGGGAAAATGGAGTAATAGCGGAACGGTACCGGGGGGATCCATAGCTTTAGATGGATTTTTAAGAAAGTTGGCGGGAAATCGGCCCGGTGTTGGGGAAAATGGCGCGGAGGCTAAAGCTGATGCGGGAGAAGAGACGTATCTTCGGCGTACGGAGGGCTGCAAAGGTTACGTGTTGGACGCTTTCGCGACCTGGGCCCACTCCGGCCGGACTTTCATCAAGAATACCGGAGAGAGATAAACACAACGGATGAGGAGGAAAAAAAAATTCAGGTATCGGACTGGGAAATTCACTAGGGAAGGGGCGTCCGGCACGTGAAGAATAGGAGAAAAAGCGAAGAAGAAGAGATTCGGTTGCGTCCCCGAAAGAGGAATGGCAAGATTGATAAAACGTCTTTGGTTAAACAGAGGAATTCCGAAAAATAGCTAGCGAGGGGGAGAGGGATTCAGTGGCCTATTGCTATCGAGTAGCAGGGACAAATATCAGTAATCAGGTTAGTACACGTATTCCATACTTAAATGCCGTAAGTGAAAATGGCAAAAAGCAAAAAGGACCCCAGGGGGAAGCCGAGAATCCACAGACTTTTGTAAAAAAAACGGCGCGGAAGCCCACACTTACAAATTCGACAACTACATAAAAAATGGCGGGGGGCGGCGTGGGATGGCCGCCGGGAGACGTGTACCCCAATCGTTGGAGCATTGAAAGCGATTGGGGAAAGCATGCGTATAAGCGATCGGGTTACAAAACCAAGGATTTTGATCTAGAAAAAGAGACGTCTGGTCGCGGAAATGGTAACAGGCGGCGAAAATGGGCGCCAATCGTGTTTGGTTCAAAGGGGAAGGAATCATCGTCGCATCGAACCGAAGAGCAGAGGCCAAAAAAGCCGAAAGTAAAAGAGGAATTTCCATTTGGTGCCAAAAAATCGACAGGCAAAGGGGGAATCATTCTTCGAAAATATTTCTCACCGGGGGTAACGAGGAAAATTCAATGCGCCGCCAGACCTATAAGACAGGGAAGGGGGGGGATCTAACAGAACGCTGGGTTAGGAGGAGGGAGGGGGGTCTCTGCCGAGGAGTTGGAAATCCCGAAGTCAAATCGAGTCATTAAATGGGGAGCTGCCGGTGTGTCCTGTCGTAACAAAAGCCGATGACAAAAGGTTAAAACAGCTCTGGATCGAGATGTCGGAAAGTCAGGGGTCGCGGAGGGGGGGGTCTTTTTGAGTAAACCATATCCGGGGAAGGGGACCAAAGTAAAACAACAAAGGGTCAACCGTTTGCGAAATCTATAACCGCGAAAAACCTCTCCAACACAGTACGGGGGGCGAAGCTAGCAAGCAGGGGAGAAGATGGTGAAGAAAATCGTGAATACCGGCGACTAAAGGTTCTGGTTTTAACCGCGCAAAAGAGCAGCAGAACGGAAGGATTAGGAAGGGAGGACAAACCTTGAAGTGGAGGAGGAGGAAAAGAATCCTTGACCCTCATCAGAAAGCGGAGACAGGCAGAAACAACCCATGAGAGACAAACTCAGGGGAAAAAAGGTCGAGGAAAGAAGCCGTAACTCCAGAAAACTTACGTGATACGCTTATGATGACAGCGGGACCGCAATTTATCTAAACGTGAAAAATAAGACTTGTTAATCGTTTGTAACTTGATACTGGCGTGGGGGAAAATAGTGAGATGGGAGAAACAAGACCTTCAATTAAAATGGCGGAATGTGGAAGCCATTAAAAAAAAAAGAACCGCGCTGTGGCATCAACAGGTTCTGAAAAGACTTTCCCGAAGGCAAAAAGCGTTCCACTAGAGGATGACCGAAAGGGCGGAAAAAAAGGGGGGGGACAGGGCTGGTGGAGGGGGACCCAACGAGCGCGGGGGAGAAAATCGACCGTCGTCGGCCCGTCACCACACTAGAGGATGAAGACTAATCGGAACAGGATTTGTGCTCGGATGAGGAGGGAAAAGGGAAAACTGTTGAGAAGGGGCTCCGCGTTACACGAGTAAAGCGCGCTACTCTACCAACTCCAACCGTCGGACCTTCAGTATCCTAAAAGGGTAGAGATATGATCATCCTCCAGGGAGCGGATGGGAGTCGTCTAAAAATCGTGGGCGTGACTCGCGCTGCCGGAAGGGTCCTAAGAAAAAACAGATCTGGTCCATCGCGAAATCAATAAGGCAATTCTCTGGGAAACAAGATCGAATGACGAAAGTTCTACCGGGGTATGGGAAAGGCAAAAGGGGAAGCTTCGATCTCAAAAAACCCGGGGGACACCCTCATATGCAGCCCCCGAACAGGGGTGTTCCAACATTCATTTCAGACCTCTATGCGTGGGAATCAGCAAAGTTCAGGGCAAAATCCAGGGAGGAAAAGTGATTGCAAGCACTGAAAGGGTCTGAAGAACTCCCTCACATCCTATCAATTCTGAATGGTGGAGAAGATCAAAACCGAACGGGCAATGAAAAACGAAAAAACCAGGAAAGTGTGTGGGCAAAACAAGAACTCTTGAAAAAGAAACATCAAACGTTATTCCAGAGACGATTGACTTCTCTCACTTAGGTGGGGCAGGGGACGTGAATAGAAGATCGTTTACATCCTGAGAACGCAAGAGTAGAGAAGGTGCATGGGGGGCGCCTCGTAGAAATGGGCTGAGGGAGAACAAGGACCCACCCGTCACTGGGTCCAGGAGGGTGCAAAAAATAGAATGGGAAAAAGCTTGGCTGTACATTGAGGGTCTCTGCTGGGGGAGACAGGGAGGGTAGAAGTGGATGGAGAGCAGAGGAGCGGAGCGGTAGGCAGAGTAGGGGGGAGGGGGACGGGGGGGGGGGGAGGGAGGGGTTGCAGAAGGAAGGGTGGGAAAGTGTGGTGGCTTGCTCTTGTCCGCTTTACGGATGGGTTGTGGACTACCTGTAAAAGGAGGCCGCTTCTGTAGAGTCGGTTGGGGACATCATTCCGCAAAGAACTCATTGAATCAAGGCCGAAAAGAAAAAATTGCGGAAGGCAAAAAACTTGTTGAAGAGGGCGAGGAGAGGAGGACAAGCTCTCCAAAGGGGGCGAGGGGGAAGTGTCACTATGAACTGATGGAACGAAGTGAGCGAAGATCTGAAAGGAAGCAGACGGAGGACTAACGTTGGGGGGGTAGGAAGGGTCCAAAAAGTGACAGCCTCAAAAACACATCTGGGTGAAGGAAACCAGATATGACACAAGAGGTAAAAGTATGCGATTTGTTTGAGAACGGGGAATCGATCAGAGATGGGTGCGGACGTCCTTTACGGAACTTTAAATCCTCGGGGACAGGGCCAAAACGCCGAAGAATAAACAATGGGAGGCCTGGAAGATTTTGGATAAAAGGATAAAAAAGGTCAGCGACAAAAGAAGAAGAGTCGCTGCGGTGCACAAACAAGCGTGGGGCGGAGAGGGTTATATCGTGTCCTGGAGGAGCGAAGAGGAACTTCGATTTACGGGGGGGACCTCTTGGGCGAAAAAAAGACGGTAACACTTGGAACAAAGAGGGAGGGCGGACCAAGAAATCCGGAAAAGGGAATGCGCGTTTGCGTCAAAAAAAAAGGGGGGCACAGCCAAGATTCGTACTGACTGAAATACCCAACGTTGGGCGTCGACGGGGGGGGCAAAGAAAGTTGGGGGCAAAAGACGCTTAAGACGAAGCGTTATCCTGAGGCAGAAAATCCGGGAGGGAAACTTCCCACACAGATGGACGTGCATAAAAAAAGATGGGGAAAAAATGAAGAAAAAAGCCAGACTGACCGCCCCCGTAACGACATGTGATGAATTGGGGAAGGAGCTGGGTCTTAACGCGGCGGACGTCGGGGTAAAAGGGGAAAAGGGAAGTTATCGGCTGACCGAAGGGGGAAACAAGCGCGGAGGGGAAAGTTGGCCATTTTCAGTCACGTTGGCCAATGCTCCGGAGAAGAAAAGGGGGGGACGGAAGGGTGGTCAAAAGGGCGAGCGAATACGTTAAAAAAAAGTGTGGAAAAAGAGAGATAATCGCGGGAGGACGTTATTCAGAAATGATGCGGTGCGAGAAGACGGGGGGGAACACTAAAATGGCAGGAAATCGATTCTTGCGCAGGCGAGACTCGTGCCGAGGGCTGAAGTGACGTTTGCCAGGGAGAAAAAGGCGGCAGCAACCTTACGGAGGGCAAAAGGACGGAACGAAAAGTCATCCGAGTATGGGAGGGGAAGGAGAGAAGGATACGGGACTTGATCCGACGAAAAAGGGAACAATGTTCCAGGGGAAAAACACGTCACGTGGCAGAAAAGAACCGAAGAAAAGGAATGAGGTGCTTCAATAGAAGCTAAGGCCCATGACGGTCCAATAAAAACTGGCCGGGGCAAAAAGAGGACTGAGAAAAAACAGCTCAGCGCTCTGGATAAGTCGTTGACCCAGTTTCAGTAAAGGCGAGACCCAAACACCAAACAGGTATCGGAAGGGGTCGGCTCAGAACGGGGACATAGCCCAAGAGGAAGGGGATGGAAAAAAAAAATCGCGCAATTGGAAACACGTCAGCTAGGGAAGGAAAAAAAGGAAACGGCCACTTGGGGTAACCGCGCCGCGTTATAAAAAAGGAAAGATAGACTCCAACTGCGGGTCAGTCCAGACCAGGATGGCCCGCTGAAGGCCGGGGGAACCAGGCGAACCTGCAGCAAAAGAGAAATCAAGTGTTCTCGGGTTGGACAAAAAGAGGGGGAGATAGGCAACGCGGTAGTCCCGGGGCCAACGGTCAGATCAAGTAGAAGACAATCTGGTGGGGGGGGGGTGTTCGCAAAGGACGGACGCCGGCGCCGCTCGCCCAATCTTTAAAAGGGAAAAGACCTCCAGGGTTCCTTTGGGGTCCAATCAGGCTTGCCGGCAGGAATCAGGGAAGATGTCGAACAAGGGGATCTATGCGGATGACAGTAAGCTAACAGCTGAAGGGAAAGGGCTAATTGGGGAAGCCAACGAGTGGTAAAACGATTCGGGCAGGGTCTGGCCGTATAGAGTTGGTAAGATTAAGCCAATCGGTTCCACAGGGGGGGAAAGGATCTGCAATGGACTGAGGCCGAGAAAGACTTCCACAGAAAAGAAGATGAAAGACGCAAAAGGCTCTTTCGAGAGTATGAAGTCAAAAGATGTAAATCGGACAGATTGGGTTGGTGGGATCAGAGGGCGTCAACAAAGGAAGGGGGGGGAAAAGGTGGGACCACGGTCACTGGGGTCAAAGAAAACAGGGGGGAAATAAGTATTACATTGCCGCTCAAAAGCACCAAAGAAGTGCGACTGAGAAATCAAAAAAAAAAAAAACTTGGAGAAAGGGAATAATCGCGTCCGGTTCAAAATCAAATCGTCTTGTTGCCCATCAAACCGAAAACGCAAACAGCGATGAAAAAACTTGGAGAGCACAGTTGCCGGTTGCATGGACATTGAAAAAAGAATCAAACATCTGAGGACGCCAGAAAAAAACCACCGAGCCAAAGGGAAATCTGAAAAACGCTAGCAAAACAAGCGTCTCAAGTAGGGATGTGCGGGCGCAGGGGGAGAGATGAAGAGCTAGTGAAGGCTACGAGCCCGCGATCTTTGAGCCAGAGATAATCGTTTGGGACGAAAGGTAGTATGTGGAGATTTGGATCGTCTGTTTGGGGGATCTTGTCTGTTCACGTAAGGAAAAAGAGATGTGGGCCTGCATCATTGGCAGAAGACAAATGGTTGCAGAAATCTGCTGAAAAAGGGAAGAAAAAAGAAAAGCAGTGACCAAGGGCGACGGGGATGACGGAAAAGAGCGAAGGACGGGCTGGCATACTGGAGTGTACCCGGTCGAGATCGAATCGTCAACGTAAGACCAAACTTATCAAAAAAAAAATAATCTTGCATAAAAACACGATCTGGTTAAGCGAAATAGGGTAGCAGGCTGGAAAGGGGAGGATGGGGGGAGGGGAATAAGGACTAGACACGATTCGGGACGCCTAACAGGACCGAAGACCAACCGTCCGACCAAATCGGATTATCATCTCAACTAAAAGGAGGAGAAAGGGAGATGAGCATCCCTGCGAATCTAGCGGTTATTCAGGTAGCGACTCATTTCGCTAAGAAGAAGAAAAGAAGCAATTCAGAACAGATCTTCAGCGTAAACGAAAAACCAAAAACATTCGAAGCTAACGGGACATTGAAAATTAGAGGGAAAAACTTGGTCTGGCGAGTTCAAGAGACATAGTAGGAAAACCCCGGGGGGGGACAACAGAAGTATTCAGACACAGCCCAATCTTCAGAGGAGGGAAAAGAACCAGAGGAAAGGGGAAATCACTCTGGGGGAAAGTCTGGCGCGCACTTTCCAAGGGTAGGACCGCAGAAGGAAAAACATTCGACACGAGTTCTGGGGGAGGCTCCCCACAGCCGATCAGGGTCTTTAGGGTGAAGTGAGAAAGATCAACACCAAAGGGAAGGGGGTCAAAAAACATCGGCACAACGGTAACCAAAGCGATGGATCAAAGGGGCAGGGGAAGGTTAGAACCTCGCTCGATCGAGAGCCCAATAACAGAAGGACTTGATAAAAAATCTGAGTTGCTGGGGTGACGGGGGGCGTTGGAAAGGGCCGCAGTTTCAAGGAGAAATACGTCATTTCCTGAAGCAACGGAACAATCCAGGCGAAAGCATCATGAGGAGTAAGGGAAAAAAGGCAAAACGGAATGGTTAGGCAAGAATCAGACGAGATGTTTTCATTGGCGTAAGGGGATGGAAAACGTCAAATTCAGTCATGATATGAAGAAACGTCTTCGAGCGAAATCCCTCCGCTAAGGTGTGGATGGGGAAAGTGGACAGGCAATTCGAATAAAATCAAAGTCGTGACGCAACCAGACAAACACGAGGGACAAACCCTGAGACGCGATTTGACCTAGATAATGTTTCGGAACGAGTCGACGGGTGGACGCGGGAAGGGATCGCAAAAAACCATCGGCAGATCCCAAAAATGGCTGCCTAACTATTGAAAAAAGCCGATGATGGTCAATCAAGCTATCGGCAATAAAAGGAAAAGGGAGAAGAGGGGTTCAAAGTTGAATCAAAAATCGCCTGGGAGGGAGGAGAGTCTGGAGCAGACGACGGGACGTGTCTATCAGAGGAAAAAAGGGGGGAGAAGGTTAGTCGAAGCGAGATGAAAATTGGCCATATTAGGGGGGGGAAAAAGATACGAGGGGAATGCCAATTGTAGGGAAGAAATTGGGCGAGAGCGTCATTGAAAAGGAACGTAAAAAAAACATTCTCTAAGACGCGCGAACTTGTAGGGACAGGAAACAGTTGGGAACAAAGACTTTCGACGAAGTTATTTCAAACATAAAGAAGGGCTGTCAATATCGAGGAACATGAGCAAGGGGGCAAGACTCTCCTGTACGGGCAAAAACACAGAAAATGTCTCGCTTGAAGGACCTGGAGATACCCTCAAGGGAAGATGTGTGAGGAGTCTGTGCACAGTGGGCGTTGGGTGAAGGGATGAGGATGCTTTGTTAAAACGGCTTTTTAAAAAGTTAGGAGGCCCCGTGGACAGGGGTGATTTTGCGGCAGGGGGGGACAGTGAAAATAAGATTGGCCCGCTAGGCTCCTTCCGAAAACGAACTAAAGAGGAAGTGTCCCCTTTCTCAAAAGGCAAAGTAAAGCTGGGAAACCTGGCGAGACCGAAGAGACCAGGAAGCTTAGGTCGGAGTGGGAAGGGAAGATGGGGGGGGAAAAAGAAAAACGGTTATTGGGGACCGAAGGCACTGCGCGAGCCTGGGCGAGTTCTGGCAAAGAAGGAGAGCAATATCTAAAGAAGCTTGAAGGGACGTGTGGGGAAAGGGGAAGCCCCTTACCGTCGGACTGTTCAAGGGCGGAATCCTGCTCAACAGACACAGAAGAAGGGAAAAAAGGGATAAAATCGTGAAAATGGACAAAGGGGGCGTCCGGAAAAAGGGGAGGAAACACGTGCAAGTGCAGAAAAAAAAAATCGAGAGCACCTCGGGGGTCCAAAATCTCAGGGGGAAAGACAGCGGGAAAAGCAAACAGGGCACGAGGTTACAAAGAAGCGAGCTAAAATGAAGCTCAGCTGATTCTGGATCGGAAATTTGGCAAGTGGGAGGAACGCTATCCTCCCGGAAACCCCCAGGTACGAAAGAAGGTAGGAGGGCGATCAGACGTATCATAGCGGAAGGTAGAAAATGGCAAAAGATCAAAAAAACCCGCACTGCCAGCAATCTAAGAAGAGATGCCTTCACTGGGACGAAGCAGCCGGAAGAACACTAAAAGGGACAGCGTCTCCCCAACAATCGGTTGCGGGTCGGAACCGCAGCATGGCCCAAATGCTCCATTTTGGAGACCAATAGGGCCTAAAGATATGAGAGGAGGCGCAAGGGGAAGTAGTCGATCTGGGGTGACAGCAAAGGATGTAGAAGAGGGGAAGAAAAAGCGTCGTAAACGAGAACTACTGGTCTGAACAAAGCGCCAAAATATTGGGGGGAGAGCGCAAAGAAAAACGAAAAAAAAAAAAAAACTCATATCAACCTCACGCAAGGATTGGTGAAAAGAAAAAATCAGAACAGGACCTACCTAGGGAGGTGGAAGCAATCGCTGACGGCAAAGAAAGGATCAAATTTTTCTGACACGGGGAAAGAGAGAGAAACAACACGCGGCAATCCAGGAAAGGAGAGAAATGTTGGATCTAACGCAACTCGTGGAAAAGATCGATCGCCTTGCGTTGGTCTTAAAAAAAATGATAGGGTAGAGGGCGCCCCATCCGATTATTCAACGTAGGAATCAGAACCAGTTTGTTGGGATCTGCAGAGTGGCCGGTTACGGCCACGACCGCGCAAAGCCGATGCCCGACTAAATGGAAGGAAAAGAGATGATCGAGAATAGAAAATCAGGCGTCATAGGTCTCGGACCAAGTTGGGGGATCTCTGTGGGCGCAACACCGTGGTGGGGTGCGGGACTGGAAAAAAAACCGGAACTGTGGCCCCAAAGGTTCGACCTGGAGGGTATTTGGGGAGGAAAGCGCATCTCGTAGAGAAAACTAGCCAAATACCATGACAATTGACACGCAGAGGCGGACAAAAAAGAAGATTTGAAGATCGGGGAAAAAGGCCGTCTGCGAAATACAAATAATCGGTGGGTTGCCCAAACATTCTAAGAAGAAGCGGGGAATAAAAAAACTTAAACCGGGGGGGGGTGTGCACAGGAAGTGTCAAGATGACAGGAAAAGGAAAAAGAAGGGACCAGCAGAAAAAAAAGCACCTTCCCACCCCGCCAGGAAAAAATCGAAACGGCGACTCACGCCGTACCAGAAGGAGTGGCTCTTCTGAGCTCTGAGACGAGGGGGGAGGGAACTCAATTTATCTACGCTGCCCAAAGCAGGAACTCCAGATTTGGAAAAACACGATGATTTAGACTGGACTTGGAGATCTGGGGGGATCTCCACCAATAACTTACGAAAAAAGGGAATGGAAATGGGCCGTCAATCACCAGGCGAAGCGTGGAGTTGCGAGAATCAGTGCGGAAGAACCTTCAAGAAAAGGAACCAGGGGAAGTTACCAAAGCGTGATAAAAAAAAATTCTGAGCCGAATGTCCGCTCCGGGTTAAACTGTTCGGATGGCATCAGGAGGGGGCCAGAGGTACCCGGGAGAGAGAAGCGGAGAAACCGCAAAACTTAGCCCAAGGGAAAAGCATAAACCAACCCCAAAGATCAAGAAAGTGACCAGATGGTGACGAGGGGGAAACGCGATGGACCAAATATTCTTGGGTTGACTAGTGAAGCTCGCGCCTAAAGACGATCAACCGTCCGGACCTCGGGAGAATCTCGAATAAAAAAACAAAGGAGGAAGTAAAAAGAAAAAAAAAATACGTCCTTGACGGTTATTGAGGAAGGCGCGTCGCAAGATGCGTGGGGAGAGAAAGAAAAGGAAACAGAAAGTCCATCGACACCGAAAATCATGGTCAGCGCTATGACAAGATCGTGAATGCGATACAAAGAAGAAATTTGGCGGTCGCGCCACACGAAGGCTCGGGGAAGTAAGACTTGGTACACTAAAAAGACAAAAGAACAGGTGGCCGATAAATCGGCAACCTCTATGACGTGGGATCAAGATGGAAATGCCTTTCGGAAAGGGGACCTCCAAAAGTTTTAAAAACATAGTTGATACAACAGAATCGACGCGTGGGAGAATGAGGAAAGGCCTGGAAAAAAAAGGAGGGCTTTAATTGTGTTTGGAGAAATCCAACAAAAAAGTCAGTCATCAATCCAGGGCCAACTAAGGACCAAAAGGTCCAGATCGCTGAGCGGAAAAAATAATTGGAAGGTCACTGAATCGATCAAGCGTATCAAGAAAAAAAAAGACTGGAGACGGGCCTTGAAAAAAAAGGAGTCTCCGCTGGCTCGATGGGGTGAATGCGTTGCATGTGCGAAGAGGGCAGGTCCCGGGGTCTTTGGGATGTTTCATGCACCTTCAACGTTCTGGCAAAAAGCGAAAGAGCATCGCGCTTGTCTGGAGGAACAACAGAAAAAAAAGGGGGGAAGTTTCGCAACGGTATCCAGAAGAAAATGAAACCAGGATCAAGGTGTCCGCAAGCTGGGGGAGGCTGCTTCATGAGGGGGGCGAGGTGAGCGGCAGATCGAGTGATCAAATACAGAGGAGTGGACTAGGTTGAAGGGACATGAAAGGGGTTGGTCAACTAGTCGCATAGGGTCATTCGAACTCAAACACTGGTCTCGAGACCCTAATGAACCGCGGAGGGGGCCTGACAGATTCAGAAGGAAAGCATGGGGGGAAACCGAAAAAATTAACGAATGGCGGAAAAAGTTATCCTCTGAAGAACAGACCATAAAAAAAAAGGATCCCAAAAGCCCTGGCTAGGGGGGTAACGAAGTGGGAAAACCTAAAAGAAGACAACGAAAAGGACTTTTTCACAGGCGTTAGAATCAAGGCAGATAGAGGGGGGGAGAGCGCCTACTCAGGGAAAAGGACAAAAAATGAACGGAAAGTACCCCGCTGATTCACCTTTGGCCGGCAACGAGGGGGATTGGACCAGACAGTCCTCGGGTGAAAGGGGGAATTTTCAAGGGACTGGGAGGGAGCGGGGCAGAGTCTTAAGGCCATAAGGAACAAACGAGGGAGAGCGCAACGCCGCCGACCTTGGGGTCAGGGCACGACTTACTAAGCGTAAGAAGAGAGAAAAATCTTTAAAAAAGATACGCATGCGCCAAAACTAATGTCAAGAGGGGGGAAGCACACGATGTTTTTCGAAAAGGACAGCAGAAAAGAAACCCTCAACAGAGATGTGGGATGGACGGAGGCTGTCCGGGGCGGGGTGACGCGGCTCTTCTGAAAAAGTGGTCAATTGCCATTCATAGGGGAAGTGACCAGGAAGGGGATGCCTTTGAAAAAAGGGGAACCTTAAGTCATTGAAAAGGGCCCCGTCTTGAGCAATAAGATACCCGTTGGGGTAAGTTACTCGAGAAGTTACGCAATGGGAAAAAGGGGCGTATCCGAAGCGCTTACTTCAAGAGGGGGTAGAAGGATCAATCAGGGGGAAAGAGTCACTTTATGGGACCTCCTGGCCGGAGACTTTTCTTGGGAAGGCAGAAGGTCGATATCAAAACATTGAGAATTTAGCCCTGTTGAAGGTTCATCTGAAACCTGTTGCCGGACGCCCGTCAATACTGTAAAAAAGGACGATAG
>Ga0179593_1591259_pt1 | contig 16947 bp, 11 predicted proteins | sample CZODoug2_1_08_16_FD_185931 | JGI IMG/M metagenome (GOLD analysis project Ga0179593, IMG submission 185931) | Vadose zone soil fungal communities from Angelo Coast Range Reserve, California, USA - CZODoug2_1_08_16fungal (PacBio error correction) | ecosystem: Environmental > Terrestrial > Soil >...
CCTTTTGAATTAAGAAAGAAAATGGATGGGAGATCAGTAGCTCCATGTTCGGGAGCAGTTCCTGGTGGGGGGTCCGTGCATACCATACATGATCTCCCACTCGGGACGATCATGAAAACGCACGGGAAGAGCGCGTTACTTCGTACACAAAAAAGTGAAGACGGCCCGGCCGCCCGGGCACGAGGAAAATAAAAAATGGAAAGCTCTGGAGAGCAGAGATCCCCGTACAGCCACTGGACGCAATGGCCCAGCCCTAAGGTTAAAACGGGGGGTCTCAGGGGAAAGTTTTCGCGCCAGTGGATCTGCCGGGTCCGTCCTGAGGTCCTTGACGATAAGGAAAGCCGAGTATGGAATCGGTCGGTAGGTACCATTTCGCCTCTCGACGTCAACAGAGGTTGATGAAAGAGAGGGGGGGATAAAACTTACCAATTTTAGTTGGCGAGGTGGAAAGTCTTGAATAGACGGTATAAGGGTTCAAAGGGGGCCAAACCACAGTTCGGGTGTGACAAGCGCTCCGCGGAGTCCGCGGGATAGGGTATCAAAGACTCGATGATACCAGATACAACTTCGACTAAGGGTTCGAGATACATATCTTCGTCCTACTCCTTTTGTGGAAAAGGAGCGAGGCAAAAAAGAGGTCATTCACAAGTTATATGCGTGCTTGACTATTTCGTAAAGGCACTTCAAATCGAAAAAGTGATTCGCTCTTAAACTTCCGGTTGGAGGGTAGGAACCACATGAGGCTTTCATCTGAGCCGAGGGGTCCGGAGTCCATGTGAGAAAGATAATAGAAACCTAAAAAGGCCTTGCTGACGACCTCCGTGGGCAGACTCGTAGTAAGCCGGCCTGGCGAGGAAAAGCTTGAGGCCGGCGACGGGAAGAGGTCCCGTTATCGCCTTGGTGTGAGAGTGCTCGAAGTCTTCGAGGCTATGTCCCTACGCCGGACGAGCTAGCTAGAAAAGGGGAACTGGGAGCGGGAAGTCTTAAAGGAAAAAAGAAGCCACAATAGTGACCGTGACTGCTCGATGTTTCCGCCGAAACAGGGGGATCGGGGGTTCGAAGACAAGAGGTGGGAGGGACGAGATCCTTCAACTCTAGGGAGAGGCCCTCGGTGGATGTTGCCCACAAATGAAATTGGAACGAACGGAAGAAATATGAAAGAGAGGGGAGGCACTCCAGTAAAGAAAAGGTTCAGGGAGGGACAGTCTTCCCACCTCATTCAACGGGGGAGGGTTGACGTTCGGGGCGACCACTCGGGGCGGTTATCTACGTTGGGATGGCAGGTACCATATGTGAGGAGGGCTCTAGAAAGGCCGTATTCTACTTTGACACCCCGACGGGGGGGGGTCCCGCGTCCACGGGTACTGCAACACTTGTCGATCGAGATTCGGAGGGGGGCTTTGTAGATTTGGGTAAAACTGGGTGTCTTCCTAAAGCAAAGGACAGCGGCCAAGTTCTAGCCCGGATCGCCCTCGAGTATCAAGTCGGGGGGGAGGGCTTTCAAAGCATAGACCCCCTCAAGGGACAGGCTCCACCGTCACTCTATACGCGTCGCCCCCACGGAACTCTGCTGCCCTCCTCCGTTCTCAAAAAAAGACTAAAGGAAAAAGACAGAGCATTCCGAGACGAAGGTCTTCCATTCTTGGCGCGCGAATGTCAGGGGGGGGTAACCAAAAAGCAAGAATGTATGGTCGGCCCTTCCACCCGCTGTAATTCACGGAGGCACAGTGTTCCAGAGGAATTTAACGCTACCTTAGAACCAGGTTCTCAACTCCCAAGAGCACGCCTGGGTCTCGTTTTCGTGAAAGCCAGCTCTGCGCACAACTAAACTAGCCCCTAAAGGGCTCAAGTCCTCGACTACGAAACACACGGGAGGCCGCCGCAGGCGGCCTTTCCTGCCGGGCTTAACCACTTTGACTACCGGAGAGGAAGCATCACTGAAGCAGAAACTTCCCAAAAAGTGCATCTACCATTAGTCTTCGACAGCCGGCCTTGCTTTACTCTCACAACAAGATTAGGAGTACAATATGATGTGATACGGAAAGGTCCCATTCAGCTACTACCGAACTCCGCAGCTCAACCTCGGTCGCTTCTTCTTCCGACTGCCACGTGAGGGCTAAATAATCACACGTTAAGGTTACCAAGGAATGGCCTCTACTTGACTCTGCGCCCATCCTGTTCGCGAGGTTCCTAGACCCGAGACCCGCTCGTAAGGACATCGTTTGGACAGAAAAACCCGAGAGATTCAGACTAAAACTATACCAACTGGCGCCGGCGATGGGCTTGGCGTAAAGAAGAGAGACTTTCCGGAAGTACGTCGGCACTGAAATCAAGGGGGGGGTCCCTCCTGGGCGGTTAACTAATTAACAGAACGAGGGGCTCATTGCCCAGCAATCTAAAAGGCAGGGGACTTCATCAGAAGAAAGAGATACGATAAGTGGCGCTCCGTGGGGTTCCTCGACTACTCTAGAGGAGCACGTGGGGAACGAAAGACTATTTTCTGGACAATACCACAGGGGGACTCCTCTTCTCGAATGCTCGCCGGCACTTCGGCTGGAATGTGGGGGCACGGCAATCTACAGGAAGATTCTTTCGATCCGGTACACCCTCAGAATCGGGTGGACAAGGTGGGGTATGGCAGGGGGTAGAGGTGGGGAAAGCAGAGGGGGGGGCGGTGGGTGGGTCGAGGAGAGGATTAGATATATATATGAGGGGAGGAGGGGAGTGAGAGGGGGGCAGGGGATGTAACGGGGTGGGGGAGGAGGGAGTGTGGGGGTGGAGTGGGTGAGAGGGTGTGGTGAGTGGTGGACCTTGGGGAGGACTGGGATGCGAGGGGGAGGTGGTGACAAGGAGAGTGAGGGGAGGAGGTGAGGATCGGGGACAAAAAAAGGGGGGGTGAGGCAAGGGGGAGGTGTGAGTTGCGTTGGGGAAAAGGGGATGGGGGTGAGAGGGTAGCGGGGAGGGGAGTGTGGGTGAGGGGGATGTTGGGGTCAAAGAAAGAGGCCAAACACTCCCATTTTAGGAGCCCCGCTAAAAAACTTCGGACTATTCCTGACAATGGGATAATTTGGACGCGGAGGGTTACCGGGAAGACCCACAAACGTCGGGATGGGCCCGGGGGAATTTGAACCAAAAAGTCGCAGCGAAGCCTCTTACTGCGTGAAGTGTAACTGAAAAGAAACCAAGGTCAATCAGAGAAGAGTGGGGCACCAACTCCGTTGAAGAGCCGGCGAGTAGACAGATCTACCTGTGACAGGGGGGGCGTGGCGTACATCGATTGGAAAAAGTTTTCTCGAGAAGCGGGAAAGTGAGCTCCATTTCACCGGTGTGTGTCAAAACAAGGCCGGCATGACTTCTTAGGACTTTACTCGCGAGACAAACAATGCGCGACTTCGCACGGGAGTCGCAACGCGAACGGGCGTGCAATCGAAGGGTCCGACGCACCGTCGGTTGATGGGCATTACTGGAACAACATGCCATCCGGCGAATGATCTTCGAATCGAACCCGGCGGGAAGAGGAAATCGCCTCAACGTTCTTCAGGAGAAATCGGACGCAATGGCGATGACCGTACGGCGGAAGTCAGAGGGGACTCTCTGGAAAATGACAGGATTCTAGAGGACGTCCTGAAACAGCCGAAAGACTGCTTCAGCTCACTTTCTCTCTAGGTGCACAAAGATAATGGCGTGATAAATAGCAAGCTTGGCTGGCCTGCTGACTTGTGGCGCCGCCAGAAGTGGTTCCGCACCTTATTCCGGATTGGCAGAACCTCGAACACAACCGTCTCTCTTACGCGGGGTTTCGCAAAGGACCAATTCAAAATCGTAAAGAATCACCGTGTGGCTTGAGAACCGGTGACGAGTCCTGTCACACCAAGGTAGAGGTCAATCATCCTCATCAACACAGGCGAATCGGTGGAGGGTTGACAAAAATTGGGAAATCAATTCACACGCCGGCGTAATCCATTCCGGGAAGCTGCGGGGCGGAACTTTCTTCTTCCATGACCTCTTAACTATCCTGACTGGTTTGGAAAATTAAGATTAAGTCTATGACCTCTTCTATTGCCTATCGGGAGCTAAATACGGAAAGAAAGAACGAGACGAGGGGTTCTCGGCTAGTTCAGGAGAGGTCATCCTCGGGTTCCTACATCGTCCAGAGACTTCCTCGAAAGACGTTATCGCCTCCCGGAAGTTGACACGGGTCTCTACCTGGGCTCTCGTTAGTATGGGATAAGGACTTCTATTATTGGGAGAACGTCATCAACCAACGGAGGGCGTTTCGTCAGGGAAGAAGGGACATAATTGGGGTTCTACCGGGCTCCCGGGAAGGCCGGTTATAACAGGTCCTGACAGAACCATCAGTCTGGAGGAGATCAGATGAAAGAGTGGGGAAGCGGGAAGGACTTATCGAGAATAAGCACTCCAGATCCCTCTGAACAGGCAGGTCAAGTTTCTAAAAGCTCGGACAACTATTAGGGAAAAGGATTAAAGAACCAGGGAGTTCCTTCGAGTTCCTCAACGGAAAAAATTTCTTTAGCAGGGGGAAGGGAGCGGGGGAAAAAGGGCGATCTCACATTGAGGGCTCATGACTTTCTCCAGGCACGGCGGGGGCCGAGTGTACTTCTACACCAGGAAAAACAGATCCTGCACCGACGCACTGCCACGTCACTACGAGCAGTTAAGAACCTTCCAGCCCGTATGGTGGCTGGGAAAAAGACCCGTACTAGCCTGTAAAATAGGTAGAAGTGCGCAGTAGTCTTGAACAGGAGGAGTTGAAGTCCTGCCGTCGGACGGCCGCGGTAAGAGATGACAACAACTCTCGCAGAACTCTACTGAAATGAGCCTTGGCGAAATCGGCAGTGCACTCTAAACAAGCGGGCGTATAAGGACTCTACGCGTAATCCATGTGGACTTCTAAAAAGGGGGGGAAACGCGCCAGGAGAGTTCACACGAGCGACCCCGGGGTCCGCGGGATCGGGACCCAGATTCTAACCACTACCAAAACGTAAAAGAGGCTTATGCCCGAGGGGAGCGAATGCGATCTTGGGGTTACAGAAAGAGGCACGAAGCAATGTAGGAAGCAGGTTGACTTTAGGGGTTACGGGGGGATTAGCGACTCCCGCCAGCGTGGTGTCATTTAGCGCAGGAAATAAGGCGGGGTTTGATGGCCAGATGAAGGGAGCGCTTGACAAAGGACAGGGCGGAGTAGCCAGAGATCACGAGATAAGGGAAGATCACCGACCATAGAGCCATTGAGCAATCTCCGACGAGTGTGTGCACAAGGGACTTCGAGAGAGATCTTCCCAGAGTAGATCCGTGACTCCGAGTCGTTCAAACTGGAGTGAGAAGTGGCTCGAAAAGTAGAAAGCTAGGGCTTTGCTGCCTGAGAAAAAAGGCTAGATGGCGAGCATGTTTAGGCATAAGTGCCCACAAGTATTGGGGAGGTCGGACTGCGCTAGGGGAATCATACCAGCATCGTGTACTGAGGAGGAAATGTGAGGCCCTATGAACAGGCCCACGTTATGCCCAGAGGAAACTTTCTGTGAATTAGGGGGGGGGAACAGTCTGGAACGCCTTCTCGGAATCGAGGAAATCCAGACGTCAGAGAGTGTAACACTCTCAGGGGGCCCCGCGTGCAGAGGGGGGTTACAAGGAAATAACTACCACTCGTAGGGAGGGTATCTGAAGGGACATGTGAAATCACGCATTAAGAGTAGGAGCTGCGACTGACGCAAGCATTACGGAAGAAGTGCGACGCAACGACGGTGGGGGGTGAGCTATGGGAACCACTCCGCGAACCACGGGTGACCCCACTGGTCCCGTCCGAGACGGAGGGGTAATATTGATCAATGTGGAGGCCGTAAGGAAGGCCTGCGCGGCGGGACCTGAGGGAAAAGGATAAACGTCAAAGTCAATCGTTATAAGTCCCAGGAGAGGAGAGTGACTCGAGAAAAGGGAAAAAAAACCGAATAGCAATCTTCGTAACCACCACGTGGGGTAAACGTCGGCCGAGATAAGAAGTGGGCTCAGGAGGATGAGTCCTAACGTAAAGGCTTATAGAGAAGTCGCTACGCAGTCTTACGGCGCGCGTCGAGACAGCGCATCAGGGATTTAGGGGGAAGGGAACAAAAAGGATTCACCGTCAGGGGGAAGGGAAATTAGTCCATGGAAAAGCTTCCCGCGGAATGACCGACCACAAGCCGGCCGCTTGGGGTTGAGACGTTTGTGGAAATCGAGCCGTCAGCAAACATCAAAGGCGGTATCTGCTGGGGGCATCGGACACCCGCGAAGCGACCTCTCTTAGGCGGATCCGTGAAACCAGCCCTTGTGGGACCAGAGAAAAAAAGGTGTAAGGCCTCCTCCCCCGCTGGGGGGGAAGAGGAAGGCTACCAGGACCCGATTGGCTTACTCCATCATCATCAAAACGTAGTGGATGGATTACGAAAAGCGGCAGGGAGGACCTCGGTAAGGAGATCTTCGGCCTTAAAAAAAGGGAGGGGGAATGAGGCATTCACGGGGCCGAGCTTTTCGGTGTCGAAAATACTGGTGGGGAACAAGAAATAAAGCTATGAAGAGAGCCTCAGCGAGTGGTCATTCTTCTCTCGGAATACCACGACAAGCGGTGGGGCTGTCTCAGGGGAGCTGAAGGACGGTGCACTCTCAATAAACGAGAAACAACGAGAAATATGGGCTTGGGAAAACAGTTCTTACAAGGACGCGTAAGAAAAGAAGAGAACTGCAGGAATCGCGGCGGGACGCAGGGAGTGAGAAAAACGAAATTCTGTAAGCGCAATGGAAAGCTGTGACCGACAAGGCAAACTCTCGCAGTTCAGCCTGAGACATAACTTCTCTGATCCTCTTCTAAGGTTCGGCTACTCCTGCTACAAGGTATATGCAGCTGGTCTTCTCGAACGAAGATTAGCACTACGTGTTGGGAGTGACTCGGACTAGCGACGTGAGGCGGAAGGTGTCGCTTGTACTGGGTTTCTCAAAAGACGTGAGCGACTGGTCTGCTTCGTATCATTTAAAAGGCGAGCAGCCGAGGAGGGGGGGAGAGGAGGGGGGGGGAATGGGAAGGGATGGGGGAAGGGGGGGGGAGGGGGGCCGAGGTAGGGATGCGGGGGGTCCTCAGTCCTGAGGACAAACTCATGAAGGGAATGTTCTACCTAGAAACTAAGTCCAATTACATTTTATTCAAGTGGTAACTCGTAGTGGAACCTCGTCCTCTGATTTTTCCCTTCTATCCGGTTTGGGAGAGAGAGCAGATAATACTTTCCTTCTTTATTTTAATGCAAAATGGCTAGAACGCCCCGTTGTCTTGTTTAAAGTACGCCGGTTCCACGAGCTCGGAAAGATCGACACCTGCGGAGGGGACGTGGAAGCCTGCGAAGGGGGGGGAAGTCCATAACTTCGGGGTCTCATGTCAACGTGTTGGTAAAAAGAAATGCACCGAGTTCATTAAGTCTTAGTGGGGAGGTGTCTGGCCTATCCTATCAGGCTTACGTCCTCTGAAGATCTCAAAGAAGAAAGGCGTGTCAAATCTATCATGTAGTACTTCAAACATCAAATAATAACATTAATTCCGAAAACATTCGAGAATATTATGAAGTAAGCTGGGGGCAGGCGCCCAAAGTAGGGGCATAGCCCTCGAAATTTCTCTGAAGGGACATCGACCAAGTTATTAACTAAGTCTGTAGAGGAAATAATCTCTGTGGCCGAGGCGGCGTCTACTGTCCTTCATCGTACCTCTAGGCGTCAATCTCAGTTCGTGGTGGGTCTTGAGCAGGGCCAGTCTCGGGTTTCTCTTTGTACCCTCTTTACGAGTGGATCAACGTTCTGAAGAGTTGAGGGCCTAAAAGTTGTGAACACGGCCGGAGTTTTCTCGCTAAACCTCGAAGGGGAGTTCTGGGGAAGCGTTAACCGCTCATTAGATCGACGAGAAAACGAACCTTTTGTGAGAGAAAATGCCAAAGGGGTTGGGCCCAACCCACGTGAGGCGACGCGATCTAAGCTCCGGACTGGCTGCGAGGTTTGCTCTAGGGCACAAACCTAGGGAAGAAATCAAGGCTTCTCGGTTGGGCAACTGAAGTGGATCTGTGACCATGAAAGTCCTTCTTGATAGTCTCGTCAAAGGTTAAGGAACGTTCTTCTACACCTCGTATGGTTAACTCACGCCATTAGACCCTCTTACTTCTGCTTTGGCTGGCGATCGCTCTCCTCAAGAGACTGTCCTGACGGCCTGAGAAAAGCTGCAAAGGGAAGTTGAAGAGATCTATACGAGACTTCGCAGGACGTCAGAGGCATTAGAGAAATGGTTCAAATAGGCGATGAAAAAAGGAGAAGGCCATAGAAAAAAACATCGTGCTTTGGACGGGGCTCGTCCTACAGGGAGGGAGAGGGGAGAAAAGCGGGATAATCCATAAGGAAGGATATTGAAATGGGTCTGGGGAGAAGGGAATTAAGTTCTTTTACCCTTGTACAGACGAAAGAGAATCAGCCGGGTATTTCTCACGGGGAAGGCTAAAGAAAGAGACACTGTCCTTGTATCTTCAGAGAAAAACAAGAAAGAGAACGAGGTCGCGCCCTTCGTGGGGTTAAAAAATCACAGCATCATCCACATCCGGTTCGAGTGTATGAGAGAAACAACAACTGATTATTGAGGAAAATATAGTATATGCTAAGCCGGTGAGATCCTTCGTTCAGGAGAGGAGACAGGGGCATTGCTCGTGGCCTTGATGGCTTAGAACAGAATCTCTCAAGAGTTAGCAAATGACGGTCAAGACGCAAGGAGTGAGGGGGGGCTCGAAAGTATCCAGCAATAGAGCGCCGTTCCCGGCCGCCGTAGGTCAAGCCGTCAGACTCTTTCTTTATGCTTTGGGCGACGAAAAAAGTCCAGACCGTCTAGGGCTCCTAGACGCTCAAAATAGTATAAGAGGATAAGTGCGAAAGACTTCTAAGGGGAAGGAACAGTGGAGAGCCTTTCACGTTTCCCTGGACTGCGGCCTCGGAACATGTATCCGACGAACATTAACAGAGACTAAACAGAGGTTTCGGCTGTGCGAGGAAGGAGCCAGAGAGAATTTGAGGTCGAGCCGTGAATGGGAACGAGGGGCAGCGAATATCATCGTAGTTCAGAGGGGGACAAGGGGACGCCAGTTAGATATGGACCATAAGGACCCGAGAGGGATGAGAGTGGAAGCCACTATGATCAAAGAAGAGGACACCGTCACAGAAGCTCGTCTAGACTATATCTCTAGGGACTTGGGTACAGAAAATCTGTCACTTTATCATTTAACACAAGGGGGTCTTCTTTTCTTTTTTACGAGGAAGAAGTGCCGAACCAGAAAAACGCCTGCCTCCTAATCTACTTTGACGATTGTCGGCTGCCATTTGGAGGAACTGAATGAGGGGAATCCTTCAAGTTAGATCAGTACTCACATCTTCGCACACCGCGGAAGAGAGATAGACCTACCATCCTATGGCAAGGAATACGTCTCCAGTTAGGTGCATGGGTGAGGATATCCTTCTAGGGACCAGAAGGTCCCTCTATGAGTGAATCAGTATAATGGCGGGAATAAACGTAGTATTCGATTGAAGTAGTACGCCGGGCAGCCTGCTACTCCGTGGGAGCATTTTAGGAATTACAGAGGAAAGAGGTCGTAATTATGGGAGGAAAGTAGCATCGGATGAGAATCTAAAGCGATTTTGTGGGGACTCAGACCGGACGAAGACGTTCATACCTGTTGGCTGTTGGAAAATGGAAAAGCAGTCGCTTCTGGAACCTTCCGACGAGTGGCGTACACACGCAAGGTCGAGGGTAAACAGGCGTACAACGAGAAACGGGCGGGGTTGACGTCCGACGACCACGAGGAAAGAGGGGACTCTAGGGGGATAAGGAAACTTCACGAAGGATGGTGGACCTGTCGGAAGGGAAGGATAGACGGGCGCCACCCAAAGTAGGCGATGCCACTCAGTAAACTTGGGAAAGGGGCCGAATCAGCGAGATGTAGGTTCGTCGGGTATAGGGAAGACCACGCGGGGACTGGGCCGCCGGGGCGGCGGCGGCGAATGACCGGGCTCCCGAGGACACGGCTTCAAGTCGGTGATAAGGCATCCCCAAGTCTCCCCGGAATTGAACCTCCACCTCACGACTCTCGGAGAGAAGAAAGAGAGGTAAAAAAAAAGTTTCTATGAAGTTCTAAAGACGTGGCCTATTACATAGTTGTACGAAAGACTTCTTGCTAGCTTCGAAACTGCCGGATAGACCTACTTAGCCAGCGCTCTGACTGAAGTGCAGAAAACGAGTTCTCTTCCGACTTGGAGCCAAGACCAATTTAGTTCAAGAATCCGTGAAGGCACGACTTATATTTAACGCTTCCTCTCTTAAGGATTTTCACATCCAGATCTTGGTCCTGGCGTGAGGCAGAATCTAGAAGTAGCACACAGACATCCCGACATCCAGGGGTATTTCGACCAACTAAAACATACGAAGGCAGAAAAGAACCCAAGGAAGGGCGCGAGCGCATTCGCTTCGGCAGTGCCTGACAAGAAAGTGTGGCGAAAACAGATATCTTCGTAGACACGTCAAGAGATTTCCTCCTACTTCTCGTTTGGGGCGACTACCAGGAGGGGAGGAACTAAGGGGGTAAAAGAAACCTCTAAACAACCAATGATTGAAGTTGGCCAATTCCGAGTCGTACTAAGCCTTTTCCTCATAGGGGACGTCACAACCAGCCTTATCGGAATCTGCGTGTGACTTGTTTCCGCAAACACTGTACCTGGGTATCAGAAAGGGAGAAGCTTGGAGAGAAGGAGGGACTCTCTTTGGCTATTCTTAGGAACGAGGACTCTGCCGGGCGGCCTGTGCTATGAAGGAAATCGAGACTTGACACCGGAAAAACGTAGAGAGCTCGCCCAATTGTGGTGGACCAAGGGCTTCGCGAGGACGAGGCCAGGAAACTTCGAGGCCGAGCGGATGCGGAATAAAGAGAGGTGGGAATAATTCTTTGGGGGCCAGAGGATAAACTTCGCTTTACCCAAGAAACAAGGGGCCCGCCTGTTCTCATAGACGAAGGAGGGAAGAGGCTCCCTTTCGGATACCTTCGACGGGTAGTATAATCAAGGAGGCTAGAAACGAGTTCTCGGAGACCATTGGGGAACCCGAGTCAGGACTTAGGAGGCAAAAATGGGGTGGCGCTTCGATTTTGGAGATGCGGCAAGAAATGTTCAAAAACCACCTCGAGGAAAAAGAGACGGTTGCTCTCTTTGGAAAAGCCGGGTCATAAAAATCCAGAATCCGAGGGGGGGAGGGGGGGGGTGGGGGGACGGTGTGGAGGGGATGAGGGCCCCCGCACTTCAAAAAACCCAGGCTCAGCCGACTTCATCTAGAGGGAAAGGGGAGAAAAGGGGGAAGAAGCTAAGTGGAACTGCCTGAACCTGTCTTTCTGTGAACCTTAGAGGGTTGGGAACGAGCCTATCCTTCTTAAGTGGTGGATAGACAGGATCCCCCTATTTTTTAGGCGTTCAAAGACGTCAACAAGGTTAAACTAACGTTAGGAATTGCGCTGTCGGAGACCGGGGATGACGGGCAGTGCCGACTCCGAAGAAGGCGTGTCGAAGCTGACTGCTAAACATTTCAGGGGACAACCGCAGCACGAACTGAACTGATTGGTCGGGCGGCTGGGAAACTCGTGGAACATCGGTCTGAAAGCTCAGGAGAGGGACCGAGAGGGAAACAAGAGCAGCGGCCCAGAGGGAATTGTAATCCCAAGGGCGGAAAGCGCGCTCGAGCTGTGCGAAGGCGGACCTAGCGATACAAAAAGGCTCGATTAGTTAGAAATGAGGAACAGAAATTCTGGAAAAGAAACCGCGTCGTGTCTCTAAATGTAGACGCTTCTATCTAACTTCCTTCACATCAAAGAAGTCTACATCGAAAGGTCAGGATTGGGGGGGGCTGACCCGCAGAAGGGAAAAGGTGGAAGGACCGTTATCGCATGCTAGTGACGCGAAAAACAAAAGGAATAAGTGGTTCAGCGACAAACACAAAAGGAGTGGAAGAAAAAACTAAGTCCAGCGCGGTCGGGCGCTGGCGTGGGGCAGCAGGATATGTCCATCGACACCGCAAGAAGTCAAAAAGGTTATGCGCTACGGCATATTGACTAGTCAAGGGCGACAACGAAAGGAATCCTCTCTCAGTCTGCCTATCAGGAAGAAGGGCTGAGCATCGGGGTCTTAAGTTTACTGTTTTTGGGAGATGTGACGATTTGACAAAGAGGTACCAGTCGTTGTCAACAGAAATGGTTAAATTTTTGGTCCCGTGTCGGGGGGAAACTCGCTCTGCATAAGGTCCGGAGAGAGATACACCTCGGTCTATTGAAATATAGAAAAAACTCCAACACTCTTTGACTTCGGCTGCGAGCTGTGGGTCGGGGATCTTGGATCATCCTGTTCCCGCCGAGAGCGCCAATTCTGCATGAGATCTGCTCCGGAACGGTCCAGCTGATCCTAACTTAGAGGAAGGAAGAGATCTGCGACTAGTGGTGCACGGTATGATGAGACGGCAAGGGACACCATACGGGCTGGAAACAGTTAAGTCTCAAAGCTCTCCAGGCTATCTGAGCAGGGACTTCTACCGGTCTCCCCAGTCTTATCTGTAAGTGTCAACTTCGAAGGCAAAGAAAAGGGAGGGCTCAACGTCCTATCAGATAGATATAGAATAATGGTAGGCGTGCATGAACGAATGCCACTAAAACCTTTCTCGCCGTGTAACTAACGTCACGCTGCCTTTTACTTGAAGCAAAAACAAAAATAAAAGGATTATGGGATAAGATTATACACGCTGTCAGAAAGCGTTCATCAGGCTCGGTTAGGAACTGCCTGCAGGGCCAGTAAAAAGACTCCTCGTCGGCATTAAGGCTAACAGCTTGCTCTGTTGTCGTAGAAATAGAGAATACCTCTGACCCGACCGGTAATCCAATCCTCTGTCTTGTGAGGAGGGCAGATTCAAAGCCGTAATCTGTTTCATCCGGCCGAGCCGCTCATCTCCGTGAAAAATATCTTAGAGGAAGAAAAGGTGTCAAGAAACCATTTAGAGGAATAGGGCTGGAAGCGGCGCGAATAAGGGGGCAGACGGACTTCGGAGGGTTGCTTAGGAAAAAGGCTGATTGCGTACATCTTCAGCAACGAGAGGTTCACTAGACTGTTCTGGGACCTAAGAAAGAAAAAATCGAAATTTATGATTAGAAGGATGGGGGTCTTCATGACAAAGAGTAGCAGTGGGGGAAGGAACCAGAAGGGGCCGCTCAGGGGCTGATATAAAACGAACGCTGGACGTTACTAGGAGTGTCCACGCGAGCTCAAACGGTCCAAACGTAACCGCTGAACGCGAGGGATAGCTCGAGAACGAGGAAAAAAAGGGGGTTTACAGAACTCGTGAACGGGACGAGGTCTGTGATCTGCTCGCGAGGGACATACCGGCTAAGCCGACTAAGAATCTACGGGAACGGGACGAGTTTCTATCCGGGAAAGAGGGGGCCGGGGCTATGAACCTGGAGAGTGGCTCTTGGAAACGAGGCGGTCTCGGCACTTCAACGGAAAAGAAGATGATCCAGGTTAAGGGGATCAGCACGAGCCCTTGAATTATGACAGCCAGGATCGGTTGACGTAGGGTCTGTACACGCTCGTCCTCTATCTTTAGCCGCAAGGGGGTCGTGATCCTTGTTGATGGAGAAGGTCGAAATGACGCGAATCCTCTTGAGCGGGGTTACCGCCAAGAAACAGTATAGCAAGCAATTTTGAGGCAGGCAATCAGGTGTCCTGGCTGTGTCCTCTTCTAAAGTCTAAGCGCGCGCTATTTTGTCGGGAGAGCCAAGCGAGACGTATGCCCCTCGTTTGACTTGGGGAAAAAAAACAAATTGGATCATCAGCAAAGGGAATCGGAGAAAAACGGTCTGCAACACGAAGGTAAGAAGGGAACGAGGGCAGTCTTGTAACTCTCTGTGACATAAGGAGGGTGGAAGTCTGGAAAAAAAAAAGAGGAAGAAGGGGGGGGAAGCTTACTTTGGTATGGAAGGCAACACTCATAATTATGATAAATTCCCTATCGAGGTCACAGGCCGACGGGTCTAGGCACACTCCTTACCAAAAATGGGGTACAAAGGTCCCATCGATATTAAGCACCGGAAATCCAAACCCGTTTGTAGGCCACTTTGCGGCGGCGGAAGCCGTTCCGAGCTGGCGTAGGAAACATCAATCTAAGCGACAGCTCTTTCACGTCGGGGAGAACGGCTTGCCACCACCCCACCAAATGACCCAGCGAAGGACCGAAGCGACACCGCCCGCGAGAAATAGAAGGGGGAGCAGTAACGTTGCGTAGACTCTTAGTTCGCTCAAGAGGAGACAAACGATGTTGAAGAAAAAGGTTCTACGCGGGCCCGCGGACGAAGAGAAGTCCCCAGGGGCGGACGGCGCGAGTCCTGGCCTTGAACAGCTCAAGAACAGCCCTTAGGGCCAAAAATATATCAACCTCCGTCGAGGACGTTCACGAGGAAGAGTCATGGAACCCCCAGACCCCCCATGAGGACGTACGCAAAAGACCGGCCTGCTGCGAGGGGGGTCTAGTTTTTCTTGGAGAGGAAGGCTCCTACGAGACACGAGCCCGGAAGGGGGACTCGTTTATCGTAAAATAAAAAAGAAAACAGGGGGGGACTATTTAGAAGGGATCTCAGGAGCCGTCCGTGATCCTACAACGGAAAGTTGTAGACAGTTCATCAGGACAGACTCCTGCAAGTGAAGATGCACATGATGTATTCGAAAAGGCCTTGTGGAAAACACGCTCTCACAAAAGGGTGAGGTGGGGTACGCCAATCCGGAGTAGAGAAAGAATTAGACCGGGGACCAAACCTACAGTTACTTACGAAAAGGAAATGCTTGGTCCGTAACAGTTTCCTCACAAAAGTGGAACTTTTAGAAGGGGACGGAGTACTTGAGAGGGGCCCGCGGGAGGATAGGCTCGTGATTCCTAACCACGAAGAGAAAGGTGGGCGACTGTTTTGCTACTGGGAGAAGAAATGGTTCCACCAGAAAAAGAAACAACTAGGACGAGTCTTTGTCTTGTCCTGCCAGGGCGTACTAATTAAGTAATTACGATCGTTCACGGCCGCCGTTGGTCCGGCTTGAACGAATGCGTCTCATGATAGAGGCTGAGGAGTCCCCTAAAGATAGGCTCTCCTAAGAAATTAAAACTGCTGAGGGCTCCTTCCGAGGAGAGTTCGTCGATCCTTAGAACTTGATAAAAAGGAGGCGCGGAATAACTCTTTAGAATAAAACGGTTGACGACGCTTAACGAGTAAGGGGCGGGAAGGCATCAGGCCTTAGCTGGGTGAAGTTGGGGGGGGGAAAAAGCATTTCAGACCCAAACAAGGGGGGGGGGGACGCTGGCGGAGCGGGCATATCCGGGACAGCCGACCAGAGGCCTTCCTTCAAAGATCACCATAACGCCCAGGGTGGACTCACCTCTACAACTACTAAGGGAGCGGACAATTGGTAACCGTTTGAGCGAGTTTGTCTGGAGAAGGTAGTCTTGGCAGTTCCCGTAGATAGGACTTTTAGGGATCATCCTCTCTAATGAGTGAACAATTCATAACCAACGGTCAATCCAAACGAGTGGTCTTCCCGAGTCAAACCTTTGCACAGGGTGCCGCCTGGCGCGTTCATCGACAGGAGTGCGTAGGGAAACAGGGGTCCATCTCTAATGAGGGGGGAGACAGAATCTTCTTCCAGTACCGTTCAACCTAAAGGACAAAAGGATGACGTAGGGAAGAGATGCCTCGTACACATCTGACTTCAGGAGAAAGGTAGAGCCTCTTGACCTGGGGGGAGGGTAGAGAACTCGAATCCGACGGAAACGACGCTGTGGCATTTAAGTAACTAGAAACATCAGGCCATATCTATCTAGATGTCGCGAAAAGTGTTTTGTCTTACGTAAATCTCCTAGATGTTCAGAGCACTTCGTCTAAAACAGAGGGAAAGGGAAACCGTCGTAGGGCGACGCATACACGCAAGGGAAGGGAAAGTAAAGTCTGCGAAGGAGTTACTTCTCCCACGAGAGGCGATTCCAGGCAGTTAGAGGGGAGGATCCCGCATGCACGGGAATACTATGGGCAAGGACTGAAGAGGCTCCTCGACGTGAAGGGGGGGGTCAGACATCGACAACAACTCCGGATTGAGAAGGCCTCGGGAAGGTACACGTAGGGGAAGGGGTCGGGAGGTGCTCCGGTCACTGGGGATCGTAGCACCATCCTAAAAAGGGTGAGAAAACAGGACTATGGACTTTGAAACCCACGGTACATCTCGAAAAGCACGATCATAGCGAGACTATCCGTAAAGGGTGTGGACGTGGTGGGAGCATAGCGGCTAAAGCCGGTCAACAACTCGGAGTAGAGGGTGGCAACGCGAACTGGCGAGCCAATGGGGTTCAAAGAAGAATGAGGCTCTCGTAAGTAACTCACTTCGGTACTAAACCCTAACTGGTCTATGGAAACGTTCCGTCGCCTTCTCAACCGGGGACGAGGTCGAAGGGGGAGAGAGGACTCTCTGGTCATCCCGTCGGGGGAATACTGCCGGCGAAATTTGAAAGTCTCCTCCAGGAATTTCAGCTGGGGGGGGAATACTAAGGGGGAGCTAAGGAGTCCTCTTCGTAGATTCAACGGCGATAGGGTGCCGGAGAAAGAAACAGGCTTGACTTTAGTCTCCAAGCTCATCAAACAGAGGAGGGAGGAAGGGTGACCTTTCTTAAAAGGGCCCTTCTGAGTAGGAAGGTAAAGGACCTACGAAACTCCAAGGGATGGGAACGTCTAGCGAAGGTTAGATAGAGCCTGTCCATTTTTAGGAAGGAGGGGACCCTAAAGTCCAAACCTGGAGAGAATGCATCTCAATCTCAGGGCCGGCATA
>Ga0179593_1280795_pt1 | contig 16946 bp, 23 predicted proteins | sample CZODoug2_1_08_16_FD_185931 | JGI IMG/M metagenome (GOLD analysis project Ga0179593, IMG submission 185931) | Vadose zone soil fungal communities from Angelo Coast Range Reserve, California, USA - CZODoug2_1_08_16fungal (PacBio error correction) | ecosystem: Environmental > Terrestrial > Soil >...
GTTCTAAAGGCGACCAGAACAAAAAAAAAAAAACCGGGAAAGGGGATAGTTATAAGACCGGGGGACCAGAGGAGGGGAAATTGGCTGGGAAAGTACCAAAATCATTTGCGATTCAACCGAAAAAAAACACTCTTCTTTGAGTCATTCTTCAAAAACCAGACGGAAAAAGAAAAAAATGAAGTGGGGGGGGAGGAGAGGGAAGACCGTTTGGGTTGGGGGTTAGTGGGCTCATCACATAATTGGGTTGTGTGGGGGAAAAATTAAAACAAAGGAGAGAAGAGCAAGTTGAAAAGGGGTGGGCCTCGTCTTTGGCGGGGGGGACAATTTCTGACTGGAGGGAAAGAGAAGGAGGAAAGGAGGAGTCAGGTGTTAACTGCCGGGGCGGAGTTAGATTTTTTTGGTTTTGGGTGTGAAGAGGGGGGGGGGGGGGGGAAAAGAAGGCCGCTCACGCCGTAGGGAATTTAAAAACCAGCTGATGTAGAAATGGGAAGACTGGAATCACGTGGGGCAATTGGGTGGGGGCGACGACGCCGCTACGGATGGGGGAAAGTATATCGGGGGGAGATGGCGAGCAAGTCGACGGCGGATTTTTAAAAAAAAAATGGGAGGGCGGAACTCAGTTGGCAAGGTTCATGGAGGGGGAAAAGGAAACAGAAGGTTGGGTGCCATAGGGGGGGGAGACCAAGGGAACTGCCCGAACGGCACGAGAAAGAAATGGGAAATAGCTGGGGGGTTGGTTTCTGGTGGGGGGCCAACTCAAAAAAATGTGAAAAAGGCCAGAAAGACCGAAGTGAAAAGATCCGCGAAGAAGGGGGACGGTAACCAAGGAGACGCAGGGCATAAAAAAGCGAAAAGGTGGGAGCACAAGAATGTGTGACTTTTGAATTGAGAAGGCTGATCGATATTGATGGCGGAAGACAAGCAAGAAGGTGGGGGGTTCCTTCGCATTGCATTCTATTTGGGATTAAAGGGACAACGTGCTGAAATTTGGGGGACGGGGAACGGGGCAAAAAGGAAAGAAAAAAAGAAGGTAAGCCAACGCGGTCCAGGGGTTCGGTCACAACAAGCACTCCCGAGAGACAGGACGTGTAAAAAGGATTTGGCGGCGTGGGGGTGTTGTGCCGTACGAAGGGGGGCCCTGTCTCTAACCGTTGAGGGACAACCTTGTTATACGCACGTGCACAAGGTCACACGGGAGGGGGGTCAAACATCAGAAGTAAAAGGGCGGGGGCCGCGGGGGTTTTGGGGGGTGTTCTGTGTCCGAATCGTGAGTGGGGGGGGTGGTTGGGGTCTGGCAGTCACGGGAGAAACCAACCCGCCGAGTCTTGGTGGGAAACCCGGGGGGTAAACTGACCCAGTAATGAAAGGAAGTCAGAGGGGGGAACTTCTGTAGACAAACAGCATGTTTCAAACAGGGCAAAAATGTGATCCGGGAAGGCTTAAGTCTATCGTAAGGGACGAGAGGGGAAGCTGGAACTGTTGATGAAAGAGTGGTGCTGGGTGTGACAGGAGTCCCTTCTTAACACCGGGTTTTAAAAAAAAAAAAAAAAAAAAAAAAAAAAAAAATGACAAAAAAAAAAAACGGAGAAAGGTGACTTCCGTATATGGGGGCCTCAGGAACAAGCGAGTAAAAAAGAAGAACTGAGAAAGCTGTGTCCCTGGTGGGTTCGGGTAGGGGGCACCAGGGTCAAGGCCGGCGGATTCAATGCCGTGGGGGAACGGGCGAAGGAAACGTTGCGCCAAACTCCCCTTTTGAAATGTGGAAGCTCATTCCAACTTACCGGGGGGAAGGGGGGGACAGAAACGCCTGCATGAACACTGGGACAAGGGCCTGTCTGAGGAAATAAACAATCTTACAGGGCCGAAACTAGAACTGGTCGAAAACGATAGGGGGGGAACCAGGTTGCGAGGAAAAAGTATAACACCACAGGGGGGAGGGGATGACAAATCCAACCCTCCCGGATTTTATCGTACCAGTGTAGGAATATTGGGATCGGGGGTTCGTCGGGAAGGGCAATGAAAAAAGAGAGACAATCCTACGGAAACAAAAAACCTTCTAACAAAACTCGGGGGATTCCGTCGGAAAGGAACAGCCGAAACCAGGACCAAGCCACTCAAGTAATTAACGATCACGGAATTGGGAGAACATCAAAGTTGGGGGGGTAAAAGACTCAAGAAGCAATAAAAGGATGAACATAGCTGTCTAATGCGAGTGGAGCTTGTATACGACGCCCGGCACGGGGGGTTTTCACAAAGCAAAGACCCTAAACTTGGCCGTGCCGACGCGTAGGGCAAAGGGAGTGGGAAAACGCGACTACGGACACACGAACAGGATCAAGCCGGCCATGTTCCTACAGTCAAGGGCAGGCATGAAGCGCCCGGGGGATAATTGCGACAAGGGAGGCACCGGACAAGCAGCAGAAAAGGGAACGCAAGGGTTTAAGAGCCGAATCTGGACTCGACCCCAGGGGCAAAGAACCTGTTGCAATCACCTCCGCACGAAACGAGGACATAAAGGGGGAGAGCGAAAGAAAGTTAAAAGCTACCAAAACCGTTGCACCAATTCGGAAATCCGGACAGGTGCGGCCAAAACGAACAGGTTGGAGTCAGGGACAGGGGGAAAAGACGATGATGAGCTGGACGGACGACGCTCGAACGAAGAACGCCAAACACGAGGAAACCCAAACACGCGGGGAACAATCGAAGGGGGACTGAGGGGAAGGTGAACACTACGCAAGCAGGAAAAAAGGAATGTTTGGGGAGGATACGAAGCTGAGAGTTAATTGTGTTAGCAACTGCGAGAGGCAGGGCGGACAGAAAACAAAAAAAAAAAAACACCACAAAAATCAACAGCCAACTCTCAAGGTTACAGTTCAGCTATTAAACAGTTGCCAGAATCGCGAGACGCCGGGGCGGAATTGAATTTGGTTGGGACTGTAAAGTTCCAACCAGCAAAAAAAGTTTGGGCCTACCAGTGGCTCAGGAAGGAGGAAAAAAAAGACCCCACAGCCCGGAAACTTGCAGCGCAAGAAATCGCTGTGTCCATGAAGAAAAAAGGAAAAAAAAACACACAAAAAATCACCCATCGGAATCACAGTCAGGGGAAGCCTGGATGGAATGTTTGATCCTGGGGGGTATTTCAAAAACTTTGTCAAGACATCAGGGAGTGAAAAAGGCCTGGGTGCCAATTACGTCCGGCCTGATTCAACAAAGATATTTGACACCAGGTCTGGCTAGGGGAAAGGTCAGTCAGGGGGGACACTACAGGTCACAATTAAGGACTAATTGTCCAAAGGGGGCGCTGAACTACAAAAAAAACTTGAGGATATTGAGCGCACCTCAAAAAAAGCCACTATCTTTGGACTTGCCAGGGCGAAGCCGGGAAAAAAAGGGGGTGGGAGATAGGTATCAAAGGAGGGGGAATCTTCCAAAAGGGGTTTCTGACCTCAAAACAAAAAAGCAACCGATTAAAGGGACTCGGTACCATTCCTCTTACAGGAAAAAAGTGAGAGGACGAAAAGCAACCAAAACGGATAAAATTCTAAGACAGAAAAATTCCGGGGAGGGTTTCCATGTCGCCAGAAAGGGGGGTGGTAAACCCCCGAGGAAAAAGGGCAAAGAAAAAACCCCCAAAGTATCCTGAGGAAGGGGGGGAAACAAAAAAAAAAATTGAGTGCGGGAAGAGGATGCGCCAATTACTCACAGTGAATCCCCTCATCAAAAAGAAGGAAAACAAACGATCTTAGTGGAAAAGTTAAGTGTCCAAGGGGGGATTGTTGAGAAACGAGAAAAAAAGGGGTATTGGAGGAAAAAATAGCCCCAGCGCCAATGGTCCATATACATTTTAAAGAATTGAGAGGGACGACAAAAAGAGGAGAATCGACAACAACAAAAAAGAAAGGAGAGATAAAATCATGGGGGCGACTTCCATCGAAGGCTTCAAAAACCGCGGCAGGGATCCATAGGGGGAAATTGGAAACAGCAGGAGTTTGGCCGCCAATACCCAAACTAACAATACTTGTAAGGCGATCAACGGACACAATATTGAGGGGGGGAAGGCACCAAATTTTCCGCAAAGGGCATGCAGGGGGAAAAACCCGGGAGGGGGGAGGGGGGAAAAAAATTTTGGGGGGACGCAATCATCTTGGAAAACATGAAAGTATTTGGGGGGGGTTTGGAAGGAACAAAGGCAGAAAGCGATAAACCTTGTGAGGTTTGGCAGAACCTAAAAAACGGGGTGGGGAAGGGGGGAGGGAAGGGGGTAACAACCGGTTCTGTCTGCAGAAACAAGGATAACTCGGAAGGACAGTTTCCTGGGGGGGTGAATGTCAACGAGGGAAGTTGTTTTTTGGTTTCCGTTATGGGGTTGGGAATCCCGCAAAGAAACGGCCGGTAAATTGGACCCAGGAAGGAGGAAGGAAAAGGAAAGGAGAAGGGAAAAAAAAAAAGGTGTCCCTGAGTGGGTAAAATTTGGGCGACCACTATGCAATGCAAAATAGTGGGAAAAAAGGGCAAGGGAAAAAGATCGAAGAGGGAGGTAGGCGCACGGTGGTGGGGGGGGGGTCGTTTGAAATGCCGGCCCGATTGCAGAAATTTCCTTGGGGGGAACAGATGTGGTGCCTTAGGTAATCAGACCAGAATGACCTGAGAAAGCGCGGAAATCATGAATCCTGGGTCCCGAATTTGGGGGGCCACGCCTACCGGGAAAGGAAAGGTGGTGGAACGCTTCAGACAATTGGTATCTGAAAGAGGGTGACCAGGAAAAGCAAAAAGGGGAAGAACAAGGGGGGACCAGACAAATCTAACTATTTTTTAACCGGAATGGGGGGATTTTGTGGGGGAAATGGAAATTCCCAGACAGAGGCAGTCTATTTGCTTGCGAGAGGCAAAAGCCGGGGTTCCACGGTGGTCTTTTGGAAAAAATTGGAGAGCCCAGCGGGAATGCGTGGATATTGTTTATCCCAAAGACCGCTGGGGTGCCGTGGGGGGTTAACCAGGTCAGAAAAGGGGAAAAAAGAGGAGACAACGCGGGGAGAAGCAGAAAAACCTCGTCGCCCCAGCGGTTCCGTCAAAAACAAGATTTCCGCTCGCCGCCTGTGGCCAATGGGGGGTTCAAGGAGAGGTTGTGTGGGGGCAGAGGGGGGGGGAGGGTTGTGGTGGGTGTGGCTCCCGAAACGCCCTCTCTAACTTGGTAGTACAAAAAAAAGGGGCGGGGTTGTGTCAATCGGAAGGCGAAACAAGCACCTTACAAGTCAGTGGTCCACTCCAACAGAAAAGAGCCGCCCTGGGGGGGGGTTTTTGCCTGGCAAAAACGGAAGGAGGTAAGAGTGCGGGGGTGTAAAACGTGGCAGGTTGGTTCGCGTCAGGGGCTCACACGCAACAGATCGTACATTGCAAAAAACCTGTAAAGGGGAAACACTAAAAAGGGAAAGGTGGGACCGCGAGGACTGAGCCTGAACTCATCCCGTGCGGGAGCACCTTGGGACTGAGCTGGGGTCAGTTGGGGGAAAGGAGCATCGCGAAAAGGCCTGATGTGCAGGAGAAAAGCTGGACTTTTAAAGGGAAATCTTTGCCGTCAGGGGGAATATGGGCGTCGATCCCGGCTTTAACAAAAAAACCAGAGAAAAAGGGGTGCCGGACCATGCGAGGGGAGGTTTCGTCACTGACAGAAGAAACGCCCGGGGGAACGAGGGCAATGGGGGTTAGAGTTTTTTTTTTTTGGGTCTCTGCGAATAGAGTTCATGAAAAAAAAGTGGGGGGTTGGCGCGACTTAAATGAGGGGGGGGAGGGTGTTGGGGTCCGTAGGGCCGGAGAAAAAATCACTCAAAAGGTGTATAATTAACCCGCTCATCCAAAAGGGCTGAAAAGGTTAAGGGGGGAAAACGCAAGGGCGGAAAACCCCGTGCAAGTTTCCCTCGGAGAAAAGGTCCAAAAAGCAAAAGAATAACAACCGTAAACTTCCTGAACCATACTGAGAGAAAGGGGACTCTATTTCTCCCCTTGACGGAACGATAGGGAATCCCGGTACGTTGGATGTGGCAGGGAGTTCACCCAATGATGGGGGGCTCAAAAAAAGAAAACCCTCAGAGGGAGTGGGGGGTCAGTCATTAAGGAGAAAAATATTGCTGGAAAAATGGGCGAATAGGAGGCAGAGACAACCAAAGAAAAACGGGGGGGGGAAGGAAATGAAAATAGGAAAGATCATTAAAAGTCCTTCTACCCCAGACAGGACCGACCAATACCGGGGTGGACGATTAACTCCGGGAGCAAGGGTTTGTATCACATAAAGGGAAAACTCAAAAGCCCCTCAAAAAGCAGGGGGCATACAAGGGTATCGTTTTAGAAGTAGGTTAGGGGGGGACGCGTTAGTAAAAAAAAACGGCACACGGAAAAAGGTGGCAAACGGGTTCCGAAAAGAGGCGAAGAAAAAGCAAACTGGAAAGCGGGGGTCCTATAGGGAAATGGGGAGTCACCGGGGCCGGCCGAACCGTACCACCAAAAAAACAGGGAATTAAATAGAAAGAAATTGGGAAAAAGACTCGGATAACAAAAAAAAAAAATTTGGGGGGGAGGGGGGAAACCGGGGGAATAAAGGAGTCCTCCTGGAAAAGGAAAAAAAACGACATCGAGGGAAAAAACATCCCCCTTGTCCAGGGAATCCATCAAAACGGGACCAAAAAATTTTAACAGACATCGCAGACAAGAAGGAACTCGCTGAGCTACTGACAAGTAGACCAGTACAAGGGGGGTGGAGCAAAATAAAGAACGCCTAAAAGAAAGGGGAGCCCAAGGAGGTTTAGAGGGTCTTTGGAAAGGGCACGCAAGACGATAAGCTCTTGCGAAAAGAAAAAAAAACAAAAAACCGGACACACTCACTAAATACAGGAAAAAAAAAAAAAAAAAACCCGAGGGAAATCGGGAGACGGTGGCAGTTGACAACTCGCCAGCAGGGGAAGTATGTGTCTGACTAAGGAAAAAGAAGGGGGGTAAAACCTGTTGTCGGAGGGAAAGAGGAGGGGGAAAACAAAAAACAAGCCAAGAAAAACTCTCAACAACAATGCCCGGGGGTCGCTCGCAAAAAAAGTGTGGGGGGGTCGCAAAACGTGCGCGAATTCGGGGGGAATGGAAGGTTTTCTGGCAGGGCCGTCAACAAGGCCCACAAAAAAAAAAGGTGCCGACATGCAAGCTACTGAGAAAAATAAAGAAGAAAAAAACCGCCAAAGGACTTGCACAACGCCAGCATCGCCAGGGGAAAGAAGACTCTGCCTAAACAAAATAACCCAAGTAGACAGTCAGAACCTTGATGCCTGTGCCAGTGTCTGGGGGGTCTTGCCATTAACAAAAAAACGCGCGGAAATGACAAAAAGGAAGTTACGGAAAAGCAGTGGGGGCAAAGCAGTTTTACGGTTCCCGCTTGGGGGAGGCGTCCAATCAAGGACGAGTGCCAAAAGGCAGGGGTCGGGGGAGTAAATCAAGGCGTGTATCCCAGTCCGGCACCACAACCTCTTAATCCCTCAAAAGGGGGTTAAGTGAATAAGTACTTAGAAAACAAACCACCAAGTGAAAAAAACTCCGGACAGAAAAGTCGGGATCGAATCGCAGACCCCACGAATCTTGGACAATGCCAAAACTATCAAAGGCGCAAAAGGGTGGTAAAAAAGGGGGGGAAAAAAATTGGAGGGTGAGGTCTTGCCCAAAGGGGGGGAGGGCACTCACGAGGAGGGACTAAACCAACCAGTAGAAAGAAACTTTAAAAAACACAAAGCGGGAAAAAAAAAAATCAACGATCCGAAAAAAAAAAAAAAAAAACAATCCGGAAAAAAACTGCTCCACCAATGCTTCGTGTGGGAATGTCTCAAAGTGGGAAAAAAGCCCACAGAGTACCATGGAGACACCAACACAAAAAGATCAATAGTAAGAAGGGGGCTAACAAAAATTAGGGGGCGGATGATGCGCCCAAAATTACGCGGAACCCGACAAGCCCCAAGAAAAAAGAAAAACTAAAAAATGGGCGTCATAAAATCAGGCAAAAAAGCCATGGGGGCAGGGGGGGGAAGCAGTCATGAAGAATGGGAGGGTTTAGTGGGACGCAACCAATGCCAGAGAAAAAAACCAGTCAAGATAACGACAAGAGGGGTTATCCCTTCTATTAAAAAAAAATGAGGATCTCCCACAAAACAACCGGAGTAGTCTTAAAAAAGAAGGAAGGAAGTGTAGAGAAAGTTCACCGGAGGGGGGCGTTTAAACAGTTTGAACAAAGGTCCTGGCGAACAAAAACCAAACCAGAGGGTTGGGGAAAGGAAATTCAAACGGGACAAACACACTGCTATGGAACTTCTGCATGGGCAAAAGACGAAGTGGCCCTGGAGTGGGGAAAGGGGGGGGGGGGGGGGGAAAAGAGTGTCCTCACGGGAAAGGGGCAAAAAATATCAGACGACGCCCCTCAATGGGTTGTTTTTTAAAAAAACAAAGAGCAACAGATCCGGTATGGGCAAGAGGGGAATGCTGGAAGGGGCCGGGGGGGACAACCCTTGCTGGTAAAAAAAAACAAAAGAAAACGAAAAAAAAATGACGGGGATCAAAGGCGGGGCGAGGGGACAACTAGTTTTTTTTGGGTGGAAAAAAAATGAAGGGGGAAGCACACGGGGCCTTATGACCAAAGACTTAACAAGGAAAGAAAAAAAGGGGGAAGGAGCGTGGGATACGGAGGTTAACAAACTTGGGGGGGGGGGCAAAGCCTTCCTAAGGCAGGCAACAGAGTGATTCAAAAAGAAGTAAGGAGGGGGGGGGTCCAAGAGGGGGTGGGGGAGGGTGATGGCGACGAAAGAAATTCAGTGGCAAAGTGCGGGTGCGAATCAGATTTGGGTTGCCGGAGTGGACAAGGGTTCTCACAAAACGGCCCAGAATGGAAAAGAGCTTGGGTTGTCGTGGGGGGGGGGGGGGGGGAAGCCACAGTACGAACGGGGTGGGCTAGAAAAAAAAGAAAGGAAGTGTAAGATCGCGAGCCGGGGGTTGACTCGGCACCCCAAGGAAAATAACTGATGAATGCACAGACGGACCTGAATCAGAAAAGAAAGTGGTGATTGTTGGGGGATGGAGAGGCTTGAGGACAGCCCGACGTGTCTTGAAGGGGATGCAGCGTTGGTAGTCTGGTAAAGGGGCCATTCGATTGCGGTGTAACAGAAAAAAATGTTAGACTGAGAGGCCGTTGGACGGCAGAAACCACCAAAAACACAAACAAAAGAAAAAGAATTCGAAAGGAGCGCGGCGAAGCAGGGGGGCGAACAAGGGGCCGCTCAAAAAGTCGCGACGGGGAGGGGGGGAACTTAGGTTTTGTATGTTTTGGGGCACGGGACCGCCTGGCCGACGCGCCAACGGGGAGGGGGTAAAACAAAAACCTTGCATGGGGTTTCAGGCACGGAAGCAGGCTATACAACAATAAAAAGGACCCAAAACCCTGCGAGTGTTTCAAACATCCCAAAAATCTTCAGGGGGGGGGTGGGGGTGGGGGTTTGAAAGTGCTCCGTAGGAACGTGCGTGAACTTGCGGGGGGGGGGTTCAAAAACGCTAAAAAAAGCAGGAGGTATCGTTGGTGGTCATGGGGTGGCCCAATTCACCCTAAGAAGGAAGGGTTTTGACTCGGGGGGGGGAACAATTTGGCATTGGACTTAAAAACTCACTGGGGTTGGGGACGGGAGAACAATGGTAGCCTCTGAAGGTTCAGCGCTAGCAGGTCAAAAAAGTGCTCAGACTTAAGGAAGGGGGAAAAAAGTTGGGAACGAGGCTGGGCTACATATCAGCTTTAAAAAAGAGAAATTGCGGGGGAACAGATTCCTGAAAGACATAGAAACATAGGAACGGGGGACGAAGGAGGAAAAAGGGAGCCTTCTGGCCAGGGACAAGTTAGAGGGGAAGGGGAAAAAAAGGGGTTGAGTGCCTGGCGGGGGTTTATACGGAAAAGGTGTGAGCCCGGGTTTAAGGAAAAAGGGCCAAGGGCGTCCAAGTGAAGGAAAAAAAAAAAGACCAGCACCCGAAAACAGGCCAAAGTGTAAGGTGGTTCCGGGGGGGGCGCGGACTACAAAATAAGGAAGAAAGTGGGGGTGGGGACAGATTGTCGTCGACGAATAGGGGATTCCGGGGGGAACAACACGGGGGGGTGGGAAGGGGTTTATTTCAACCACAATTGGAAACCAGCGAGAACACACCCGGAAGGAAAGAAGCCACCATTGAAGAAAAGCATGTATTGCGGGGTAAATAAGAAAGGCATCTCAAACAACAGGGGGCAAGGAAGAGAGAGTCTTCCTTCGTCAAGAAGCGAAAGCCCAAGAGGAAAGGTGACGGGGAATACGGCGGTTATCACAGGAAACAGGGTTGGGGGGGTGACTCAAGACCCCCCTTCAAGGGGGAAACCTGTCATCCAAAGTGGTTCTGAAGGAGTTGTTGCATTTCTAGGGGGGGGGTGACCGAAAAAAAAGCAAGGCACGGGCCCGGGTGCAGCCAGGCGGAGGTACAAAAAACGGGGGGGAAGGCCTTTCATGAACACGCGGGGGAAGTTCAGGAGGGGAGGTGGTGAGCAACTGGAGTCAGTAAACAATCAAATCACGACGGCATGTGAAATCGAAGGTCCGGGGGAAAAAAGGCTCAATCGTTCTTGGGACAGTTAAAAAAAAGGGGTAAGAGAGTGAAACTAGGATGCACAGGGAACATAAAAAAAAAAGAACTTTTCAAATTGGTCTGACTGGAATCAAGGTATAAGTACGCCCAAAAAATGGAACAGACTGGGCAAGGAATAATTAACAAAAAGCGCCGCAAACATACAGGAAAAAAAGTAAAAAAACCATACGCGCTGAAAACTGCAGCAGACACCGAAAAAAAGAAACCCGCAAACACAGGTGACAGAGCGGCCGTGCGGTCCGCTAAGTGAAATCAACCCGGTTCAAAACTTTCAGTGTGGTCGAGTACCAAGAGGGTGACAAGAATGAAGGGGGACCCATCGAAGTTCGCGAAACGGTAAAACAACGAAAACAGTTCCCCGAACGGAGACGAAGCAAGTGCAAACCAAAACACGCGGGACATCAATGTAAGGGTTTGACCCTATCAGAAAAAAGGACATGTTGGGGGAGAGTAAAGGGAGAAAGAAAGGGGAAGATATGAAAAAAAGAAGTTTGGGGTTAATCCAAGGGGAGAAGAGCTGGAAAACAAAACCAAACACAACCCACAAACGAGCCGTTAATCAGGCAAAACCGACGGATGCGCACAAGGGACAAAGGCGACGGACGAAAGGGGGAGAATTCCTGGAGGGGTCGGAAAAGGAAAAAACGGACCAGCGCCAAGAAACGTTGGTTGGCTACAAAAATAAGGTGAGCAAAAAAAGAACCAAAAACAGACGGACTGGAAAAGAAACAGGGCATGGAAACCTGGGAATAAACAGAAACTCTAATTAACAAACTCACAAGGAAGGATCACCGGGAGACACCACCGCAGGAAAACTGCGTGTCCTGGAAATGTGTTTGGGGATTGAAAAAAAATGACGAGAAGGGCATCCGCACATCCAACTCACGTCCCCGGAAAGAAGAAGTTGCCAACTGGGGCAAAGGGTGAAAAAGTTTGAAAGGTCCTTATGGGGGGGGAGTGGATATGGGGGTCTTAAAAAAACGAATGAAAAATCTATTTTCACCATTCTGCAGGGGGCGTGCATTATTACTGGGCTGTGGGGGTACCCAGAAAAAAAGAAAACAAACCAACTGTTCGAAAAGAGACTAGAGGGTTACCACAGAAGAAAAAAAAAAAAAACAGTAAAAAAGGCCCGGACACGAGAAACAGAAAAGGGACGAAAACACCGGGGGAGTGATCCAATCCACTCCCCAAAAGGACTGGTTTCAAAAAAACGGTTGGGGAGAAAAAAAAAAAAAAAAGACGCATATAGGTATCTCCCCCAAAAAGAGGGACTAAAGGGTATACGCTTGAGGTGAAATCCTGACCAGGTTGAGGAAGACCAGAAAAACGAGGAAAATTAATCTGCCCATGGTCTAGTTTTCAAAAAACAAGCACTGGAAAAAAAAAAATAAGAAGGGAAAGGAAAAAACCAGCAACAAAAAACTGCTCCGCACCTCAGAGGGCGGGGGGAAATGTCGGGAAAAAGAAGTGTTGTAAAAAAGGACCCAGGGGGAGGGCCACACATAAAAGGGGGTCCCCAAAATTAACTGGGGTTGGGGCAAAAACGAAATTAGGGGAGTTATCGTCCATTCTACCAAGTGGATGGCGGGGAAAGAAAACAAAGTGAACACTACTATAAAATTGCACATGGGGGGCGAAAAAGTTGCTTGGGTTAAAAAAGGGGCAAAAGGGGGTTGGACCCTAAGAATTTTCGGGGGGGAAATGCGAGAAAAGAGGTGGGAAGGTGAGCCACAGAATCCAGGAAAAGAAGCCGTCAAGATAAACAACTTGGGGCAGCAAAGGGCATATATGCAGAAAACCCGGAATCGGGGCGGACGGAAACAAACCCACTTAATTGAGTAGGAAAAATAATATAAAGAATAAGGGTGGTTCTCAGAGACAAAGGGGATAGATCCTTAGTGGCGCGGGCGCTTTCCCAAACTGGTTAGAGAATGGGAAAACCCCGGTTATTTGAGCCTCAAGAAAACCAAAAGGATCGTGAAACGGGATCAACAGGGTCCAAAACAAAAAAAATGGGGTACATGATGACAAAAAAGTTCCGACCCAAAGCGGACCGTTGGGGCAGGGGGGGGGGTGATCTTTTGCCTGCTTTAATGTGGAGAAAAGCAGCTAACCAGGCCCCATAATTTGGATGGTTTAAAGGGGACAAAACCAACGGCAGAGCCGTTCCGGTTGGAGGGGGGGGGGTGGAAGCTTTTGAATCGGGGAGCCGGGGGGGGCAAAAAGTCTAAAAAAAAAAGAAAAACGGAATGGGGTCCGGGAAGTTTTTGGCCTTGAGGGTGGGGACAGTAATGGGGGGGGGTGGTTGTTTGGGTTTTTTGTGAGGGGGGTGGGTTTTTTGTTGGTGTGGGTGTGGTTGGTTGTTTGTTGGGTTGGTGGGGTCGATTACGAGAAGTATAGGGTATTTTGGAGTTAGGGTTTGGGCCAAATCTTTTGTTTAAGTTCGCTCCAGCAGCAAATGGGGGGGGGGGCCCGTGAGGGACTGGTCAAACCTCTCGCGTCCGACTGGGGGAATTTCCCGTCAATTAGCCAAAAAAAGGGATTTGGGGTAAAAAAAACTTGGGGGGCGGCAGCCGCGTCAAGGCTGTAAAGTCACAGAATAGGGGAGCGCAGAAAAAAAAATGCGGGAGTCAAGGTGGTGGGGTGGAGGGGAATGCCGGGTCCCTAATTGGCAGAGAGGGGGGGCTGACTGGATGCAAGTCTGGGGGGAGGGAGGGGGAGAAACCAAACGGAAACTAAACGCAGGGAACTAAAAGAAGTTGTACGTGGGGGTGGGAAAAAATCCTAACGACCCGGACGGTGAAAAGTGGGAAACGGGGATAATCCCTCATTGGAAAGGGGCATGGACGAGAAAAAAGAAGCAAGGGCCAAAAGAAACCCCACAACAGATAAACAGCAGGCAGAAAGAGGGCTTTGATCCAACGATGTGGGGGGGGTTAAAGAAAAGAAAGGGTCCAGAGAGAGAGGCAGGAAAGCAAGAAGGGGGGGGGGGGAAGGGTGGACTGCCACAGGAAGAGGATTGGCAGTGAAACAAAGGGGTGAGGTGGGCCGGGTCGGCCACGCCAAAGGAAAATAAAAGAACGACATGGTGACGAAAACCAACCAGAGAGACAACAATATTGAGGAATCGGGGTCTGTCTCATTGTTAAATAGTTTTGGTGGGTCTGATTGGGGGTGTTGGGAGAAGGGACTGACATGATCGGAAAGAATTAATTAACACTGTGGGGGAAGACAGGAAACTCAGAGCAACCTTCCCGAAGTGTAAAAAGAATGAATGATACAATGTTGTTTGGGGTGGGGCAGGGTCTGGAAAGAGGGATCTGTCTTTCAAAATGTTGGTCAGGCACATGGCGGCCTTTAGAATTAAAGGGGAGTGGCCATGGGAAAAAATTACAAGCTAAAACTCGAAAAATTAATTGTGCTTTGAACGGGGAAAACAAAGGGAGACGCCAACGAGAGTGTGCTCGCAGGTCACTGTTGAATCTTTTATAGGGGAGAAGAAACCCCTCATAAGTAATTGAATGGTAGAGCAGGGAAAAAAACCGTTTATTATGGAAATCAAAAAAAAAAATAACTGGGTCTTCGATCAAAAGAAAAGGGGGGTTCCAGAAAACAAAAAACAACAAAATAAAGTTTAAATGGAAACCAAACCCAACGGGGCTTAAAACCCCCTTTCAGCTGGGGGAGTAGGGCAGCGGAGGAAACAATAGAGAACCGGACCGCCCGGAACGACTGCAGGTTTGGTATGACTAAAGGGAAACAGCGCGGTGTCCCCGCCTTGGCATACTTCAGGGGGACGTGGTGGCCGTAGGCAACCGAAGTGGCTAAATCAAAAAGGGAAAAAAACCCCATGTGATCCTAGACAAAAGGATGACCAAGGGGGGAAAAAGGGCAAAAACGCCATGCTTGGGTAACAAAAAGGAGGAAAAGGGGTAGAAAACGGAATAAAGCGTGAAAACAACTGGGGGCACAAAACAAAATACGACTTTGCGAACCGATTAAAGGGTAATACAGTGAAAAGGGGGGGAAATTGGCCGTATTCAACACGTTGGGAGAAAAGAGGGAACTCATCGAAAAACAAAAAGTAGTAAAAAAAAGGGATTGAAATGAGTTGATGGCTACACTTGGGCGTTATTGTAACGAGATTCAAAAGGGAGAACACAAGAACGGATGGTAGGGAAAAAAGAAAAAGATAAGATAATAATGTATGACTTCCACGTAACCCGTCCCAACAAGGTAAAGAACAATCCGTGAGACAGTTGGAGCAAGACGGGGTTTGAAGTCACAGAAGCAAAGACCAGAGGTTTTAGAATTGAGTGTCGGGGCAATTACGTATTCCCGAAACGCAAAACTGGGGACCTTCGGGACTCAAGCAGGGGCGTTCTTGGGACCCACGAAAAGGGGGGCCTGGGGGGGCCCGGAGCTCAAAAACACTGCCAAGGGGGGTTAAAAGAAACGGAACTAAAGAAGGATAAGACAAGAAGGTAAAGGTGCATCTCACATCGAACGCCGGGCCCACGCGGCGGAAAAAAAAAAAAGGGAAAAAGAACGGGGGTGAAGGGAGGAGTTGAAAAAGACCGAAGCACAAAACGGAAAGGGACAGGAACAGGGGGAGTTGAGAGGGGTTAAAAAGACCGGGAAAATCGACTCCCAGAGATCAAAGGGGGGACAAAACTTTAAGTGGCATATCCAAAAAGTCGATGAAAGGCACAGAAAAGTAGGACCTAGGCGACTAAGAATGGACGATAAGAAAAAAGCGAAAAAAAAAAAACAAACACAACGGTGTTGCACTCAATGCTAGGTGGAGTCCCTAAGAAAACTCAAAGTTGGGAAACTGAGGGTTTAGAAGGGGGTGAGGGAAGGGAGATTGACCAATTGTAAAACAGCCAAATAAAGACGAGAAAAAATGTCGGGGTAACGAACAACTCCATTTCCCACCAAAGATAATCAGGGGAAAAAAGAAAACCAAACAGAGAGGGGTGGGCAATATAATGCCGGGGAGGGTTGGACCACTATCATTGAAGGGGGAAAAGGGGGTTTAGATAACTAGTAATTTGAAAAAACTGGGGAAAAGGAAAAAAGAAGGGAAACGGGGCAGGGGCCCCAAAAAACCATCATAACAACAAACTCTCTGTACTTGAGCCGCTCGAAGGAAAGCTACATTGGTGTGCTAAACAAGGAAATAAGAAAGCGAAGGGGATCGGGGAACGAATGTCCAGTTTACTTTCTGGGGCTTCACAGCCAATACGTGGAGGCAAAAGAGAAGGACAGAAAAAAGGAAACAGCCACCGAAACTGTGCATGGGAAAAGCGAAGAAAACTCATGTCAATACGGTTCTGAACATTGGCCAAAAATCAAAAGAAATAAACCAATCAAGAAAAGAAAAAGGAAAGTCGGAGGGAAAGAAATGTGCTGTTCCCTTGGGGATTAAAAAAACGGAAAAACAAACCAGCAGATCCCTGGACACGGACGTGAAGCGGGAGAACAACATTGACGTAAAAGGGGAAGGCGGCAAACGCGAAAATAGAAGGTCCAAGAGGTAAGGGGCCGGATGTAGGAACGGTTTTTGAGGCAAACCTAAACGGCAAAAAAGAAGGGCCCAAGTGAGACCAAGTGGTCACAGGTTGAAGAAAAAAACTTAAAATTCAGGAGTGCATACAAGACCGAACCCGAAAGTGAAAGGCCCTCTGCCGGGGGAGCGGGGATCGAACCCAAGGATGGTGGCCAATTGCAAAACACTTAGACAAAGAGTCAACAGGGTGGGGGAAAGCAATCAAAGTGGTAGGGGTACATGGTAAAAATTGGGTTTTAATGGGGAGAAAGTGTACCGGGAAATCAAGAGTAATTAAGCACAAAAAAGCCAGGACGATTTAACACAAAATCAAGGGGCGAAAAAAAAGGAAGGAGACCCTCTCAGTCATGGCGTCCGCCTCATGAAAGGATACCTGGGGAAAAGGGGAAAAAGGGGGCCTCCATATCAAGGATTCAAAGAAAACTCAAAAGGGGGTAAAACGGATTCTGAAAAACACCGGTTATTCAAAAAAGGGGGAGGAGGGGGGAGCCAGTTGAGCAGGGTGGGGAACTCCACGGGGGAAAAAAAGGCGCAAGGAAAAAGACGAAAATTGACCGACATGGAACAAGTTCAAAAAGTGGAAAAGTGCAATCACGCGGAAAGATGGTGGGAAGGGAAAGGCCCCTAAAAAACCCAGGTCAAGAGAAACGGGAAGCCAGGGTGAAGCCAAACCAGGGGAAGGGATTTGAGAAAAAAA
>Ga0179593_1427284_pt1 | contig 16946 bp, 15 predicted proteins | sample CZODoug2_1_08_16_FD_185931 | JGI IMG/M metagenome (GOLD analysis project Ga0179593, IMG submission 185931) | Vadose zone soil fungal communities from Angelo Coast Range Reserve, California, USA - CZODoug2_1_08_16fungal (PacBio error correction) | ecosystem: Environmental > Terrestrial > Soil >...
ATGGACCTTCTGGGGGGCAAAGGTTGGGACTTCAAAGTTCAAGGGCAAGGTTACACACAAAGATTACAGCACCCCCAGACGCCATCAACCAAAGCACGAAAAACCGAAGAACGGTTGCCGCGCCGCCAGCAGACCAGAACAATGGGGGACCTTTTAAGTATCGACCCATAATGGGGGGTTCGATTTAAAGAAGTTTGCTCATGGAAATTCTACCTTTATACTGAGCTAGACCAAAGGTGGAAACACCATATATTCAGGGTGTCAAATCGGGATTTGTCGACCCTTTAGGCGTTGGAGAACAGTAGAAAAAGCATGGCCTCCTGCGGAGAGGTTCATATTAAAATTCTTCTACTAATTATGTTGTCACCTCTTAACGGGGGATAATGTCAGGAAAAACAAAGAGAAATTGCTATAGAGAAGGGGATCCAAAAAGCTATGCACGTCGGGTCAGGATTTTAATACTGCAAGGCTCTGGGAAAGGATAAGCCGAAGCTGGACGGACTCGGAAAAAGAGGGAGGAACGTTGAAAGAAAGAACATTTTAACATAATCGAATTTGAGGGGTGGCAAATCACCAAAAGACACGGAAGAAGCAATAAAAGAATTAAAATGCGACATTCTGGGAAGAGTTTCACTGGCAGAAGGGGCGCTGCAAAGACGGATGCAGAGGTTGTCAGAAAAAAAGAGCTGGCATCATAACCTTGTGGTCCTCAATGCGAAAGGGACCGCATCCTATTCCGAAGGTAAAATAAGAGGGGAGAGACATAAGAAGAATACCTAGTTCGCGATCTAAAGTACAACAAGGACCAGGGGTAAGCCAGAGGAGTTCCCCCGAATTGTTCAAACTTTTGTTTCCGGAAACCCAGGACCCCTTCCATTCAACCGACGGAGAATAAGCAGGTTGCATGAAATAGATAAAGCGAGGCCTATAGGGAAGTAGACGAGAGGAGGGTAATCGGATTGTACAGGTGGACTGTAGATCCGACTGATACGGAAAAAAGCGTAAGACATTAGCAGACACTTGGGGAGAACAGGGTCGAACCGCCGTGGGTCCTGGGGGGGGGGACAACGTCCTTGATTGGACCGTAAATCACGGGAAGGACGGGTGCAACGCGGGAAGAGGATAACGAATCTCGTATATCAAGGAGTAAAAAGGGAAAGCTCTGTCAGCTCATACGGTTGGTAGAAAAGCAGTGGCCCTAAGGTCGACTGGTGAGGCAGTGTTCACCACCTTTTCGTAAACTAGGGGGTTAGGGGTGTGTCAACGATACGGACGTCAGAAGGGGGGAGAAAGGCGTCAAGTACAAACAATATGAAAAGCAGAACTTCGTTGGTATTGGGAAAAGAAGCATTTTTATACCTGCCCATTACAAGGGCTCAAGGGAGGGCCCAAAAGGGCGGGAAGATTTAATCAGAGGTTATTCAAAAAAGTCATCCTGCAGCCATGCACATGTTTGCGGATTTGACAGAGCGGGGGGGGGAAGGAAGCGAGCTTTCTAGGATAGAAGACTTAAACATCAGGGGGAAGGGAATTGGTTGACGAAAAACCAGTAGGAAAGTTGAAGACGTTAGTCACCAAGGCAAGTGGAATTTCTGAGGAGGCCTCTGGAAGGGTGAACAGGCTCACAATTCTGGACGAGTGAAAAAGGGAGTCAATTTGAGAAAGGGGGGGAAGCAACACACGTAATACTACGGCGTTATGGAACGAACAAAGTGTGACAGTCATGGTAGTTGAACCGCCCCCCAAACAAAATAAAGGAAACAGAAGGATCAATCAGAGTTTGCGCCTTCAAGCACGAACTCGTACTGCGGCTGGCCTTCCAAACTCTAACGATCTAGAGAGGGAAAGAGTAGATAATGTGTAGAGACACCGAAAAAAAGGGAAGGGCAGAGTAAAAGGGAGAGGGGACTGGTCAGACAGAACTGGAGGTAATATTGTTCTTAGTTGTCAGAGGAGTCTGTCAAAAGTCAACTCTCATAAAATGTCAAAAAGACCGCAGATATCAAGCCCAGAAGGGGGTGGGAAATAAAAACGGGGACGTAAAACTACGCCTCCACCTCGGAGAACCCTAGGGAAAAGGAAGAAGGAATTGAGTGCTCAAAAAGGTAAACACGCTTCGATTGTGAAGAGGAATACAGAACTCAAATGGAGGAAGATAAAATCTGCGTTGAGAAATGGAATATCTACCGGACCCGAGAGATGAAAAGCGATTGCCGATGAAAAAGGCAAAGTTCAAAAAAGAGGTCAAGGGTAATATTAAAACTTCTTTACAGTGCAGCGAACAAACACAAAAGGAAATGGCGGGTCGGGAAAAGACGAAACCTCTACGTGGAGGACTTTGAACGGGACCAAACCGATTAAAGATATAGGAAAGAGCGAGAAAAAGTTCAAAAGGAGGGGGGAGTGTCTGACACGCTTGAGGGAAAGGCGCGCAGACGAAGAACCAGAAGGTCTTGTCGTTCCAGGAGCAAATTCGGGAGTCAATTTTTCTCAAAATGTTGAGCGAAGGCGAAATTAAAAAAAAATGAGCAAGGAGATTTCGCCCTTAGGAAATTTGAACATATTCCCAATGCGTAACAGTTGCAGAACGGGCGATACGGGAAGGGTCACGCCCCTACCGAAAACAGGAGAGAACGGAAGGAAAAAGGGAAAGGGGAGCCCACCCGATGACATCAGTCTGGGGGGATAACGCAAAGGAGTAAATACCTGGTCTCTTTTGGGTGCACGGGGGGGGAAGCAATCAGCCCATTACACATCAGGGGAATGGTGCACAGACGTTAAAAAAAAGAGGGGGAAAAAGGATTAAGGGGGCGGAAGGAAATCGATCTTTTCGGAGAAGGGAGCGCCACGTACCTCCAGGTCCGCGTCGTGTAGATTGACTGACCATACGGACAGAAGTCGACAGCTCTTAAGGAGGTGCATGGAACAAAACGACGAAAGCACATCGAAGCTGCCATCGAGGGAAAGGCTTAAAAGATATAGACTCTGAGAGCGCGAATGGGGATCTTCCTTCAAAAACAAACGGTCAAATCACGGACAAGGGGAAGATGAAACCGGAATACTCCCCGGTTTAATGCGCAAGATACCAGTACGCCGTTATTGGGGAATGAACACGAGTGAGGGGGGACCAAGGAAGAAACAAGATTGTGGGTCTCTCACAACGGGCTTTCGTAAGGGAGGGTCCATCCTCGGGATAAAAGGAAATAATAAAGGGCAGAAATGTTTCTGTGAACCGCAAGAGTTGACTTCAGTGTAGGGAAACCCACCGAAGTAAGACGGAAACTAAAAGGAGCGAACGAGGGGGGAAGGGAAAAAAAGGTTCTTGCCATTTAGGCTACAAGGGCTGATCACCGCTTCCTATTCGGTCTATCTAAGTTTCAAGACAAATCACACCAGGTCCCAACGGGCGAGATACGTTCACACAACAAGAAAGAAGATTAGATCAGACAAGTTGAAGGGGAAAGCGGGGAGGATATACTTAAAATGCAGAAGAGGGTCGACACTGAGGGGAGAATCATCTGACACTAAAGGAACTGGCCTCCAAGTTGTGCCATTTTGACTTAAACAACTTTTTTCCGAAAGACATTGGAAATTTTCAAGTCAATCGAGGGGTACAAAACTAGGAGGGAGGGAAAAGAAAAAAAAGAAGTTCTCCGTGGTACACAGGAACCCGCGGTAACGGATAAAGCAATATTAAACATAGGAGGAGAATAAACCCGCCGGGTGTCTCGTTCCAAAGAGGGACACGACAAGGAAGAATGTCGGTTAATGTAGAATGGACGAATAAAAGAAGGAGGGGTAGAAGACGATCATGCGTCAGAAGATTGACCGTTGGGCAACACCGAAAAGACCAAGCGATCAAAAGCATCCTCTGCAGCAGTCTAATAGGGAGAGGGAAAGAAATAATTTCAGAATGCAACAATGCGATTGAGGGGCGGGGAGATTTGGGTGGGAATGCAAGAACAGCCTCCGTCTCCTATTGAGGTTATGGTGCAAACTCAAGGAACGTCAGGTAAGTCAGGAAGAAGGATGAATATTCAAACTCTTCCGCAAACGGGGACGTTTTTCGGGCGAATCCTCATGAGAGGAAACGGGGGAACAAGCATGAACGTGAGGGGTGGAGTTTGCGCGCAAAAAACGCATACTAATAAGTAGACCAAGAACAAAAGCTGGGAGGGAGCGAGAGTAGTCTAGAAAGTTGGGGCGGGCGGGGGGCTAACTGGGGGGAAAGGAAAAGAAGGGAGGGAAAAACCGGCTGTCACCGCCACCGTGTTTTTTGCACCTTTGAAGTATCACGAAGAGTAACAAAAGGAGACGGAAATAATGGGGTTGGTTCGGTCGGAGTCATCGCAAGAAAAGGGGAAGAAAAAAGGGGGAAAAAGCGATCGAGGAACAAAATTCACGGGAGAGGCCGCGACCCAAGGGAAAGGCGGCGGGAACGAGGAAAAGGGGGGGGGAAAATTAGCAGGAAAGGAAAAAGGGTTGAACACGCAAAACACGTCGGGTCGGATTCGTTCGCGAGAGGAAGGAGAGTTGAAACGAGGGGTACAATTGGGGGCGAGGGGTTCCAATGGGGAAAAGGAAGGAAGCACTACCGCTCAAGCGGCTCAGTGCCTGCCGCATCAGAATAGAAGATTCAATAATACCGAAAAAGAGAGTCGAACCTACCACAAAGGCGCAGGAACAAATGCCCGAGGACACTTCAAAGAAAGGGGGGAAGGGAAGGGAATACGGTCCTGCACGCCGTTGAGATTGGGGTGATCTTGCTTCTTCAAAGAAGCAGGGAAAACCGCTGTCGGAGAAAGAGATCGGGAGGGAGTGCAAGGCCGGCTCGAAAAAAACGACGCAGATCAACCGAAAGCAAACTATATGGCGGGAGACAACCAGACTTAGACAACTACTACTAGACATACGCGGCCCGAAAGGGAACGGTATTGGAGAAGTCTCCTAACAGAAAAAGAAGGCGGGGGGGGGAAAAACGCGGGACTACTCGAGCAGAGCTACGGGGAAAAACAGGAAGAACGAGTGAACCAGGGTAGGAAGCCAAACAAAAGGCGGAATTGATGATTGATATATGGCGCTTGGACGGGAAGAAACATGAGCTGTCTGGTGACGGAATCAAAGAAGGCAGGACTAAGTTGCTAGCAGGGGGTGGAGGATAATCGCATCGACATTTCAGCGCCAGCAAGTGTGAGAAATGCATTGGCGGGGAAAAGGCCGTCCCTTGTAAGATGCACGAAAAGGCGCATCGGGAGAAATAATAGAAACGGGGAAGTTACTCTCACCGCAATAAAAGAAAAGAAGGGGAAAGTAAGAATTAGAAGAGAACGCATAAAGGGGAAATCCCAAAAAGAAGGGGCTTAAAAAAGAAATGAATAATGAACTGGGGATTAATTTGAAACCTACTCTTGACTGACGCAAGAAATGAAGCAGACGGGACGGGGGGGGGGGGGGGGGGGGCGGTGGGTGCGGGGGGGGCCTCGAGCCCGAATCCGACCGGAAAAGCCGGCCAGGTGCAAAGTTAGAGGATATGGTCGGAAGAATATAAGGAGGGTAGGAAGGTTCGACCAGGGTGGGCTTACTGTCGGAAAAAGGAGCCGGTATGGGGTGGGGAAGCAAGTGTAATGAGTAAACCCTTAGGGAGGTTCGAGGCCAGAGATAATGAATAGTCAAGGGAGAAGGAGATAACACATTAATTAAGGGGTTTCTTGGTGGGACCACGACCGGCGTAGGGGAGGAGGGATGAACACTCAAATTCCTCATGGGAATTCCATCAGAGGTAAAATAAAAAATTTTCAACCCGGAAGCACCTACTCTGGGTAAGAAGTAAGAATTCTGGGGCTGGAGTAATTAGTAACGGTATATAAAGATGGGAGGGGAGTAAAGGGTGAAGGGAATTTTCATGAGGGAATTGGGGCTGGAACTCAAACTGATCTACCTGAAAAACTTTTGAAACTCAGCTCTAAACGGTAAAAAAGGAGGAACGAATTTGCTTTCCTCTCATGGGTCAAAAGGAGGGGTAGCCTTCTCCAAGATAGAAAGAAGTAAGACGAAGTGATCAATCCGCAGGAGGGTCACGTCAGAAGTAGGCCACTCATTCTGACCGATTCAAAACTTAATGGACTTCGGATTCTACTTCTCGACCGAAGGGAGGGGAATTCGCATTTTGCTGTTGCCTAAACCGGGTTCAAAGGGGCGGAGTGTCAATAAACACGGCTAGGGTATTGGAGGACGGTCAACTGCATTGCGCTTTCTTGAGCCAGCTGTGGGGGAGAGGGACTGATCTGATGTCCCCGGTGCTCACAAGATGAAAGCAGGACTGAGTGAGACGTGGACATATTTGATCGCCAAAGGTCTAGAAGTCAGAGGGGAACAGGACCGTTACAGGCGTGCGTCACTCGGGAAGAGGGAACCTATTAAAACCGGCGTAAAGGAATTTTATTACGTGCGGTCAGTGAGGGCTGGACAAAGCACCGATATTCTGTTTATCGCCCTGTCATGAAGGGGGAACGGTAGCCCGAGTTTTACTTGGAAAGTGTAGATAAGACATAGGGAGGAATTCTTATCAAAAATAAGGAGAGTAAGGGGAAAGGGGAGACCATAAGAGTTCAAATTGCACGAATTCCTGCAGGACTGGAGTAAATTATTGGACGAAGACGCAGGTGAACCCTCACCAGGGGGGAAGGCGCATAGAAGTCCAGAAATCGGAAAAAGAAGCTAATATTGAGGAGACAAAAACCGGTTGCCGTAAGGTTTGAGGGCCAGGGGGAACGCGCCTGGCATCTCTTGTGTTTAAACTAGTGGAAAAACGAAATGAAAAGAAAAGTGGACCACGCCCATTAAGAAAAGAAATCATCTCTGGCCGCCAGGGAAAGGAGAGTAAGCAGTAAATCGAGAAGAGGGGGACACAGCGAATAAAAAAAAACCAACACACGTTCATGCTTCCTAAAATAGATAATTGGACTCTGCTCATGCACGGAGAGCTGAAGAGAAGGAAGGGGAGAACAGAATTTAGGGAGAAAAGAAAAGGTAAACTGAGAATTGAGAAAGGAGGGATAGAAACATTTTTTTCAAAAAAAAGGAGCGAGGGGGAACCTAGGATTGGGGAAAAAAATCTTCGGAAGGGTTGGTTCCTAAAGTTCTTCAAAACGTTCAGGTTTTTGAAGGTGGAGGGTAGTCTACTAATGAGGTGGGCCCAGGGGGACAGAGGAACGCGAAGCAGAAAAAATTTTCTAAACAAGAAAGAATCCCCAGGAATAGAAAAACGGTGCAGGAGTTTAATCGCTAGGTAAGAGATAGCAGCTGAAGAGATCAAGGAGCTGGAGAAAGGGGAAGAGGGACATGCTCAAAGTAATATTCTGGGGTGGGTCACAGCCGAGGAAGACATGGCCCAGACTGAGAAGAAAGGCAATGGGAGAGCGTAAAACGCACTCCAGGTTTCATCGAGCGAGACGAGGGTAAGTTTGTTAGCAGGAAGGGACATAGAGCGCGAAAGTGCCTCAGTCAAGAAAGGGGGTGAATCTCCGGGATTCGCGAAAAGCTATGGGGAAAAGTCTACCTACCAGGAGATAAGAGGAAGGAAAGATAGCATAAAGTTTCGAGAATCCAAAGGTAGGGAACCACGCCCATTGCCACATCAGTCAAAGGAAAAAATGGGGGGGGAGGATCGAAGAAAAGGAATGGCTTATTGTGGGAATAGGGGAGATTAAGAGGAAGGGAAATAACGGAGATGCTGAGTACCATGTAGTATGAGAGTCATAATTTAGCATCGCCCGATTCCAACTTTGTGCCTCAACTGGTGAAAAACATGAGGGACATGGGAAAGACGTTTAAGGGTTTTGTTAAGGAAAGAGGATATGGGGAAAAAGAATTAGAAGGGTTGGAGAGTGTAAATCTGGGGGGATTAGGTAATGTCACGGGAAGGGAGCTTTAACTGCTCTTCAATTCAGGGGAGTAGAAACGGGAATACATTAAAAGGGCTCATAATGAAACGGAAAGAGGGGGAGGTCGTTTTCAACAGACGAGGAAGGGAATTGAAAAAATTGTGGGACAAAGCCCTCATTTCATACAATAGGACAGACGGTAAGGGCTTACCCATATAGAGTATTCGGGGAGTAGAAGGGATATCTCTATTTAGAAGGGGATAACGCGAGTCAGAAAAGAAACACGGGGGGTGCGGGGGTTAAGATTTGCATGTCAATAATGGGCTGAGGGCACTCCGCGGAGTGGATTAAGGGAAAGGATGTTGAAAAGAGGAATGACGGCTGGACCTGCTAGGCGAATGCCATAGGGTGAGAATGATTGCAGGCTTAAAGGTCAGGGATGTGTGATTTAGGTATTCACCTAGGTATTCACTTGAGGGGGGCCAATTTCGGAGGAAAGGGGGTTCCTAAGAAAAAACCGCAACGAAATAAGAAAAAGGGAAAAAGGAGTAGAGGGTAATGAACACGGGTAAGAAGACATGAGGTCCAAGCCTTTGACACAATAATGTAAAAAAAGGGGGGAAGGCTCACCAAAAAAAAAAAAAACACTACAGCCAGAAAAAATAGACTATATAAGAAAAAGGCTGGTTTCGAGGGAAGGAGACGCTCAGAAAGACTTCTGTTTTAACGTAGAGTGAGAGAAGTCGACACAATGGTCCACGATTAAGATGGAAGTTCTACACAGGTCATCCACGAATCACGATACGGAGGAAGCGGAAAAGAGTTATATCGTCTTGAAAGAAGTCTGAATAGGGAGGTCGTATTATGGGGGTGAAAAGAAGGATAATAAGGAGATAGAGGGGTACCTAAAGTGGCAGAGTCTTGAATAGAGGAGAATAAAAAACCGCCCCATGGTTGCATACACAGGGGGGGGGACATGAAAAACTACAGACAGGGAACTCCAGCCCAAAAAAATAGACTCAGAACAGAAGGAAGAAAGGCATACCTTCCATTGATATAATAAAGGGAAAAAAAAGGGACATTTTCTAAAAGCGAAGAAGGAATCATTCGTGGTCGAAAGATATCCACCCAAATGGGGGTTAAGAAGGAAAAAAACGTATGGTCTGTCTATTTTAAGATATCGTGAGGAACAACTAACTGGCCCAATGGAGCGTTAGGAAGGGCCGGGTTAAAAATGAGGGGCACAAGAACACCACAGCCGGACGTTAGGCTAATTCGGATAGACCTAGTTGAGAGTGGACAATTTTGGAAAATTTCACAAAAAGGAAGTTTGGGTGAAATAGTGTAAAAGAGGGGAAAAGGAGGACTCGTCAGTGAACTAGGTGAGAGGGGGAGAGAAGGACTCCCGGTCTTGTCCTACAATTCCAAAAGACTCCTTGGGGTAGAGCACGGTTGAGGGGGGGAGGGACAATACCACCAAAAGATACTGTCGGAGAGAAAGGGAACTTCTCAAAACACGCGGTGAGTACCCTGGGACGACTGGCGATACTTTTCATTTCCCACAATACCGCTCAAAAGATCAGAAGAAAAGACGAGCGGGTCAGGAAGGTAAATGTGAAATGGAAAAAGTGAATAAAGGGCGGTGGTACATCAAGATTATACCGTGAAAGGGTTTTTGCTAGAAAAGAAAGAACACCCAAAGGGCAATGAATTGGACAAAAACTCAAATTTGACGTTTAAAATTTCGCGCCAGAAAAAGGTAGGCAGAAGATTTAGGAAAAAATCGAAGTGACCTCGCAATCAAGGTGTGTAACTTCTTCGGTATGGAGGGGGGACATACGACGACTATAGTGACAGACGGCGCTGTTTCAGGAAGGAAAAAAAAGAAAAATACGAATATAAGCATTCAGGCATAGGATGTTTCCTAGGGAGGGATGTAGGGGTAGATAAGTAACTGGAGACTGAGAGGTCCAAACTCCGGGGGTCACGAGGGGGACTGTGGATCCGGTAAAAAGGAGAAGCCAAGAAATGTGAGGGATGGGACTATGGATACGCTCATTTGTCTTGGAGAATCCCTCAACAACAACGGAGAAAAAAGGCACAAGTATTAGAACCTGGGCTGAGTGGAAAACATTCCGGGAAAGAGGATTGGTGGTGGATTGCGGTCTAGAGTTAGGAGCGGAGGAGGTGGTTATTAGTAAAGAACGGAGGTGGGGTGCGGGGAAACTTTATGGCGGGGATTGCAGAAATTGATGGATTAAGAAAATAAGATGACGGAAATCACATTCTATTTAGATAGGAAAAAATAAACTTTTTGGGATGGGGGGGGTGGCCGTTAAAGGAACCAGGGGAAAATAGGAGGAGAAAGCTGAGTTAAGTCAAGGACGAAGGAAGGTCTGAAGGAAAGGGAACAAAAGATCTTCATTATCTGCGACAGATCTCAAAAAAAGAAAACTGAAAGAAGAGAGAGGAGAGAGAAAGGTTGGACTAAATTTTTTTTGGGAAGACGGAGAGGAAAAGAGAAGCTGACCGCCAGCCGTGTAAAGATGGCAATTGAAGCAATTTGGAAAACGTAAAAAAAAGGGGGACAGAAGCAAGGTTGGGCCATTCGAAGGTACGCACATAAAACACCTCCGGGTTAACCATGTAGATGCAAGTTATAAAAACCAGCGTTACAGACGAATGGAAGAAAGAGAGATAATCAAGGATTGCTAGGGTGAAAACTTCAAGTGGGTAACACCAAAAAAAAAGGGTCAGGGGGGTTATTCGGTGGCCGTCAAAACCTAAGGGTACAGAGCCAAGAAAGGGAAGAATGCAGAGGGGGGAAATTTCCGACAGACACACGCGCTCAAAATAATCGGGGAAAGAGGGCCCTCAAAGTCGAAACTAAGGCTAGGACGTCACAGATAACAAAGCACAAAAGCCGGCATCTAGCAATGTGAGATGGTGATAGACTGCACCGCTCCTAACCCTTAGGAGCGAGGCGTATGGGCAAGCCGGCCCTAAGAGGATACTTTCAGAGTGGGTTCCTACAACAATTCAAAGGGGAGTGGAGGCTGTAGAATCCTGCAGGATTAAAAAAATTTTCTCAAGAACTTGAGGTGTGCTGATTGGCTGCAAGAAAAGATCCCCAGTTATCGCCTTGGGAAGACTCAAACCAATCCGCATAAAATCTGAAGGAGGTCTTTCGGCTTCTGGAAGTAGAAGGGAAGGATCATCCTGTGAGGATTAGGTGTGTAGCTTAAAGAAAAGGAGGGTGTACTGGAAGCAGGTAAAAGGTATAAATTAAAAATGGGGTGACCGTGAGTGTTGTTTGCACGACTTGGTAAAAGGTCTAAAAAACAAAAAACAAGAGAAGAATTGGCATGGGGGGTGCTGAAATTCGAAAAAATCAGCTCACACAAGCTAAAAAAAGGGGGATCGGTGGGCTTCAGTACAAGGGAGGGGGAGATAAGAAGAATACACTAACGGAAGGAAGAACGCAACAAAAGAACCGGCTATGATCGATAAGAGGGATTAAGGGGTAAAGTGCAAACGCAGACAACGTAAGGGAAAGTCGTTAGGGCTCACACTCATGAAAAACAAGAATGCCAAAAGGGTTTGGGTCAAGGGGTAAAAGGACATGATGGCACAGGTGGAAGGGGGACAGTGGGAAAATTGTTGGGTGAAAATCGTTTCGGGGAAAAGAGGGGGACACACTCTCTGTGGAATTTAACCACGGCCAGAGAAATCGCGATTTACACTAGAGAAGGAAAAACTGCTAATTTTGACTGAGGATGACCCACGAACGCGTGTTAATCTTGGGAAAGACTCATCAAAGGAGTGTAAGAGGCAGAAAATAGGGGTGGGGCCTAATCAGGGAGGGAGGGTCAGGAGGTAATATGAGCAACTTGTAAAGAGGCGAGCCACAACGAGAAATGGGGGTCGATACACATTTACGGGGGGAGGATTTAGCTAGGGGTGGAGGGGTGCTCTTCTTAAACTGTGGTAGAGGACCCAGTAAAAAAAACAGTACAAGACTGAATGATAGGGTAAAATATCACAGATAGGGAAGAATATGAGAGCACTTAAAACTGGGGTGAGGGACAAAGGAAAGAGGGGCGACAAAATATAAGCCGCATTAACGGGTAATTACGGGACGGGTGGCACATGGGTGTCGCTCTAAAGAAAAAGAGAAAGGGGATATCGTGTATTGTGTTGAAAACTGTTAGGTAGGCTTCGAGGCAAGGGCGATTTAGTGATGAAGAAAGGAAAGATGTTAAGTGATTGATCAGAAAATTAACAAAAGGTAGGAAAATAGAAGGGTTGGGAAGGGGGTGGATCGAAACACTGGAAAACTGGATGTCCGTATAACCTGAGGAAGGTTAAATGAAGTTTTAGGTTCAAATATTAAAAAATCTACGCCTTTTCAGAGAAGAAGTGGTGGGGGTTTAGGAAAGGTGTTCATACTTCAAAAAACGTTTAAAGGGACGCATGGGGAATTAATACGCGGGGTAGACGACGAGAGGATGGGGGATCAACAACAGGGGGGGTTGGGTTGTGGGGTGGTTTGTGTGTGGTTTGGGTTGGGGGGTAGTGGTGTTGGGGGGGGGGGGGGGGGGGGGGGGGGGTGGGTTGTTGGTGGGGGGGTTGGTTTTTGGGGGGGTTTGTTGTGTGTGTTGAAATCTATCCAGGCAGGCACGTATGAGCTTGGAAGGACAAAAAGAAAAGTAAGAAACTGCCAATTAACTATGAAATTTCAGCAGTGTGAAGGAAATAAAGCCTAGGGAAAGAAGCTAGAAAGTTTTAAAAAAGAAGGTTAGAAAGTAATTGGGAACTTACTCTGGAAAAGTAAAGGGATATACAACGTACGGGGTTGAGTGTTGGAACTACCTTACGGAGTCTCAGAGAGGAAAAGAAGTTCAAGCAAAACTCAATTTTGCCACCTCTGTGAAAGGGAAACACTACTCACCAAGTGACCGATGGTAAGGTCCGGCAATGATAGGGGCGACTGAGAAATTCGTAAAGAATCGAAAGAGGAAGGGGAATCAGGGAAAGCGAAGGGGGCGGTGAGGGGGTGTTTGGGACGACTAGGGTCGGGAACGCGTCAAAAAAACGTACGGGCCAAGGGGGGAAAGCAATTCGGAGAGTACGTAAACAGGTTCAACAAACTGCAGGAGACACAGTGACTCATTAAAAAAAAGTGAGTGTGGACCGGTGAAACAGAGAGGGGGGGCTAGAGAAAAAACGTCAGCGATCGCCTAAAAGGGGTAACAGAATTAGGGAAATCTCATACCTAGCACAAATAGGGGCTGTGAAGCACAAGATCAGAAATAAAAAAGAAAGTCAAATCGCGATGGGGAACATAAAGAGGGGAGAGTTTCGTTCCTGGGTTTAGGGGGGACAGGACATGTAGAACAGGGTTCTTAGGACGAGAGGGAGAAGAAAATGGATGTCTCTTGTCGTTATTTACTAGGGAGAGGAGTCCAAATCGGATGAAAAGCACTGTTCGAGGGAGACTTGGGAAAGGGCCAGGCCTACGAAGGGGGGAATTACCAGTGAAGACTCACAAGAGGGGAAGAGAAGTGGGTAAAAGGAACAAATGATCGTATGCTACTAAATCGGGTGAGAGGTCTAGGTCGGGAAAAACCTACGGAGAAGACCGGCAGAGACTAATTTCCATGTGACGCCGGGAGTTACCTATCTGGATGGGCGAACTGACAGAGTGAGGGGGACGCCGGGGGAAGAGTGAACTTATCAACAGACTGGGGGACCATCTATAAGCTTGTCTAATGAGAAGAGAAAATCACAAAGGGTAAGGAGATTGAAGTGAAATAATAAACATAAGAAAACCGCTGGGGATATGTAGGGTGAAAAAGGAGAGGAAAAGATTTCGAAGGGGGGATAAAGCCTCTTCGTGCAGGCTGTCAATTATTGTCAAGAAAAAACACCAAAAACATCCGCCGGCGACACACCAAAATTGGTGGTTTCAGACCGAAGGCAGAACAAACGAAAAGGGAAGTACATTAAAAATGGCACGAATAAAAAAAATGTGGCCCGTAACATCGGGAGCAAGAACAAGATACTCCGCGTGTCCGAGAGTGGTGGGGGGCAAAAGGGGGTCCTAGAAGAAAGGAAAAGGAAGGCATTGTCCAGGGAGGGAAGTCCAGAAAAAAAAATATCCAATTGGGTATACAGGAAAAGCGTTCTAGGAATCGGGAGTCAATCATCATGATAGAAAAAAGAGGATCAGAGAAAATAAAAAAAAAGGCAGTATCAAAGAAAGACTGTCTGGGGGCGATTTGTCGCCAAAACACTTTACAAGCTAGGACAACGGATGGGAGGAAAAAGGCTTGGAGGAATGGCGCATGGAAAGCAGCATGGGCAATCTGATGGGACCTACGGACACATAAGGGAAAGACACACAGAGAAGAGTACCACACTGCACTGTCCCGCGGACGGAGAAAAGATGGACGGGCACGGGTGTGGGTCAGGAAAAGTGGAGTGCTATAGAGTGCTGTCGGTCAAAGGGGGGGGCAGGATTTCCTTATTACTAAAGACCAAAGGGGTGTAATTGTGACCTTTCAGGGAGGCGGCGAGAAATCAAACGAACGAGGTCGATGGAAAGACAAGAAGGCTAAAAGGAAAACGTGAAACGATGGTAGGAGGGGGGGTATAAGAGGATGGGCGAAAAGAGCCACTCTAAATTTGCGAAAGAGGGGGGAGAAAGTTCAACGGCTCACTAACCTAGGGGGTCGAACATATACGTTGAAAAAGCCTGAGGAAAAGAATAAGAAAAAATTACTAAGAAGGACTGCCAAGACTCAGAAGAAGAAACGCTATTAAACGTGCCTTGTTGGGGTGTCTAGTCGCTTCGAGGAAAGAGAGGAGAGCAATTTGATGTATATCCAGAAAAAATGTGGAAAGAGCAGAGAAGTAGAAGACAATCAGCGAAATAAGTACCAAGTTGCAAGGCATGACCACTTTCAGGGTCATTCCAGGGAAAAAAGAAGAGACATGAAATGGTTCTAGAACAAAGCCGCGGCCACCATATGGAAGAAAAATGAAAAAGGACAGCCGGGGAAGAGAGGAAAGAAATTAAGAAAGGTGACCGTCACATCGGAATTGGTGTGGGGTCGTGGTTGCAAGAAGAAGGGGACGGGGCGCTACATCTCTCTCATTCCGGAAGGTGTACCAAACGCGTAGGGGGTTGGGGGAGAGGACTACAAGAGTTGGAGAAAGGAAAAACGCGGGCAGGACTGAAGTCCTGAAACCGAAAGGAGCAACCTCGCGGCTTTGATGTGGTACAATATTGCGGATGCTGGAACAAAGGGCTGTCGAGGTGGACAGAGAAGATTTGAAGGGTCCCAAACGAGCATGCCGCAAAACACAGGGTGAGGAGCGCAACATATCTAAAAATCGTTTAATGGGGAGCGGAAAAGGGAAAAAATCTCCTGACATGTAGAGAACTGGTACAAAATTGAATTCTCCTAGATGAAATAAGGAGGAAGTAGTTAAACGCGAAGGTTATCGGGGGGGCATCAAATTTTATTAGAGTGAGGGATGGTGGAAACCAATACCGAGGTTCAGACGAGTAGGAAGAAGGTACTGCGTACAAAAGACCCAAAATCAACCTGCAGGTGGTTATCTCGGGGAAGAGTTGGAATAAGGGTTGAGAGCACAGCAGGGATTGTGACACAGACAGAAAAGAAGGGTTGGCGATGGGGGTAAGCTTCAATGGTCTGGGCTTCCCGGCATGCCGGAGGGGTTGGAACAGGGGATGTCTTGGGGGGTGGTCATTTCGGAGGCTATGCGTTTCGTCTGAAGGAGGCTGTGACTATGGGGGGGGTATATCTGGAGTTGGACTAAGGGTATTACAAGTGTTTTCAGAGATCACCGGGAGGAACAATGTGAAAAACGTTTCTGCATAGAAACTGAAGGAAAGTGGAAAAAAAAGCAAAACTGAGAAAAATTGAGCAACTAAGGATTGGAACACACAGTATAGTGTAAGGGAGAATCCCTAGCTAGAACCTGGTACCCGAGGATAGATGAGTTTCCAATCGCCTTGTCAGAAGGGGAGGTGGACCCGGTCAACCAACGATAACATCATCCGAAAAGGCAAGAAGGTCTGATACCCTCGAAATGAGTCGGAAAAAGGGTAAACTGAGCTGAACAAGCTCGTGGGTTTATAGAAGCGGAAGGAAGATAAGTGTTTCCACTATAGTGACAAGGTGGGGGAACTTCCCCAGAACAAAACCAGGGGGGAGAAATCAGGGGGAGAGCGGTAGTTGTTCAAATCATGTCCGAATAGAAAGGATAGCCAGGTTTAGAGGGTTGCGAGATCATTGAGGGATGGGACTCGCAAAATTGGACAAGCAGCAACGAAAGGGGAAGACGATTAATAAAGCAGAATTCGCCTAGCACTGGTGAGGGGGTGGCACTGAGGGTAGAACGCTATGCCGAGTAAAACAAGGCAAGAAATAAATCCATTATCGAGGAAGAAACCGGAAGAGGTGAATTCCATCTAAAGGAGAAGGCTAGATGGAAACCGGGAAGGGGGGGGTATGAGGGCCCATGGGTCAAAGGGGAGAGCGAGAGAGGTAAAAGGATAGATTAGAGTTGTAAGACTGAAACCCTATAAGAAGAGAGGGAAAGCTGGTCATCAATGAACAAAAAAAAAGCTGGGACAGAAATTCAACTTATGAATGTCATTTTCAACGTGGTGCCCAATAGAAACACAGGCGGTCGGGCTTAAAAAGTGTAAACATATATTAGTACTAAGACCTTGAATAAGGACAGGGACTGTAGCTGGCTGGTTTACGGTAACCCGAAGTGGAACATAACTTGTATCCAACTCGTTTGGGACGTTGGCAAGAAAAAAGAATCGGACTTGCTTACTGAGGCCCAACTGACGGGGGAAGTGAGAGGCCGAACAGGGAAGGAAGGAAAAAAAGGAGGGGAGAAACTGGAGGGGAGATTCTATTTGGGCTATGAAATCACTAACAACCCATGGATGGAACGGGGGAAGCGAGGGGGGGCGCGGCCCTCGTTTAAAAAACACACACGGTTGACGTGGAAAGGGGA
>Ga0179593_1638763_pt1 | contig 16945 bp, 13 predicted proteins | sample CZODoug2_1_08_16_FD_185931 | JGI IMG/M metagenome (GOLD analysis project Ga0179593, IMG submission 185931) | Vadose zone soil fungal communities from Angelo Coast Range Reserve, California, USA - CZODoug2_1_08_16fungal (PacBio error correction) | ecosystem: Environmental > Terrestrial > Soil >...
CCTTGGTAAAGGACTAAAAGGAAAGTCACGCCTACGAGGGGATAAGCAAAAAAAATATAATTGAAACAGCGATCGGGGGCTTGGAAAAAGTTTTACGGGCAAAGAAAAGGACATGCGCGCATCGTAGTCTTAAGCAAGGAGATAGGTGTGCGCTGGTTGGGGAGTCTCAGAAGGAAGAGAAAAGGCGGCGGAGAATCGAAAAAGAAGGCGGGCGCACGAATCGAGTGATGAACGCTGGGTTCGCGTTCTTCTGGGTTCTCACAACCAAAACTTCTAGAAAAGAGAGACCATTGCATAAAGGGGGTCACGAAAACGCAACTCGGTGGGAGGGGATACCCTGTTCTTCATCAATACAGGGTCCTTGTATGAAACTAACGTTCAAAGGGAAAATGACTGCGGGACTTCCTCTGGGAAGCCTCGAGAAATGCGAAACTCTCCGGAGACGTTACAGAAAAAAGAAAAAGTGGCACTAAAGACAAACGGGGGTGCCGGGGATCTCTTCGCCTGCTTTCAATCTGTACCGTTCTCTGGCGTCGGAAGGGGACTAAGACAGGCATACGAGCTTCATGGGCGAAAGGGGAGAATCGGTCTCGCGGCGGGCGGCGATAGGGCCGGCATGGACCGGGTTAATTGACCATCCCGGAGGGGGCTGTGGAATCCGAAGGGGTCGTAAACGGAGAGGGGGTAGCTCTCGGGCTGGATCCAGGCGACTGAAGGAAACACGCCGAAGCGGTAGAACTGAAATGGCGCCGATCACAAAAAAAACTTCGGAGCAGGGAAAGGGATACAGCAGAAAATGTCAGGGGCCGATTCTGAAAGAGCGGTCGAAGGAACGCTGGATCAAAGCAGTCCACTGGGACCTAACAGTCCAGGGGGGGCTGGTGGGAGAAAGCAGGACGTAGTGACCGGGGGAAAGGATGTGCCCCCGCAACCGGAAGCGAAAAAAGGAGGGGTTTTTAGCCCGGACCGGGGGGCGACCCGCAAGTCAGGAAACGTCGGATTGGCCGCGGAGGAAGGAGTTCCCTTCATGGAAGGGGTTGAAAGTTAAAGACTTACGGGCAGCTATGATGAGCTCGGGAAAAAAAAAAGAGGTGCAAGCAAGAGTGAACGTCCAAGGAAAGGGGGGAAGGCTGTTGCAATCAACGCCTGTAGGAGGAACGGAGCCCGGGAGCCCATTGAAGAGACGAAACGGACGAAATCGCTTGGGCGGGGAAAAAAGGGGACCTTGCAGGCAACCTGGAGGACGGGAGAAAGAAAGCCCGGAGGAAAATAGGAGTCGAGTCGACCAAAGAGCCCGCTAAAAAGGGGTAAAACACCTCAACATTCTAGCTAGTAGCCTGGGCAGTATATGAGGAGGATAGTTCAAGGAGTCGCAGTTAAGGGGTAGCCACAGGACCTCGGAGAGAATGGGGGAGAAGCGTCTGGACGACCGGCCTTCCTAGGGCGGGCAGACGGGAAAGTCTCAAAAGAGAAGAGAACTGTGGCGGGGAACCACACAGAAAACTTATCGCGATGTCATCGGGAAGGGGACCCACCCATCCAAGCTGCAATGAGGTGCATCTTAAAGAAAAAACATGGGACGATCGCTTCAAAGGGTTCAAAACAAACTTAACGCCCGCGGACAAAATCGGGATGTAAAGTCGTCAAAACGCGAGACAAGGGCACAGAAAAGTCCAGATAGACCTTCAGGCCTGGCGACGACGATGGCAGGACGGCTATACAGGGCGGAAAGAGTGCGCCATAAGGGTCCGACGCTGCCAGCCTTTTGCATTCTTCTGGGGGGGGGGGAGAGGGGAGTTGAGTCAAAACCTTCAAGGATGGAGAGGAGACGGGACGAGCAGAAAAAATCTGATAAAGAAACGATATCGCTGGGAATTAAAAGGGGGGACGACACGTAGATCAGGGGGCAGGAAGGTAAGGACGTTGGGGATCCGGCATTCAGAGAACGACAGGACCCCGCGCCACTTAGACTGCCCGGTTGGGTCGAGGTACGAAATAAGTCGCACAGAGAGGTTCGCGAACAGGGGGAACGGGGTTTACATCGGGCGGAGGAGTGGAAAAAAATAGGGAGGTGGCGGCTCGTGCAGGTCCCTTTTTCAGGTCCCGTCTTCCAGGAACTCGAAGAGGAAAGGGGGATCAAGAGAAGGGGGGGGGTTGGGTACGGAGGAGAACTGCCATCCTCGGCCCGGAGTAAACAATGAGTCCAAGGCGAGAACGAAAGCGATGATAAAAGAACATACGATATGGCCTCAATTAAGATCCAATCGTGAAAGAAAAAATTAGAAGAAAGAAGTTCGCGTGAGAAGAGGGGAAGAGGGGGAGCCGGCGGTGGATTTAATGTCTGAGAAGCAGACCTCTTGCCGAACTTACACGTTGCGCCATCAACTGGAAGTCCCCGGGTGGAAGGAAAAGCCGGACGGAACATGACAGAGCCAGTAGAGGGGGGGGGAGTCACAGGCTCACCGCGGCGCTGACACTAGACGGAAGGTGCCGTGACGCGATCGAAGATAAAAAAACAGGCGCTTTCAGATGCTATAATGGAAGGACAACGGAAAAAACACCCTCCCGACCGCAGGGGGGGAAACGGGAAGGGGTGCCGCTGATCGTCCAAGGCAAAACGAAAAAGCAAATTGAGGCGCCACGGGGGCTGCATGGCGGACGTCGGGGAGACAAGAGCGATCGCCAGCCCCCAGGAGGTGCACGCTGCTACAGACCACCAAATGAAAAAACTGCAAACTCAACTCACCCAAAAAGAAAAAAAGAAGAGGTTGGGGGCAATTGGGATGAGAGGAGTCAGAGGGGGCTGGCGATCGCGCGGTGTCGCGACGGACCGACCAGGCTGCCTACCCGTGGACGCCCGTGCCGGATATAGGGGATGGGCCTAAACGGACAAACTAAAAAGCCAGGGGAAAAACGGAGACGGATAGGAGTGGGGGGCGTAGTGGTTTGAAGGGGAAAAGGTCAGGAGGAGCGGCCTCACGGCGACAGCGTGCTGCAGTTTATCTTTAGACGCTCCCATCTAGGAAGGGGACGCTGGAAAGAGACGGATCGGGGGAAGGGTGCGGAGAAGGGGGTCCTCAAACAACCCGTCGGAATCCGACATCAAAGCCGACGGTAGAAACTTTGGAAAGAGGAAGCGGCGTATCTAATACAACAGAGCGGGAGACAGTAAAAAGAATCTAAAACGCGTAGAAAGCACGATGGCGCTGTCAGGGGGGGGACGGGCCTGGTGCGCGAACAGGGCCGGTCGGGCCTTTTCGTAACCTCCTAGATCAGAATCAGAAAACCGGCAGGGGGACAGGGCAACGACAGATGGCCGGGGACTTAAGAACAGAACCCAGCAATCACAGGAGCCCGGGACGCCGGGGGCGTCGCAGACGGCCCCAGGCGGCAGAGGACCTGCACCTGGTACCTGGGAAAAAGAGCCCTAAAACATCACTGACAGGAGAATCTTTTAAGTAAGAGGGAAAGATCTGCCAGAGCGAGGAGTTGGCCGGAGACAACTACAACCGGCCAGAATCAGAATGAAATCGCTGTCTGGAGTAAGAAAGACATAGAAGCTGGAAAGGGGCCAAAAGGAAACAAAACTATCGCCGGGTTAAGCCAGACAGGGAACGAGGAAGCGTGTACTGGTGGCGAAGATGCGAAATATTGGGAGAGCTCGAACCAAAAGCTAAAGTCACGAAGGAAACAACTGAAAGAGAGGACACAGGAGGAAAAAAAAAATCTCGTACAAGCGGAAGAGAGCCGAACAGGCAGATTCGCCTGCCGAAGGCGAAAAAATGCTCCGTGTTTAGAGAAAGCAAAAAAAGCGACAGACAGGAGGGGTGTGAACAAAAGGCTTAGCCACCACTTGGGCCGAGATAGGACTTTTGTCCGGGGGCTGAAGCTTCTCAGTCACGTTGGGTGGGAATCCATCCAAAAGAAAAAGTAACAAAAAAGGCCGGGGGTCTCAATAAAAATCAGAGGCTAAATTAGAGCACGGGTTATACCTTATGCCAAGAAAAGAAGGAGTTCCGTGTCTTCCAACGGCCTGCCTCTGCGATCGCTGTGTTACCGGTAACAAAAGGGGACTATTCTAGAAAAACGGTGTAAAGGATAGATAGGATAGGACGGAGCCAGGTTTACTAACAAAACCTAGGGTGAAAACGCGGCTAGCTGGGCCGACGGTCATCACGTGCACAGCCGGTGCTGCGTAACGGTTCGCAAAAGGGGGGCACTTATGATCCCGGTCCCACCGGTGGACCCCAAGACGCGGACGATAGAGCTGGTAATTGAAATCACCAGCAAGGTGCCCCGTCTCCGTCAGACGATCAAAGCAAAGGAACTGATCGGCATGGAAGGGAGGTTTCGACCGGTCACAGCGCTGGAAGACGACTGCAGGAAAAAGACAATAGCAGCATCAGAAGGGGACGAGCGTAGAGGAAAACGCTGGCCATGAGGGAAAGGTAAGCTTCAACGCGCCAATCAAGGTGCTACGGGAGGGGTCTACTTCGTGGGGAGGGGGTAAAAAAAAAAGGAGGTTTGAAGCTTAACGGGAGGGAACTGAAAGACCTAATCACCGCGTCACTACGGACTTCAAAGGAACCAATCTCCAAAGGAACATTGGGTACTGTCATTAAGCGATAGGGGGAGATGGGGGCAGACCGAGGACAAGATCCAGGTCTCAGGGGAATTCGTCCAGGGAAAGGCCGTCCCTCGTAAGTGGTGTGGATATAGCCTCTGCGTTGCGTAGGGAAGACTGGCAGCCAACGGGGAAGGAGAATAGAAGAAGGAAGCCGCAAGGAATCAACCCTCGGTCCTTGAAGGAGAAGAACTAGGCCATACCGTGGCTGCCTCAAAACTATCTATCGCACAATTAATAATAGAAATAACGGAGGGGGTGAACCGAGCTAACGACGACAGAGGGAAGGAACGATGCGCCGGCGAAAAGAGCGCCAGTGAGGTTTGGGCACGGCTGTGATTGGCGGTGGAGGGGGAAGATGTTCTTTGGCCGACGTTGAATGAGTCTGGCGGTGTGTATTATTGTGAAAGGGGTGTAATTGCTGCAGACGATCGGGACACAGCCTCAAAATAAGGAAGGGCCTATTGTTTCACACAGAGGGAAGGATTGCAAGACTCCAGACCGTAGAATGAAACGGGGGGGAAAAAATGTTGATCGTGGCATCGAAACTATCAGGAAGGTACAGTATCGTCCTAAAGGAATCTTGTGCTCGGGACTCGGAGAAAGAAAAAAGTTCGGGGTGCTCCGCGCAGGCGAGGGGAGCCGCCGCACTATCTTATGTCGTAGAGGAGGGAAGACAAAAAGAGGGGGGGCCGCCGACGACGTATTGGAGCGCCAGTAAGGGGAGAGAAACAAAAAAAAAACGAACTCGGGTGAAAGATGATGATTACAGACCATCTCTGCGTAACAGGATGCGCGTGGTGGGAAATCTGGATCTCACAAACAGTAGTTAAACGATCAAAAGAAAGGGAGCAGAGCTTCCGCTCGGAAAAAAAAAAGTGTTCCTGCTTCACGAAAATAGACTGGGGACGGCTGCGTAGGGATGGCCACTATCGACTTTCGCGAGGCTCGGCAAACATTCGGAGGAGAGAGAGGGAAAAACAAAAAATTGAGCGAACTCGTAGGGGACGCTGTCTGATCGGGTCGAGAGGGTGCGAAGCCACCGCCTGACATCTGAGGATCGTGAGGCGATACGAGGGGTGTCGTCCAATTTCGGGACGATATACTGTCAGAGGGAACAAGGAAAACAGGACCTTACGGACCAATCGAGGAAGAGCGGCAAATTCGCGATCGTCCTACAGGTCAAGGAATGCCAAAACGGAAAGGGAGCACGTAACCGAATAAGCGCAGCCTGCGGAGGGGAGTAAACATCGGGGTAAACTCTTGGGAAAGCGTCGGGGCTATAAAGGGGGGGCAACACGAGGCTCGAGAACGCGAGGAAACAACTGGACGATGACAGACAGGGGGTGTTTAAAGAACCGTCGAGGAGCTATCGTGCAGGAGAAGTAAGATCATTCCAGACCTTACGCAAAAGCGCGTATCCGTGATGGGTAGCCGATACCCCAAGCTCATGCAAAAGCGGAAGCCAAGGAGGGGAGTCCGCGCGGGACCAAGCAAAGACGGGCTCACGCTGTGAGCAGGAAAACCTGGGCCTAAGGGCCGCTGGAGCTTTGTCTGACCCATAAGGGGATTATTGACGGGTTACGTCTAGAAGAAAGAAAGCCACACACAATAGGGGTTTAAACGGCGCAGGAAGACAAGAACAAGTCTACACGTGCTGCTTGGGGAAGTTAAATGAATTCAGGAGAGGTTAGCAATAAGTGCACTCTCAGAAAGACAGCTTGATCGGGAGCGTAAGGGAAACTTGCACTTTCTGCTTTGAAAGGAGCACGTCAGCGTGGAAAAGTACGCACTGAGTCTAACGTCACCTTTGGACGATCAAGGGGCAAGAAAGATGACGAAAGACAGGGGATGTCCGCGGCCTTGCGGGTTGAAAAAAACAAATTGGGGGGACCGGGACTTAGAGTCAGGGAACTTGTCAAAGTGTAGACAGCCCTGGACACTGGTGGTTGACGAGCAGGCGCCCAATGACTTTGGAAAGCGGCGACGCCGGGGAAGACGAGCCGTAGCGAGGAAGGACACCGGTTGGATGGAACTCGCGTAGTTGCTTCAACTAAAACCGGCAGAGCCTGAACAGGAGGGGACAAGGCGGCATTCAAGACGGATATCAGATTGAACAGAGTGGCACGCTGCTGGTCGCGGAAGGAGCAGCCAGCAAACGACCGTCCGTCATAAATTCATGGGGGACCTCACAAGCTACTTGGAAGGGAAAACCGAGACCCTGGACGAGCGAGGGCACAAAGGGTGGGCACGCAGAGGTATAACCATCGTATGCCGATGTTTGCCGGCGGCGTCGCTCAAATAAGTAGGTCCGATGTAACCGGCCGACTGGGACGTCGGGAAGAAGGGGGCTGCCCGTTTCCGCTGCAGCAGGGTGGGGCGGAGGAAGGGTTTGAGAGTTGGGTTGGACTTACCAACGGCCGCGTGGCGCGCGAACGCTAAAAGACAATCGGACCGTAGGGAATTACGGCCGTGGAAGACAGGGAGAGGGGAAGGGGAAGTGAAATACGTGGTATCCGTAAGGACGTGACGGAAAAGGAACTCAAGGCCGCGGTCTAAAATATTGTCGGAGTTGAGAGTCGAAGACGACGTTCGCAGCCGGACAGTGGTACAGCGAGCGCAAAGCTTGAGTGAATCGCGATTGGCTCGTGCCTCAAGGGGGAGCCTCATTTAAAAAAGCAACTAAAGGACCGCCCGGAGAGGGAAAGGGTGATGTCGCGCTGCCAGGGGAAAGGTGCTCAGGAAAGGAGACGCTGGAGACCCTGCTGATGAGGCCGAGCGAGGAGAAGACAAGGAAAAGGCGCTGGCATTCCTGAGAAGGATGGCGTATGCACGCTCGCTGACTTGGAGGAGGGGAGGAAGCGGGTGGAGGCAGGAAACCACTGTTTGACAGCGAAGAAAGTCAGGTCCCTTTCGTGAGGAGGGGGAGTCAACCGACCGGGTTGGTGAAACCAAAGCGCGACGCACCCGTAAACTTCGCTCATCTTGCAATATCAGGGGAGACGGAAGAAAGTATCAAATGGAGCTGGAGAAGGAGGAGAGTCCTTAATCCTCTTTCACCCGGCGCCAAAACGAAGAAGCACAACGATCGCATGCGAATAAACTGAACACACGCACTAGAGACGGCAAAGGGGGGGAGGAGCGAGTAAAAAGCAAAAACCACCTCTCAGTAGGGAACAGCCCCGCGATTGAAGAAAAACCCAGGACCCCTTCAACTCTAAAAAACATCTCATCAACACACGAGGTAGGTATGTCGCAGTAAAAGTGAAGCGCAATGGATGCGATAGCGGGAGGTATCCCCTCTTCGACCCCAAAAGGGCGGCAAGGCCGCTCACGAGCGCGGAGATCATCTTGCAAACAAAGTGCGCTCAGCGCGCGCGGGACTAAAGGGGCGTGTGTCGTTCCGAGTGATACGCTACAGAGGCTGGGGTTGATCGTCTCGCGACAGACCTGCATTCGATTGGGGAGCGACGAAAAGAATGCCAAGGGAAATATAAGGCTCGTGGCACTGGTGCAATGAAGTCTGTCACAACCAAATAAAAGCCCTCTGAAGAAAGGGGGTCTGCGCACGACTACGCAAGCGGGGGGAGTCGAGAGAGGCTCATTCAAAGGATAACGACGTGCCTCAACAACTAAGGAGGAGCTTGGTGGAAGTTGAAAGACCGGACTCGTCTGGGCCTTCTAAGAAACAAAAAAAGTCATAGCACCGCAGGTCCTAGAGGAAGGAAGATGGAAGGAAGGCCAAAAAAAGGGCGCCAGCACACGGCATCACCCAGGAGCCCGGGACGTCTGCGCTCGTAGGGAAAACAGCAGGCAACACGTTAAAGTAAGACCAACATGTCAGAATAAAGAAAGAAGGGGCTCGACGCTTTACCGGCGGTCGGGCGAGACTCGCGGGGGGAAGCGACAAAAGGCATAGGAAAAAAGGTGATCGGTGTTGGCCCGTGAAACCGTCGGAACGTCGATGGGGACATGGCCCGATAAAATTCAACCAAAGGTATCTTCTGCCGGGCGGAAAAAAAGGGACCCTTTCGGACAACGCGGAAAGAGGTTTACCAAGCCGCACTACAACTACTCCGACTCGCGGCGGAAAAAACAGAAGAGAGATCGGCGCCGTGAATAGAGAAGGGGGCTGAAAACGAGCCCTTCCGTCGTGAATATTACGAAAGAGACCCCAAAAAGGTAAGGGAAGTGCTAAAAAAAGGAAGGGGCGTCTCGTACACGGTGTTAAGCGGTGGCGAAAATTCAAAGTCGTGTGGGGGAACGGAATTATCAAAAGGGGAGGGGATGGACTCCTACGGACCAGCAGCGTCAAGATATCTGAGAACTGGGGATAAAAACCCGTCTGCCCAAAGAACAGTCAACGTTAAAAAAAACGCAGCGGGGAGGAGATCTTGGACTTGGGGAAGGAGGGACGTGCCGGGAACTAGCTCAAACCAAAAAGGGGTCCCGGATCGCAGAGATCGGATAGGGGGACACCAGGCGTCCAATGAGGTTTCGGTCTCATCTAGTGACTGAAGAAGAACGTCGCCAACCACTGAACTGGACGGGTCCAAAAGGGGGGGGTCAAGACCAGACCTCTGGAAGAAAGGAGACGGGTCGGTCCGTCACTTACATTGGCGCGAAAGAGAAGTGAAAGCACGGTCCGTCGAACGGACACATTTCGGAGGTGCACGGGACAGAAGACAAGGGAGGAAAGCGCATATCCTCATGCGTGATGGAACGTGCTCAAACAGGAGCAGCCATGGAAGAAACTTCCGAAAAAATGTCAGTGCTCCGGGATAAAAAAAAAAAGGGAGGGTGCTGTAAAAACGAAAAATCCCCACGGATTCCGCTCGGGAACAACCAATAGCTCTTGGAAGGGGATGATCAAGAAAAGGACTTCCAATACTGAGAAGAAAGCCAGAAAGCATTATGACTTAGGTCGTCTCAGCATCCGGAAATCGGAAGTTGGTTTATCGCGGAAACGGGGGGATTGGACTACGGGATAAAGACCCGAAAACGACGAAAAGGCGGGGGGAGGCAAGGCACAGAGATGAAGAGATGCCGACGGGCAAGCACCGGGCTGGAAGCCAAGGACGGAGCCCAGTCTCAGGGATGAAAAAGGAGCCGGGAGATTTTAACAGGCAGCTCTACCGCTATTCAAAAAGGACAGCCAGGGCAATGCCTGGGGACTGATGGTGGGTCTTTCGGGGGGGGGGTTGGGGGCGGATTGTCCGCGAATGACGACGAGCGGCGCAGCCTTCGATGTCAAAGAATTTTCACCTCTCACACAAGGAAAAGTCATCGACAGATTAACGGTGAGAAAGGAACCAGGTTGCCGTTAGGAGGAAGTATACAGACAGATTCAGCTAGCAGGGAATCATAGTGTGGAAAAAAAGCCCGGGAATAACACGCAGGACGACGAGACTTCTTTCTCCCGCCAGACAAAGTGCGGACGCAGCTTGGGGGCGACAAAGAGCACCATACATCAAAAAGTCACTCCATCCAACATGACGGGGTCCCGTGGCCAGCAGGAAAGAACCGCTCAGTGTGATTGGTACCGCCCATCGAGTAGCAAAGGCCGGGTCCCTAAGGATTGCTTTTTGTGTGTTTCAACTCCAAAAAAAAAGAGGGAGGAGGAAGTCAAGGGGGAGAAAGGCCGGCAGAAGAAGGCGAGAAAATCTTCAGGGGGAGGGCGGGAAAGTATGAATGTCCAGAAGAGGTAAGGGGCGCGAGAATCGAAGGAAGTATAGCGTCGCGCGGTGGGGAAAACAGTGATCAGACGGAGAAAAACTGAGGAAACTGCGAGTGATGGGGGACGCCGGGGCTCAATCGGCAGTCGGCAAGACTCTTCGACAGTGGGGGGCCGAAATCAATACGTCGAAAGTAGAGTCGACTCCAAATAAGACCCGAGGGGGTACAAGGTATACCCTTTCTTTCTCTAAGGTTCCTTGAATGACGCCGAAACCGAAACCGGAATAGTGACTGAAAAAGAAAGATATCCTTAAAGGACGAGATAGTTACAGACCTAGAAAAACAAGGCATGGGAGCTCGGCGAACTGCGTTGCTAAGAATCTTCCTTTCAAAAGAAATAAGGTCATGTACGGGACGCTAAAATCGGGGTCTCTGCTTCGGGCGAAACGCCGGCAGGGCGGAAGACCAGAGAGGGTCAAGACAACCTAGAGGAAATCTCTCGTATCCATATACTGAAGTCCAAAGAAATTAAAACCTCCAGCGCGGGACTTCCTTATGGCCGAGCACCACTGAGGGGGATTTTCAGAAAATCGGGACAGAAGAAGAAGGGAGGATTCTTTCTAAAACGAAAAGCCACGACCAGGGGCGTACAAACAATCCAAAAATAACAGGGGAAGATGGAGCTTGGTCCCTGCGAGTTGGGTCTTTCCTTCCGCAAAGAAAGCGCCCACACAGAAACGGGGGGTAGGAGACACCGAAAGTACTAGGAGAGTGGCGCGGAAGGAAGGGAGGGGAAAAACTTTGAAGGGGGGCAGGGTTGGGCACGGCATCAAGCTCGGAAGTCAATTGAATCGTGAGTGGGCCACAGGTCGGGTGGAAAGAAACGTGCGTGAAAAAAATACCGAAGGCTACGAATGCGTGGGGACGGAGCGGAAAACGGCAAAAGGTGAAGCTACGACCGCAAGATCGTAGTGGCTGGGGAAAAATAACCAGAAGGTTCGGGAAACCGGGTTTTACGTGCGGCAGACGGAGGAAAAAAAAAACGCATGGGTGGAAAGAGGGAGAAAAGGGCAATATAGAACGAGAAAAGGTTTGAAGAAGTGCGCCGAAAATCAGAAGCCGGATGGCTGAAGAGATAGTTCATGTTCGTTACGGGTCCAAATGAAAGGAGAGCAGGAAGGGGACGGCAGGCTGGCGACCTAAGGCACGGTCTGGAAACGGAATAAGGGAGAGATTGAGAACTTGCCAAAGTCTCGAGAAGGGCCAAACTGACGGGGAAGGGGAATCGCCAGGGTTTCAACCCTCAAAGCTCGAGAATCTTGCGACGTTGAGAACCCAGGGGGACGCGCACCTGTAAAGCTGACGGAACGGCAGTGGAGCCACGGAGTACGTGCCTAAAGGGAAACGAGGACGGGAAGGTCCCTGAATCGCAATCGGAAACAGTACAGGTTGACCATCCGTAAGCAGCTGACATCACGTTGTTTGCATTCTTCGGTTTGATGAAGGACGGTGGAGTGGGATTCGTGGACGCGACTATCATGTTAGGGACCTAAAAAACAAACTGGACACGTCCCGGATGACACGCATGATCGGGAAAAGGAAAAAAAAAAGTTTGGGGGGACTCGAAGGTTTTGACGGGGAGGGACGCCGTCCTCAAACAACTTCGAAGGATGCGGCGGGTTGAAAACTCAGAAGAGGAAAATGCGTCTGCGCCGAACAGGGCTAGCCCCGGGAGAACTGGAAGAGGGAGGGGGAAATTGGGAGGTCGTGCCGGTAGGTGTGCCGAAAAATGCCAGAGGAAGGGAAGCGAACTCACCCGTCAGGGAGAAGGCGAAGGAGTAGGGGGTGCTGGGTCAAAAAGCCACGGCGGCCTAGCCAGGGGACTATACCTGGCGTCCGTAGGCGGAATTTAAGAGCTATTGAAGAAAAGTCCCATAAAAGATCTCAAGTCACACCGAGCTGCAGGAACGCGTTGAAGAGGGGAGATGATATAAAAAATGAGGCAGAGGTGAAGGGGTCTGGGTGCCGGCGCTGGGCCCGAACTTTACACGGGCAACGGAAGGCAGGAATGGAGAAGAAAAACTAACGGGTGGCGCGCTACATCGAAGTCAAAAGCGAAGCTCCCTATTGGCCGGAGGGTACAGTCAGATGGGGAAATCAACAGGCTGTCTCCTTTGGAGAGAAGGCGCCTCCGGACCACCTCGGCGCCCACGAAAAAAAAACGCTTAGCGAGGGGCCGGCATCGTACAAGGAAGCGGGTCAGGGCAAAAAAGGATAAAAGTACGAACACCAGCGCGAGAGAAAGAAACATATTTCGGCGGGACGGCATCCAGGCACATGCAACGCTACCTCTCGAAAAAAAAGGGAAAAGAGGGTTTAAGTGTTTGGGGAGGACCATCGGGTCATGGGCGAATCAATCGGGGGGTGGAGGAAGTCACCGCTGCCACAAGGGACTGTCAAATGAAGCTCTCAGTGAGGCCTAAACCAGACCAAAAAGCTGATGGCGTCGGATCGTTTGGGTCCTGTGGTGCCCGAGGAGGAAAAGGGGAAAAAACGACCTAGAGCGACAGCGCTGAGTTGAGATACCCATCGCGTCCCCAAGATGAAGCGCAGGAGCTTAGCGAGACTTGGATAGGCGGGGGGTTAGGAAACGACGAAAACCCAACCCGGCGGAATCGCAATCAGAAACGGGCGTGTAAGTCAGACGGCAGTATCGTTCAAAACAGCGTAATGCGTAGACGACCTGGATCGCACGGTGCCTCATAAAGGGTGTGGGAGATAGGGTGGGACCGCAGGCCCTGGATCGCCGGCGGGGGAACGTCTGGGGCTCCTCAGGAAAGAGCAAGACGGTCTAAGAGGAAGAACCTCAGGGCCAGGGCCTGCAGCAGAAACCATTAACCGGGGGGGCATCCTCTCGAGGATACGGGACGTCGGCGCAAAAGGGACTTGTCCCTGGCACGAACTCATTCCACGTGAGATGACCAAAATCCCGAAGAGCGCGGGATGGAAAAATCTGCCAGAGAAATCGGTGGTTCGACACTAGCGAACACCTTACCGCGGGGTACGGCGTAAAGGGAAAGTGGAAAAAGAAATAGGGAAAAGGCCAATTCTGTGGCGTGAGTAGAGAAACGAGAGGGTGAAAAAGAAGCGGATAATACGGAGGAAAAAAAGAAAGGAATAAATGAAAGGGGGGCTTCAGGAAGTAGGAGGGGAGTGAGAAGGTGGAGGGGAGGGAAAGGACAGAGACGGGGCACAACCAGATATGAGGAGAGGAAGAGTGGATCAATGGGTGGCACGGGATTGAAAAAAATTTGAAGGTGGGGGACAAAAAAAGCGGGAAAGAGAGGAGGACAGATGCACTAAGGGTTGAAAGGAGTATAGCTGAGAGGAAGGAGGAGGGTGAGTAAGTACAGGGAAGGGGGGAGGAGAGAGAGAAAGCAGGCGGAGGATGAAAAAAGGCGAGAGGAAACGGGGAGGAGATGGGCCGGATAGTGGTGAATAGGGAATGAAGACGAGTGGGGAGAAGTGCAGTGGAATCTGGACGCTGCAGAAAGGGAGGAATAATATAGAAAGGGGAGAGTGAGGACAGAGAGGAGGAAGAGAGAAAAGAGGGGTAGGATGGGAAAAAGGGGGGGGTAGCTGGGGAACCAGCCAGGGCTGCGCGTCCGTCCAAGAGCGAACAGTCGAGGCAATTAAGCCCCGCGCCTCGCCAGCCCGAGGTCAGGAGGAGGAAATCGGTCGTTTTCGTAGCTGATTCTCAGGATCCAGGCAACGGACGGTGGAACTACAAAGAAAGGGAGTGCATCACGCGCCGAAGAGGGACCGCAGGAAAACGGGATTCGAAAAGATACAAAAAGGGAAAAAATCAAAGGGCAGCGATCGGGAAACCAAAAGGAATAGTCCCGGAGGTTATCTCGAAGGCAACGAAAAAACAGGTCTGACAGCTCTGACGATGCGGGACAAAAGGGGGGGGGAAAAAAAGCTGGTCGGTTCTGGGGAAGAATGCCTGGATTGGGACTGGGCCAAGAACAGGTCCTACGCTTGAAGGGGGGATGAGCGCCTAGCGAAAAGAGACGGGAAACTTTGAGATCTTGAGAGGCCTTGAAGCGGAAAACTCGAAGTTGGCGAAAAGGAACGGCGACGCCTGGACAGGTACAGACAACACGTTGAAGGCGCTCGGGGTAGAGACGAAGGCAGTCAAAGGGGGGGGAAAGCAACTTTAGGGGAGGCGACGACTTAAAACACCAAAAGACCGTGGAGCGCGGCGAAACGTAGGACAACTTATGCTTCACACCAAAAAATTAAAGCCTGTACTATCATCGTCGGACGTCTAGTCAAAATTGGGAAGCAAGGCATACGAATCAGCGAGTGAGAGGGGGGGCAAAAAGACATGGAGGGGAAAAGGGACACCGTGCTATCAACAAATAAGCAAAAGAGAGCAGCCTTAGATCGTGAGGAAGGTTCTCAACTCTAAAGTGGAAGGAAGGGAGGACAGTCCTGCGCGAAAACAGAAGACGCGGGTCAGGACGAAAGGGAAACAAAGGTTGAAGGGGGAGGGGGCAAGATCAGTAAAAACCCACCAAACTTAACTCTAATCCGAGGGGAAAAAAAAGGGAAGTCAAAAAACTTGTGGGGTCAGTAACAGCGTGGAAGCATCGCCTGCATACCTGGGAGACGAGAAGCGAAGTATGCGTCCGAACAGAAAAATTGGTTGTCGACTCCATAGCGCTTGCACTGGAGGATAAAACTGGAAGAACCGCTAGAAACAGAGAAGGAAGATGAATAGGATTATAAGAGGAGGTAATGAAAAAAAAGCGGAGATCTCTTAGTAGCAAGAAAAAAAGGTATCGCAACAGAAAGATCGACGCCGGGGACGGGGGGAGGACCGACGCAGAAAAACGCGACGGCCAGCCGTCGGGAAGGGTACAAATGCTGAGAAAAAGAGCGGTCGTAGGAAGACGTCGTCAGTCAAAACTGGGGAGGAGTACTGCCCGTTATGGAACGGGTTCGTGGCCGAAGAGAACAATTCGCAGTCGCGGCAAGCGGGTTGCGGCAGGGGCAAAAGCCTACCGACGAGAAGGTCAGCACTAAATGAGGGGCGGCACCGCGAGTCGAGCGGCCGCCGAAGCTTCATAAAAGCCAAAAACCATCGCACGGTGCGTAAGAATAAGCGCGCTCGGTAAGTGAGAGGAAAGGACCCGCTAGCGCGGTGAGGGGATGATTAGCCCATCGGGCAGTCGTCCTGGCCCATCTCTCAGAAAAAAAACAAGGAAAAAAGGAGAAGGGAAAACGCAAAAGGCCGGAACGCACAGGAGGAAATAAAGACGGACCTTCACCGCGAGGGCGGGGCTGCTGCTCAAATACGGCAGGGGGGAAGGGATGGGCAAGGCTAACACTCGTTTGAGAGGGTTGGGATTTCGCCGACGAGAAATATCCGTTCTGGAGGGTGGTCCTCGAAAAACGAAAAAACTGATATGGCAATTTCAAGGGCAGGTTTGCTCTGCTGCAACCCAATGGCCTTCCAAAAACGGGGAGCAACGATCAACCGCGGGAGTCGAAAAAGGGTGCTTCATACCTTTGCTGGAGGGAACGTAAGGGACCAGAAGGCATCAGGAAAATCGCGGAAAAAGTCTTCGCCAGGAGGATCGCCTTAACGCAAAGTCACTGGAAAAACGGACGCCAGGGACCGGCAACTGAGAAAACGGAGCGACAAAAAGACTCGCTCGTTCCAGTCGTGGACTGGACGATACCGGGTCATCAAGGCGTGCAAGGCCGTCGCGCCTGATGACACGTGTGCGATACATTAAAGGGCGGCAATCTTCGTCAGAGAGGGCGGGCTGAAATGGGGCGAGAAGACCTGCCCAAGCGGAGGACAAGGCCCGATCAACCCACGCTTCAAGGAAATGGGAGGAGGAAGGAGTCATCTCGCGAGGGGATCGTCAAAAAGAAGGGTACTGCAGGGGGGAATCGCATTTTATCATAAAAACATGACCTAACTAAATGGAGATGGTCTCCAACAAAGAGATGCATGATGGGATTAAGCACGCAACCAAAAGCACAGGTAAAAGCGCCGCGACAAAAGTAGAAAGTATGTGGGGAGAGGTTCTTTAAAGAAGGCGGAGAACTTCACAAAAAAAAACTCATGGTGAGCGGGGAAGGAACACTTCGTCCTGGGCACGAAAGAGGAACGGGAGAACCGAGAGATGGGCGAAACCGCTGAAGAAAAGAGCGCCCAGGCTGAAAAACAAAAAATAGTCCGGGGGGCGGGACTCACACTTGTACCGGGGAAGTAGACGTTCCAACAGTGGCGAAGTCTAGAAGGAAAACACGGACGTTGGTAAAGGCGGGAAACGCTACAACGAACTGGTTAGACAAACTCTCAAGGACATGAAGGGAGGGGGAAACGACGGCCGGATCTGGAGGCAAGGGGATCTTCCTCCGTAGGGGGTCCACCCAGCAGGAGGCGGAACGAGGGGAAGAGGGGGGACAAAAGGGCTCTGGCCGAAGAAATAACGCGCATGGAAGTAGGAGCAAGCAGCATACCCGGCGGGCGACGAAGGGCATCTGTTCCAAACACTGGAGAGCACAAGCCGCTAACACAGGGGTGGAAAGAGTCACGGCGGAACAACCGTCCAAGATAAGGCG
>Ga0179593_1662830_pt1 | contig 16945 bp, 17 predicted proteins | sample CZODoug2_1_08_16_FD_185931 | JGI IMG/M metagenome (GOLD analysis project Ga0179593, IMG submission 185931) | Vadose zone soil fungal communities from Angelo Coast Range Reserve, California, USA - CZODoug2_1_08_16fungal (PacBio error correction) | ecosystem: Environmental > Terrestrial > Soil >...
ATTGTGGTGGTGTGTTTTGAGCGGACGGTGGGGAAAGGATAAAAGAGAAGAAATGGAGGAGAAGGAACGGAAGGAGGAATAAGAAGTGGCAAGGCGGACTCAAACATTGATCCGGGACATGAAAAATTATAAAAAACTCTTGAAACGAGGTTCTCTGGTCCTATTATGCAGGTAGTGCAAGGGAGCTGGGGGGGCACGAACGGGCTGGGGGAAGATCTCAAGGGGTAGATTTTGAAAGGGAGGGAGAAGGATCTTTGTGCCCGCAAGAAAAAAAGAAAATAGAGCGACGCTGAGGGGAAGGGAAATCTGGTCCCACATTCTTAAATTGGGGGGAAAAGAAAAAAAGTTGGGTCTGCCCGGGGAAGAAAACGGGGGGGTTTGGCGATCTACCTTCAGGGGTGAGAATGAAAAAAAGTGAAAAAGGAATCACCAGAGGAACAGGTCAGAAAGGGGGGGCACCAATTGAAGAGGAGAGCCAAGAGCTAACATGTCCATGCTAAATGAACATTGGGGAACTGCACTTTTTCAGCGAATGAAACCGAGGCATCAAACAGGAATTGAGGGCAAAAAACACAAAAGGACTCCCTGGGGAAACTCTCGAGATCGGGGGACGGTTGCGAAAAAGGAGGGATTTGGTTGGCGACGAGGTGGCGAACCCCCAAGACGGATACGACGAAGAAGTGATAATCAATCCCAACCCCGAGCGTAAAACAATGAGGACTGGAAGATTTGCCCTAGAAATCAGTCCAGGAAGGGGGGGGAATAGGGGTGGAAAATACATTGAAGAAAGGACTGAGTCCGATTTATGCATGAGGGGGGGGGGAAGGTTTCTTCTGAGTTAGCTAAGCCTGGGCTGTAATAAAGAGCAACTGGAGAGGAAAGTATTGATTTAACAAGGTAGGGGAACCGAAAGTGGAAGGACGACGATGACTATCCCTGCTCAAAAAAAACTCAATCAGCGGTATTAGGGAAAGATTGGCGGCTTTCCCGGAGCGTCAACGTCGGTGGCCTGCGGAGAGGATGGACGATTAACACTCTTTCACGAAATGAAGTTCATCAACTAAAAACCTAGACAGATGGAGGGACTTGAGCAACTCAGGAACGAGGAGAAAATGTGGGCAAGCCATTCGAGGGAGGTCAGAGAGTAACCGCTATTCGTACCATTGTCGCCACCTGAAGCGATGAAAACGTTTTCATCGAATGGACTTCAAGGTTAAAAAAGGAGACGCAGAGGAAAGGCAAGGTACTGCATTCAAGGGGACCGTCGGTAACCCGGGGGGTTCTCAAAACGCAATTTGCCAAGAGTAAATCCGCACATCTATAACGAAAGATCAAGGATCTGAAAAAAGGTCGGTAAAGGACAGGCGGAAAAATCATTCCATCGCCCGCCGAGTTTAGGAGGGATTCCGTTGGCCATTGCGGGAAAAACGGAGCTCAGATTTGGCCTGTCAGATCTAAAGATTCGGAAGGCTCCGAGCCCTGGCAGGGTACCTTAAGAATCAGTGGATCCGGCTTCAGGAGGAACAACACGCGATTAATAGGACCCGAGCGATACCAAAAGAAAGTGCAGCTGAATCAACGCGAGTCATGTTAATAGTGCACTTGGAGAAAAGTAATGAAGGTGGAAAACGAAGACCATATTACTCAATATGTAGTATGCGCAAGAAACCAAATCTCCTGATCGGGATGGCTAAAATTCCAGAAGCTACTTTGCGAAAAAAAAGTACCAACCGGCAGTAACTCGAAAAGAAAGTCGCGGCGAGAACGACTCTTCAAGTATTTCATTGTTGAGGGAAGAGAACCATGTCGCTGAGAACAACGAGACCGGGGGCAGATGAGCCCTCGAAGGATCCTTATGCGGAGTCCTCGCTCCTTTCGGGCTCAGAATTTCGTGTCATCAGGGACGAAAAAGAAGGCAAAAAAAAATAATAAGACGGGAGGGGGGGAATTGAGCTGAAGAACGGAGTGGGAGGGGAAATCTTTCGCGCAGGACTGAAAGGAGGAAAAGGCGCCTAGGGAAATTCTATAACCCCAAGGGGGTTGTTGCAGGAAAAAGAAGGAATCGGGTCAAGAAAGGTCCGATAGCCATGCATGGGTTAAATTCCCGTAGAAGCTCGTCCTCCGCGACACGGAATTTGGCAAAGGTGGGCGTTTCAAGTGAGAAGGGAATCGACGTAAATTTGGCAAAGGAGTCAGCACGACGGGCCGACACTGGACCAGTTGGATAGCTACCGCAAGCGGTCGAGGGGAGAGTGAAGAAAAAGTCTCAAAGAATCACACAAAAGGCGGATTATTGGGTATATGGGTGATGGGAGGGTGAAAGGGAAAAAAAGTCATACGCGGAGATGAGAGGAGGGGATGTCGGAATACAAAAAAACATGTGGGGGGCAAATCGTCGTCGGTTCTGAAAGGGACAAGATAAAGGGAAAAAAAGATACCACTTAAAACGCGGCCAATACAAATTAAAGAGGAGGGTCCGAGTTCTCAAGGGAAAACCAAAAGCGGGGCAAATTTTCTTGAAGAAAAACCTCGAGAAAAGGGCTGGGGGGGGGGCACGCGCGCACTATTAATGCTAAATAAACACCAGTTGGGTGGGCGTCCAACCGAAGAAAAGAATGGCGATAGCGGCAAGGCCCTGTAGGGAAGGAGGGGGCGAGAAAAAAGAAGGCCTTTCACTCCCACAGAAAAGAGAAAGCAGCCGGTGCTTGTTTGGGTAAATGTTTCGGGGACGTGGATTCCACCCGAAGAATCGCACGAAAACCAGGCTGAAAAATGAGAGAAAGAGGTCCAGAAATCTTTAGACGTGCTCATCAGAAGAGGGACCATAGGGACTATGCCGAAATGATACTTAAGGAAGGGGATCTCGGCGCGGAGGGGGCTGAAAAGGTTTAGAAGGATCAACCAAGTAAGAAAGGGATTGCCTACCATCTGATCCAGAAAAGAGCAAGAACCGTATGTTGCTCATCAAATAGAATAAAAGAATGTCGTCGGGGGGGGAGGACTCAAATGGGACCTTCTCTACCTTACGGTTGCTATTTTCTGCTAAGGGGCGCCGAAACAGGTGGTGTCTCCGGCATGGGGAAGAGGTAGTCGGAGAAGAGGGTTTCCTCAGGTCATCTTCTTACGCTGCTCGATGGCAATAGTAAGAAGGACAGCCAAGGTGGGAAATCAAGGGCTTCCCTCAATGGATCGAGGAGATACGGGGGATACTGTACTGACAAGGAAAACCTTAATCTGAAGATATCTCTACAGATAAGATTGTTGGTGAGCACTTAGATATGAGAGAAGGGGACATGTTGATAAAACTGAAATTTAGGGGGGGGAGGGACATACAAGGCACCGAAAAGAAGACTACAGTGCCAACCTTCAAACGGAGATGTCTACCTAGCTGTGTCCAAGAAGGAGGGAAAATCGGTACGAACAGAGATAAAGGGAGTCTGTGCCAAAAGAATTTCTCTCTCAGAGTTATGAAAATGACCCTCAAAGGGAAGCATGGGTGAGAGGGTGGGGGGCGACATAAGAGTAGAAGGGGGGAAAATTAATCGACTATGATCGATGCCGCTAGAAAAGCCGAACGATTGGACCGAAAGAAAGTGGATTGAGAAAAAGCAGGGGCGCATGGGGGAAGAGGAATGGAACATGGAACTAAATGCCCCCCACTAACTTCTAAGAGTACAATGAGGAAAACACGAAGGGAGGATAATTGGAAACTGGGGTACACTGTCGGACCCAAAACTCTAAGTGTCAGTTGAAATCGGAAGGTCAGGACAAGCAATGTATTGGAAAACAGAGGGGGCTTAAGACAGCCTAAACGTCAGGTCTTCCGGTAAAAGCCAGCGACGAGACAGAGAACGGGCTGCAAGAGATGCACGGCCAGGAAGGTGGGGTGGCTACTTCAGTTCTGTACGTCTACCGCCGGGAGAAACAAATAGCAGGCGAAAAAAAAGAAGCCCAATGGGGTCAAAAGGATGCAGGTACTACTGACAGTCAAAGCAGACTTCTTTATGCAGGAGACGGCGCAGACAAGCCAAAAGGGGAAGAAGAAAGGGGAAGATTGGAGAGGGAAAGGGAAGGTCGGAGCGGTGCAAACACACAGTTATTCTTTACATCTAGGGTTCAAGGTTTGGGAAAAAAAGAAAAGGGTAAGCCGATTCAAACCCAACGGGAAGGAGAAACCGAAAAAACCTTGTCAGGGTGCAAGTCTCTAAGTCATTCCATCCAGCGCGCGTACAATCAAAGATGTGGGGAGGGCTCAAGCTGGAAACTAAGTTCAAAGGAACAACCGAAAAGAGGGGAAGAAACGGGATGAACAGGCTCACGTAGCCATGCTTAGAATCCATCTTTCCGAATGGATAGTGTCGGCAGTATGGGAAAGTCCCGTGAGGGGGGGCAGAAGGGAAGGAGGCGGCGCCAAGAGCATTGCGATGGGAAGGGAAATCGGTAAAAGGGCAGGGGAGAGCGAAACTCAACAACACAACGGAAGGGAAAAGGGGAAGAGAGACAGACCTAGGTTAAAAAAATTTCCTGGGTCTTCTGAGAAACTGCAAATTCCTATCGTGCAGGCAAGGTTCGGAAAAGTCGAAACATAAAACAGAAGAGGAACTTGTAACTGGAAGGTCTCGTCGCTATGACACGGGAAAGGATAGGAGGGATGTAAAAGTGAACCACTATTGATGTGTAGCAGCGCTGAAGTCGCAGTGGGTCTAATATTACGGCCATACCCCCAAGTAAAATACCTTTATTCGGCTAAAGGCTTTAAGTTAAACGGAAAACCCTTCTGGAGGAATGGGGAAAAAAAAAAGGAAAAATGTGAGGGTTCGGGGAATTTGGGGTAATCTATCTATCTTCAGAATTAAAATGAGGGACTACCGAGAAAAAGGATCAATGTGGGGTGGGGGGGCACTCAAGGGAGAGTAGAGCCGTTCGCCATGCCAGTTAGTACCAAATGAACTGGTGACTGCAATTGTGCGGGTCCTCTAGAAAGGCAAAAAGTACAGAGAAAGACGGCATTCCTGTGAACCAGGTTAAAAGCTAAATATGCGGATAGGACTTGGAGAAAAGGATTTGATGTAAAAAAAAAAAAAAACGCAAGACTACCGGCAGTTCATTGGCTCTCGGCAGAAGAGGAAGGAGGAAGAACTTGTGGACTGACGGGGACCAAGGAAAGGGAAAGGCACGGGAAGCACGAGTACATTGGGATCTTCCCCCTTTGCATGCTGTGAATCGGGAAAAAAGGGGGGGGGAAAGAAATGGGGAGGGCGTTGAAGGAAGTGGGTAGCTCAAGGGAAGCAAGGGTCAATAAGAAAAGTCCAGGCCACGGTATTCACTATGCTTGGTATGGAGGCAATTTAGTTCCACCAAGCGGTCGGACGGATGAATTCCCTTCAGCCGCGCTCAATAGAGGGGGAGGCAAGCTGGCTCAAAAAAACTTAGGCTTGGTCAGTAATTGATAGTAAAACACTTATACCTGTAAAGTGGTGTCTGTCGGACAAGGAAAGCAAGGAGAAGAAGATTCAGAGGCGGAAATCAAAAAGGAGGGGAGGAGATGGTGGATTCAAATTTCCGCAAAAAATAAAAAAAAAACCTTTCGGCTAGTGGGGGATATGAAAGGAGGGGGGGAAATCATTCGGGGCGAGACCAGTCGAGACTTGGGAAAAGGAAAGGCGTCTGATGTTGCACTTTAATTCCTTGTTCCTGAAAGTTGACCGGGGGGAACAAACAAGGAAAATGGTTCCACAGATGGGTATCGAAGGAGGGCCAGTAGAAAGCAGTGGAAGGAAGGGATACATTTGAGGTACCTACTCTCGCTCATAAGCCGAAGTCGGGCGGAGTAAGGATTTGGAAATGGCGTGCAGCCCGGATTGCAGCGGGGGGGGAATTTCATAACGAAGGCTCAGGAAAAGTCAGTAATATCTTTCGCGGATCGAGGAACAAACTACTAGGCCCTGACCTTACCCTCTCAAGGACGGAGCCGATCAAAGTAAACTTTTTAGACGGCAAAAAAGGAATAGGTAATTGGAGAGTGTCCATTGGCAAAGTGGGTTCCAGACATATAAGGGGGTGATTAGAGAATCCCGGAGAATTAATGGAAGGAGGGGAGGAAAGGACGGTCGTTCCGGACTCCGGTGCGCTGCCAACAAAAGCTCGGGCATTCACTCGGGGGCCCACGACCTTAAGCACGAGCCGACCAGACTCAAGGATTGAATTGTGCAAGAAGAAGGGGGGGCCAGGACTGCTTCCACGGGCTCAATTCGTCTCCATACTCTATTAAAAACGGTTCCTGTCAAAGCCGGAGGAGATGGACAGGGAGGCTCAAAAAGAAGGGGGGGGAAGGTCGACCATATCGACCAACAACTATCCTTTAGTTTGGAGACTTATAATAAAGAGGAGGGTGGGATACACGGGAAAAAAAATTAGTGATGCCGCGCGGGAGAAGAAGACAGGAGGAAAAAAGGGGTCAAGAAAAAGGAAAGGCTCTTGACGCCTCCCCCAACACTTTTGTTGTGATGGACAATGCAGAAAAAAGAAGAAGGGCAACTAAGAAAGAGCGAAACAGAACGGGGGGAAAAAGGAAGGGTTATCTTCAACCAGAGGGACCGCTTTTATGATCCTAAAACATACGCGGAATTTTGTAAAGTGGCCAAGTGTGGACTGGAAGTTGTACGCAGGACGGAGATTTCACTTGCTTCAGCGACAGATCGAACCTGTGGGATGGATCCGAAGACCGGAAGCTGCGAGAAAGGGAAGGGGATGCAAAATAAACAAAAAAGAAAAATGTTAAAAAACTCAAAAACAAACAAAAAGGTCGCTTTGCTTTGGAAGGCGGGGGGAGGAGCATAAAAGTCAGCATGAAAAAGGAGGATAGGAAGTGCCGGGGTTACTCCGCCACTGTCAAGAAAGAAAAAAATAAAACCTTAAACCAAAAGGCAGAGGAAAGGAAATTAGGGCGTAGTCTCAGATCCTGAGGGGAGATGGGAAGCTAGGAGGAAGGAGGGGGAAAAGGGGTGGCGGGTAGAGCTAAGAGGAGAACAAAAAGAAAAGGAGGGGATAAGTGAAAGTGGTGGGGGGCGAGAGGAAGAAGGGGAGTAGACCTGACCCCTAGCATGTGGTATCAAAAACTCTACCTATTCTGCCTCATCAAAGACGTACCGTGGGTTGCCACCTATCAGGGGAGGCAGCATTGAAAAGTAACCACAATGTGGGGGGGGGGGGGGGGCGGGGGGCACCGTGACTTAGTCGCTCGGCTCGACTCCACTTCTTCGCGAAGCCTCACTGAGTCCTCCAAAGGAATCCAAAAAACAGAGAAGAAAGGAAACTCCGGAATGAGGGGGGGGGGGGGCTAGTAGGTGTGCGGCCACGAAAGACGCGACAGCTCAGCGGAGGACAGGAAATCCTCCTGCGGAAAACATCGCTTAATAAGTGGGAGGGAAGCCTTCGAGCTTTGGAGAGGAGAGATCATCCGGGGGGGGGGCAGAAAGGAAACGGCCGAAAACAATAGGAGTATCGCCCGCGACGGGGGGGCGCTTTCCTCAAACTGTACGCAAGGGCCCATCAAAGTAGGCCAGAGTTAAATACCGCCGAACAGATAAAAAAGGGGGACCGTAAAAGAAAGGGGGGTCGGCTGCTCATTATCTAGGAAAATTCAGTCACCGTCCTCTTTCTCCGCCTCAAAGACCGAAGTTTTGGGTGAGGTGCTTCGAGTCGCTATCAACCAAGTTGTGTTAAGGGATCGACTAACAGGTAGGTGAAGAAAGGGCTCAGGAAGCGGGGAGGGGGGGGGGAGGAAGCAGGACTATTGAGTCCTAAGGAGGGGCTTCGTGATTCACGCCGGATCTCTTAGGTTAAGGACATTGGCTGCCCAAGCTCAAAGTATGCCCGCCAATGGCCAATCGGGATGAAATCCGGAGGAGGGGGAATTGAAGGAGGAGAAGAAAAAGTACCAATGTCTCTATTACTAAAACATATTTGACATTCTAACGAGGAAAGTCCAGGTTGGCCAGACCGGTATGATCGGAGGGGGCAATGTCGGGGGAACGGAAAAAGGAGGGAAACGGGGAATGCAGTATTGCCACATCAGATGATACTCCCAATTTCCTAACAAGGGAAGTGGCGAGGTTCGACGCTGCTTAATGTCCCAAAGCCCCGTAGAGAGGGGCAAATATTGGGGGAAGGGGGGTACAGAGAAGGGACAGCTCTGCGGGAAAGGAAAAAACCATCGTCTCAATTATTTCTATTAGACATTACTCAGGAAAACTGGGTTTTCTATTGCTGAGTAGACAGAAAACCAAATCAGTGGAGCCACGTGGGGAACGTGAAAGGAAAGAGCATAACACCCATAAGAGAAGGAACGCGGCCAGCTAACTATTTGATAATAAAGGAAGGACTTGCGGAAGGGAATGAAAGGGGAATTCCAATGTGGTGGAGAAAAACGGAAAGGGAGCCATCCCCCCCTGAAGGGTGAGTTAATCTTCCTGGCCACTTCCGAGGGAGGTTAGATACCGGAAACGGGAGAACAAGCAACACGAAAAGAATTGTGAAGGAAACAAAGATTCGGCCAAACTTCTAAAATGGATTGCATTGCAAACCATTCCTGAAGGCTTATCAGAGCCTCTGGGGGGGGGGGTAACTTATGAGTGAGAAAGGAATACAAATCCACCGGGAAGGAAAGCTCTTGGCCTAGATTCCACGAGGAAGTCTTTCGAGTATCCGAACAGTGTAGGAGGGGATACACGAAAAAAGAGGGCTAAACAACGCGAAAACTGAGAGCCGAATCCGGAACAAGGGGGATAGTGGGGTGGCCTTCTCTCAATGTCATGTTTGGGGATGGCCGACGATAAGAAAAAGAGGGAAGGAAGACCTCGAGGGAGAAAAGGGCTAAGGAGGGTCAAGGCGCCATGTGGGTGTGCACAATTCTGGAAGTTAACTCGGGAGAGTATTTCAAGTTTGAAAAGGGTAGGACTGAAGGGGATAGATGAAACAAAAGGCACCGTAGCCCCGAAAAAAACACGTCGCTTGACACAAGGGAAAAAGACTGGGGGCACGTCCTCCTCGCTCCGAAACCACTCTCTTTGGGGTGATTTCCTCGGTCACAAAGAAGGGTTAAACCTCAAGGCGGGCGTAGAACCAGGAACAAAACGCGATTACATACCAGCCACGAATGTTACCGTGCCCATCAGAAGAACAGGGGAGAAAAGAACTTCCAGGAGGGTTCAGAATAGTGGGAGGGGAGGTCTTGTTGGACCACGAGCCTTTCAAAAGAAGGGAGGAATCGGCTCACCAAGAGGAAAAAGGGAGGGAAAACATTCAATAAAACAGGTCGAGACTAACAACCACACGGATGAAAAGAATCGCCGTACTTTTGTTGAACCGAGGAGGGTGGGGGACCCATCACAGCCGCCTCTTAGGGAGGGGGGGACCGGAAGACATTCCTTGCAAAAAAAATGGGGGCACGCGTCAACAGGGACTCAAAGGGGACTTAAGAAGAATCGGGACATGGGTACTACCCTGGCAGAAAGAAATTCGGGCGGGGGATATTTCTGTCTCAGGGAGGAACTGGAAAATGGCATAGGGAGCGGGCTGTCGGAAGAGCGCGGGTCTTTTATGGTAGACTAAGGATCTGGGTTGACGAGCAAAGACCGGAAACAGAGGAATGAGAAAAGGGAATCTGGAAGTGGGACTTCAAACCGAGGGCTGAAAATCTCCCATTTGTTTACGTTTCCCGTCAGGGGAATCGTCCCATTGGGTTGGGGAGAGGATACAATTAAGGGAGAAGGAAAAAAGAACAGGGAATTACTCAAAACGGGGTTTTAAGGGACAAGGTTTGTTGTTCACATTGGAGGAGCGCCCCAATTAGCACGTCCAGGGTCAAAGAAATGTGAATGAAGGGGTAAACGGGGACCGGATAGAGACCTCAAAAAAAAAAAATTATAAGGAGCGGCAGAACGCACCTGTTTAAAAGCTCGAGGATGGTATTACGGTTGGGAGAACGTAGTGTGTCTGACTCAGGGAGAGCTCCAGGGGAACGACGGTTTTCTCATCTCTGAAACGAGCGGGGAGGGAGTGAGTCTTGGGACTGGTACAGGAAGGGAAACCATCTTCCGACTCAAAGGAGAGACAAGGAAGCAGTATTGGGAATGTAGGGTTACCATTGTAGAGGAATTTCGTCAATCTGAAGAGTGGGAGAACAAGGCCGGGGGGGTCGTATTGGACTCTTAGTCGAAGGTACTTCCTTGGGAGGGAAATGGAAGATCCCTAGGGGTGGTATGGAGGCGGGTCTGGCAAAACAAGGAGGTGGGGGGGAAGGAGGGACGATGACATTCCCTGCCGAAAGCGAGAAAATCAGAAGGTGACATCGTTTCGGCTTTACTAGCGGGAAACATTCGTGCCTCACGGGAAGGAAGTCTGCAGTTGGAAGAGGAGAAAAGATACCTTATGAGGGATGGGGTTCGCAGCAAGCATAGAATAATGCCTAGGACGGATTGGGAAAAAAAGTAACGAGAGTTTGGCGAAAGGAGGGGGTGGCCCCATGAGAAAGGGGGTCGGAGAAGAGACCACCGCGATTAACTTCGAATTGGGCGGCAATATTGGATGAGGAGGGTAGTTTACATGAGCAAATTGAGAAAGAGGCGTCATTGGAAGGGGGGATGGGAGTAGACCTGATCGACTGAGAAGGATGTTGCAAAAGAAGAAAAATACTGCATACAAAGGGGTCCCGTCGTCCGTGTTGGTCAAACGCAATTTGCCTCTAGTCCACCGGGAGGGGGGGGGAACATTGATAGGAGAGTGAGAATATCCCAGAGGAATCATGCCGAAAGAGGACCGTAAAGGAGAATCTCATCAGAAGAACGAATTTCTGGAGAGAGCATATGGCCATTGCTTCATAAGCTTGGCCAGTAGGGTGGTCCGGGAAGAAAAAGAAACACTTAAGGGAGGGAAAGCCACGATGAAGGGAAAATGAAGAGGTATGGGAGACAAGAGTCGAGTAGAAAGAGGAAAAGGAAGGAGAATGACCCCTCCGGAGACGGGATCCTTAAACAAGGGTTAATCTTCATCTCTACGTAGTGGACAACGTAGCGGGGTAATATTGGGGGGAGAGGGGTCAAAGGAAAGAAGGTTACGAAATTCATATAAGCATATATGGTATACACATACACAAACTTAGGGAGAGCGCTCTTCAAACGGTTACAGAGTGCCGATGCTGCATCCTTCTTAGAAAATCACTGTTCCTGAAATCTCTCAAAAGAAAGGGAAGGGACGGCGATACGCTCTTCAAGGAAGTTGGGCGAAAATGCAAGAGAGGATGACCATGCGAGGTAGCCATTACCTTGGGTAGGCAAAAAATCGATAGGCATGTCCTCGGCAACGAAGCGTAAAGCTCAAAAGAAGGGGGGTGGGGGCAACGGGAACACATATAAAAAAAGCCGGGAGTCGTGAGCGAAAGGGCTGAGTGGTGAGGACATGTCAAAATGGGAAAGGAAAAAAGGGGGCCGCTCTAGAGAGAAAGGAGGTTCAGCGGTCATAGCAAAAAAAGCAAAGGACAGGAATTGGCAAAAGGAAAAAACAAAAACAATTGTGTTTCGGGGACATGCGTAAAAATACTGAACCACTTGCAGATTTAATGAAAGAAAAAGAAAATGGGAACGAAGTGTCGCCAAGAACTTCCACTGAACCGCTGGAGATCAGTCTCCGAAAATACTACACTACTAGGGAATAGGGGGGGGGGAGGGAGACGAGTGGAGGGGAAAATGGGTGAGAAAGGGGTAAAATAAGGGAGGTAAGAGGGGGAAAGGCTTCAACACTGGCCTCCCGGTCGCCCAGTGTGGACGGGATCCGAAGACCGCCGCATCTAAGCCGGAGGCTCGTAAATCCACCTCAAAAGAAAAGGAGGAAAAAGATATTCAAAAAAAAAAGGAGGAGGGGGAAAGGGGGGAAAAGGAGGAAAAAGGGTTATTTACTGGAATCCTTCGGAGGAAAGCTCTTGAATACCATATAACTGGGTCTAAAATCTTTGCGCCCGGTAGGAAGGGGAAAGGGAAAGGAAAAACGCTTACCGGAATTAGAACAGAAAACATTGCCACAAACTACGGGGGGGGGAAAGGAAAAAAAATGACCGCAGGCGTTCTCGTATAATGATACTCCCGAAAAGCGTCAAATGTCTTTAGAGAACCCGGCGGAATTTCTTGGCTCATCAACTGACCGGGGACCGATAATCAGGGGGGGCAAGGGGCATAAGAAAAAAGGGGTGGTCTGGGGGAGGGTTAAACAAGATACTTGAGAATCGCCTAGGGGGAAACGCTTGTAAGATTCTATCGCGAAACTCAATTAAGGAAGGAAGGGGGAGCAATTCCCACTTCCGCTTAGGAAGCAAGGGACCAAAAAAAAGAGAGAAGGGGGGGGGGGGCGGGGGTACATGACTTAAAAGAGGAGACTTCTGAGCGCAACAATTTTCCTCAGTAAGCCAGGAAGGACTAGAAAATGCATGATCATAGAGTAGCGACAAGTTCATCTGTCTGTGGATCGTTGCTCAAAAAAAGGGTCATCCCCTAATGGGAGGAGGCCGGAAAAATGAATCATTAGGTGCATTCAGAGAGGAAGCGGGGGGGGGAGAATAGGGGAAGGCTTGGGTACGATCTACCAAAGAATGCCCGAATTCAGTACCAGTCAAAGTCAGGCAAGCGCCAGACGCCGGGGATTAAATGCATCAAGACAAGGGGGGAGTACAGGAGTCACAGGTCCATGACTCCAGGCCATTGGTCCCACGGAGTTGGTGCAAGAGGGGTGAGAAATGTCGCCGGGACCTTGGGGGGAGGGAAGAGGTAGCGCGTGGGAAAGGGCAAGGGGGGGAAGAAAAGGTTGTTCAAGCAGTACTCCTCACTAGGACTACTGCAACGCTGCCTTTGAGAAGGAAGGGCAGCGCATGAGAAGGGGAAAGGGACCGGGGCCCAAAAAAAAGAAAGGGGACGCCTAAGGGGGGGGGGGGGAAAGAAAGGAAAGCTAGCAGAAAGGCGAGTATGGTCCTACTTTGACGTAACCGACTGGGGAGCTCCCAGGACTAAGAGGAAAGCCAGGAAGACCGGGGGATCAAGATCAAGAAAGGGTTGGCCGACCTCAGCGGACTCGGCAATTTGACTTGAAAAAGACAGGGGACTGGAACCTTGCACAGTGACCGTTGCAACCAAGAGCAGCAGTCATCGGGGGATAAGAACAGGGAACAGTCAAAAGGGGGAAAGGGGGGGGGAGGAGGGGAGTACGCAAGCTGAATGTCGCAGCCGAGATCACAATTGGCCGATGCTACGAGGGGATTAGCCTCTAAAGAGACCCGCCGAATGGGCGTGCAAAAAGAGAAGAAACTTGCAGAAATGACCGAATGAATCTGTAGAGATTGCTGAGTGCCGAAAATGAAATCATTTATAAGTCGTGAGCGCAAATTAAGCTGAGCACGGGGAGAACTGAAAAGGGAAGAGGGTGGGGCAGGGGGGGGGCTCGGGAAATCCTAACAAATGTGTATACCTTAGAGTGAGAGAGCTTCTTAAGGGAAAGTCATCGAAAGCCAGACGCGTTAAAAAAGACATTGCTAGAAAAAACGAAAAAAATGGGGACGGGAAGCCTTGAAGGGGTAGACGGGACTGAAGCATAAAGACGGCTCGCAGACGACACACGGACTTGTAAATAAAGGGGGAAAGGGAAGCGCCAGCAGGGGAGAAAGGGGTTATTTGGCCAGGAATGCCCAATTCCCAAGAAACGGATCCTAGACCCTCGTGAGAACGCTGCAACCTTACTTACCAGAAACCGCCGAAAAGCGGCTGCAAGAAAAAAGGGAATAGGAGAGGCCGAAAGGGGAGGGAGTGGAAAATCGCACTCAACAATACGGGTGAGGAAAATACCGAATCGCGATTTTTCAAAGGTTATCAAAGGGGGGGGGGGGTACCTGGCCTGTTCCTAAAGGCAATGTGGTTGAAAGGGGGGAATCGGCAGAGGAGAAAAAAGTTAAAATGGAAAAAAGGCATATGGAAAAGCCTTGGGAAGGGGAGGGGATGCCGCGACGCAATGGGGTAACACCACATTGCCCGTTAATCGGTCATTCAAGTTTTTGGTAAACGGAAAGGGAGAGAGAGTACAAAAAAAAAGGACCTGAAGGGAAAAAAGGAAAAACGAGACAAACTGGTCGCTTTTAAAATCAGGACAGAATTGTGGCAAGTCCTTCAAAGCACAGACGGAGCCGACAGAAGGGAGAGAGGTTGGGGGAAGGGGGGATCGGTAAAGAAAGAATGGGAGAAAGGGAAAAGGACCCTAGGAGAGGAACAGAACGTTCAATGTTCCAGCTCACAATATTACAACGGCCAGAAGAGGAGAACGAGAAAAAGGGAAAGAGTTGAAGGGGGGTAGCATTCTGTAATGGTCCCAAGGATAACTGTGCGAAGTGCCTAGATACTGTCCTTGGGCTGAACGAAGGGTCCGGCACTTGGGAATGAATCAATAGGGGGGAAAAAACGGTGCAGGAAGATCGGTCGCACAAAAGGAGGGAGGAGGCACTAAATAGAAATGACTGTCCCGGTGCAAACTGGTTGTGACCCAGCAGGAAGGAAATCGGGAGACGAGTCCGAGGAAGGAAGAAGGAGAAAAACTTTCTCCAGGACATGAAGAAACGACTATGACCGAAAAACGATGGAAGGTCGCGTAATTGCTGTGCCCGTTAAAGTCATAAGCTGAAATGTCAAGGGAAAGGGGCTGTTGGATCCTCAGGGACCCTAGGGGGAAAAGGGATAAAGTCTGGGGGACCGAGAAATACAATCGACGTGAAGTCATCTGATGAAGGAAACACATTCTGGCGACTGGTGAAAAAGGGTTGTTGGCTGAAGGACGAGCGGGAAAAAATTGGGGGGGGGGGAGAGAGATAACAGAGGGGAGAATGAAAATGAATTACTCGACCGTACAATCACTTTGGGTTGCACCAATTGAGTCGCTCTGACCCCTAAGAGGAAGCCAGGCGAGCAGTGAAAGGGAGGACTGCACTGTCGTGTCGAAAAGAAAGGGGGGCATCAAAACAGGAGGGAAAAAGAGGTACAATGACTCACTTTGTTTACTCTGGTTCGGAATTTCGTGGGGGAACCTGGCGTGAATGGGACGCCGAGGGCTAGAATACAGCACTGGGACTGGAAAGAGAAAAAAAGGGTCGTGCATCTAGATCACGCTGTGGCTGCAAGGCGATGCGGAATCCAACTGAAAAACAACGGTAGCGTAAGTCCCAGGAATTGGGAAACTTGTATCAAAATAATCCGAGGGGAGGAGAAAAGAGTCCAGAGGGAAGGAAGGAATGTCGGATGTAAAGGCAGTTAAGGACATTCCGTTAAATGAAAAACTAACCTAGGAACTTTAATACTAAATATTGGGATGAGGAGGTGCCACAAGCGGCATGTGGAAACGGGCGAAGAGAGAAGGAAGCAAGCGCCTAGAAAGAAGGGGGGCAAGCGGGCGGCTTATCCGACGTCCGTTATGCGAAGGTGTTGTTTTTAATCACGAAGGCAAGTGAAAAGAAAAGACGTGGAAGCCGGATTCAGGGAGGGTCCAAAGCAAAAGAGAAAAAAAGGGCCGAAGGGGTCATTGGGAATGCACGAATGTGTGAGGAGTTGTGGAATGCCTTAGTTTCGTTGACAGAGGAGCACCGCTATAAACGAAAGGGAGGCAAAAAGGGGAGCGAGGCTGGTACTCATTCTCGAAGAGCCCGTCACTTGAAGTGAGTGATTAAGACGGCTCGCATGTGCAGGGGAAAAAAGGGGAATGAAATTCAAAAGAAGTCCCGTACAACAAACAATGGGGCCGAGTACCTCCTGTAGGCAGCAGGGGATCGAGGTCCTGGTGATCACAAATCAGGGAAGTCCTGGAAAAAGGTCGTTACCGGGAGCGACCAGCACAGCGCCCGCGAATTTCTGAATCCCGGAGGACGTTCGGAAGCCGTGCGGGGGACCAGGTTGTGGAAGGTCAAAGAAGAAGAAGATGCCAAGAAGGAGAACGAGCAGCGTGCAGTAAAAAGGAGAGATAGTAAGGGGGCGTCGATACACTCTAGGTCCTTATGCAGTAGCAAACGCAGGGACCGAAAATTAAACAAGTGAAAGGGACTTGACTCAGAAAAGGGGAAAAAAGGGGAGGGGTTTTAGGGTGAAATGGAGCAAAAATAATGAAGTCTAGTCATAGGAAAACAATGTTATCCGAAAGAAAGACGGTTAGCGAATTGGCGAGATATGGAGGCTAAGGAAAAGAAATAGGGAAGGAAGAACGGGAGCCTGCGTAAAAAGATACCTGCATGCAGCCCCCTACCGGGCGCTGGCGAGAAAAGGCTGAAAAGGATTGCATTGTTGAGGCGAGGGAGCAAGGAGACATGCTAAAGTAAACGATCAAAGAAGGCAGAATTGTCGAACTCTATATATAACGGTGCTTTCCGTCACTGCTCTTTCGCGTGCTCTAAAAGGGTCGTAAGTCTACAAAAACGAAGGAGGGGAAAAAAAAAAAGAGAAGTTAGGGGAGGGAGAAAGAAGCGGAGGGGGGGGGATCAAAGTACTATTGGCTCGCAGGAAATAGTCAACTCTTCATAGGGCATCTGATTCGCCAGTAACTCGAGTGGGGACCCGAAAAAAAAAAAAAAAAAACGGGGTATTTCGGCCAATAGGAAACATGGTCGTCACTCACGTCACGCTTGTATTGCCAAATGTGCTCTCAGGGGGGAAGAAAAAATACAGTCAACGAAGAGTGGAAAAGTAGAATCAAGGAGAAGGGAGAACGGACACGAAAAAGGAAGTGTGTAAGGGGCGCAGAGTTTTCTGCAGGTGCAATCGACGGTAAAGTTTTCGGCACACTACACTTGCCTCCACAGGTCGCCCACTTTGGATCAGGTAGTAATAAGACTTCTCGAAACTAGGGGAAGTAGATGGCACTCCAAAAGAAAAGGGAA
>Ga0179593_1818106_pt1 | contig 16944 bp, 17 predicted proteins | sample CZODoug2_1_08_16_FD_185931 | JGI IMG/M metagenome (GOLD analysis project Ga0179593, IMG submission 185931) | Vadose zone soil fungal communities from Angelo Coast Range Reserve, California, USA - CZODoug2_1_08_16fungal (PacBio error correction) | ecosystem: Environmental > Terrestrial > Soil >...
GGTGCGTCTTGGGACCTTATGGGAGGAAAAAGGGGGGAAGGCGAATTTGGCTGAAAAAAAAAAGCATGGGGGGGGCCGGAACTGAAATTAAAACAGAGGGTCCACCGGGAGGACACTCATGCGTTTGAGAATCAACAGAGAAAGGGCTTGGGCCATTTGCTGGTTAAGCGGAAGGAAAAAATAGGCCAATCTGGGATCACTCGGCTGAACCGGAAGGGAAAGGTGCACGGGGGGTCGCGCCCTGATTCCGAAATGTTCTCCGAAGTCATTTGGCGTAGTGAGAGAGAAACGCATCATAGAAAAATGGGCTGAGTGAGGCGATTAGGCAAGCATCATCCGCATTCAGAGATTTGCAACCGAATGGGGGGACGGGTTGCCGCTCGGTGAGCAACGGTAAAGACTTGAAAAGATCTGGACGGGGCAAAACGAATTCCACGGAGTTCGGAGCAACTCAAACAAAGAGTGTGCGGAACGCTCCTTCCTAAGGAGGAGCGGGTTCTTTGTTTAAAGGACTTAAAAAATCCCGAAGAAGGGGGGGGGGGAAGCAATCGTCCGATGATGCATGATGTATATCATGGGCACAACATGGGGGATCGATTATCAGAGAAAGGAAAAGACACGCGATCTTGACCTGCAGGGCGGATCAACCAGCGGATGCATATGTGCAAGGAGTTCACTTGTGGTGGATAAGCTCGCCCGGCCGGAGATCTCGGAGGGAAAAAACACGAGAAATCAAAAGTACCGAGGGCAGGGGGTCGAATGTAAAGGTTTCCGGGCGGGGCTCACTCTTCTGAAATGACAACTCGACCAAAGTATGGGGAGAGGACAAGGGTCCGGCGGCAACGGGAGGGGCTTAGCGTTATTGTGGACGGTGGGAAGTGGGAGAATTCTGATTGTAGTCAACGGGTGGTTGATGGAGTCTACCTCACCGCGAAGGGCGTCAAGGGCGGCCGAGGAAAATGGGTCAGTTCCCAGAAAGAATTGGGAGGGATCAACGGAGGTGTCCCGCACTAAAGGGAAAGAGAATGATAAGGGGGTTGGGGGGGGGGGGGGGGGGGGGGGTGGGCGCAGGGAAACGGGGCCAATACCCGACGTTCGGGGGGGAAGAGCTCGAACTCAACCCCCAGGTTTTCTTCGTCCGAAGAATATTAGAGACTCTCAAAAAATGCTTCGTCTAATCCAAACCGAAGGGGGGGGGGGGGGCAGAGGGGAAGGAGATCCCAGAACGCGGCCCGCAGCTTGGAGTGGGGGGGGCTGGGGAATCCTTGTCAGCGTAAAAAGGGGAGAAGGCACCATCAGCTAACGGAGACTCAAATGGAAGGAATCAGTTCACTCCATTTGCCCGCTCCGAAGAAGACGATTCTCTCCTGGGGAGGGGAGCGCCCATAACCATACTGTCGGAAGAAGAGAGGACAGGAGGAATCATAATTCTCTCGGAGGTTAAGAGGGGGGAAGCGAAAGCCTTCTTCGCCAAAAACACACCAAATCCCACAAAGAAACCCCAAACCAACAAACAAAAAATCAAAAAAAAAAAAAAAAAAAAAAAAAAAGATTTTCCGCCTGGGGAACTTAACTTGGTCGCGGGGCATCAAGGGGAAGGGCGGAGGCCGGAACAGATGGTTCCCACAACAATAAGGACAGAATTGGGGGGCGTCGATCGGCGTGTGCAATGGGGGAAGCAAAGAAATCAGGAGCGCGCGCAGAAAAATCCATATTGCACTACAGTAAGTGACCCGCTACATCCATCTTCTGAGAGGGAAGAAGGGAACAATGGGGTCGTGTTGGAAAAAACTCAGGCGTGAAAGAAAAAAGCCAGAGACTGCTCCTAGCTCATGGGACCTCATAAGCGGGAAATAAAAGGGGGGGAATGGCAAACGTACTGGAACCACCGGAAGAGGGAGAGTGTAAGAGCGATAGCAGGCCGCCCAGAAAGTCCAACTCCGGGATGAGATTACAGCCTGGGTGAAGATCATCCGAGCTTCTTATAGTTTCTCGCCTCCGGGAAGAAACGCAGAGGTATCGGGAAAGATCGCGGAAGCGGCCACGGCCGATGTAGTCTGCGGACTCTGGTGCTGTAAGAGAATTCTCTGATACACCCGGAGCAAAACAGGTCATCAAATCGGTGTGGGGAAAGTTCAAAATTGTGGAAAGCGGAAAGGGGAACAGTCGCAAATAACGCTGGCTCAGAAGAAAAACCGTGCTTTCGAGCCATAATATTGTGCTAGTCCAGTCGGGCACCATCTTTATCTGGGGTATGAAACATGGCGTTGGGGTGTTCTAAATCTTATAGTGTGACCAGGAAGGGAACCCAGACTTAGGATCCCTTTGACAAACTGGCCGTACAATGCAGGCGAAGGGACCGGTAGAGGGTAAAAAAAATGAAAAGCGCGCATCCGTGCCAGTTCATAGTCACGAACACGGGGAGAGGAGAGGGAGAATTGTTGCTGGCCTGCGAAAAGGGAGGGGGAAAGATCTTTGAAGTGTCCGCGAAAGGGTAAAAGTCCGGGGGGCCGGGGCATCCAGCAGTGGGGGTGTTTGGGCCTCAGGGGAGGTAAGCCGGGAGAAGATCAAAAACAACCGCTTCCGGGGAAAATCCGCTAGGGTATAAGTCTTCATGAAGAGGAAATCGAGCAAATGGCGCTGACCTGAGGGTGACGGTTGACGGACCAGCGTCATTCAGAGAGATTGTTCGCCATTCTACAGGGAAGAACTCCAGGCAATAACCCAAGGGGGGATTCCTATTCGGCGCAGGTACACCGAAAAAGCATTCATCTCTTAACGGTGAAACCGCGAGTTTGAGACGGAAAGGGGGCCTAACTCCCGAAGAACGGGGAGAAAAATAAACGGCGAATCCCAACATGGGGCTCTCACACCAGTTCTGAGTCCCTCTCATTCCCGAATGGGGAAGGGGGAGGGGAGGCTCTGAGCCTTATGCTCTAGGAAGAGAATCTGAGAGTCAATTCCTGACCGGGATAATGGGGGATGTTTCACTCTTAGGCGCTCTGGGAGCGTTAGTGTAACAGCTATGTATAGATCCGGCAAAGAGAGACTTAGGGGGCTCTCTTCTCCTTAGACCGTGAAGGGGGAAAAGAACACGCTTGTTCGGACACTAACTCTTCAAGCGTGTTAGGGCTAGGTTGGTCAGGAGTAGGGATCTTCGGGGAAGGGGGAAACAAGAGGTAGGGATTGTTGTCAATAAAGAAGAGGCAACGTACCGAGGCTGTCGAATCTGGAAAGTGAGGCGGGCATGGTCCGTGTTGGGGATAATAAACGCCATGGATGACCACTAGAACCAAGGTGTGGCTGTGAAAAGACGAGATTCCGGGAGGAAGATCTGGTGGACGAGGGTGAAGGGTTTTGCTGAGTGGTTGAGATAGCATTATGTGGCCGCCGAAGAAACTCAGGGGGGGAAAAAAGGGTTTTAGGGGAGCTATGCAGCATGCGAAGGGGATCAAGGGCGGAAGGGGCAAATGCGGTGAACCGCTGGACCGAGACGGGGGGAGACTGCTTCTTTCTTTTTTAACGCCGCCGAGGGGGAAGCCAAATGAGGCCAGGCAGGCCAACATTGAGTCTGGGAAGAAGAAAGGAGGGGGCGCAAGAAGAGTGAAACACCACGGCCGGTTGGAGGTCGCAGAGAAAGGTCTCTGCAACCAACCAACGAGTGAAATAAAATCCGGGGGCGAAGGGCCAAACCCAGGCCGTGGGGCGTTCAAGAATCACCACTAAAAGCGGAGGTAGGGGAAGGAAGGCAAGGAAAGAAGGGATAATTGGAGAGTAAATAAAGCGGCGGAGCACGACGAAGAAAAAAAAGGAACTCGGGAGCGGGACCCGGGTTTGCAACATCGGGCTCCCGAATAGACTTTCTGCATAGCTTCAGGCTAACTCAAATAAAAAGGAGAGTAGGAACTTCGGGCTGCAAAGAGAATGCGAGATGAGGATCGGACTTTGATAAATTGGACCCGGACTTCCAGATCGTAAAAAAATAGTTTCATCATGGGCTTATGGGGAAGAGGAAGAGAGAATGAAGAGAAGACTGCAGAAATAGAAATCGGTACGCTTTTTGGAATATCCTGGAGGGGTTTCGGTGCCAAAGCATAAGAAGGGTCTCTGCTCGCAGATCAAAGGATGAACAAAAGGGGACTCTCCTTGGACAGACCAAAGGTTCAGAGGTCCGAACCCGTGTGGTTGCTAAAGGGAAAGGGCGAAGTCGGAGCAGGCGGGAGGGGAGTCTGCTGAGAAAAAGGAAGAAAGGGATACAGAGATATAAGAGCGGGCATAGGGGCAGATCGGTTAATCTCTGTCGGAGGGGAGTCACAGCCCAGCCCCCGTAGAACCAAAGGAATGGCACGGGGCCGGACGGGCGCATCCTAAGCGAGGGAGGCGGTTGTGTGCGTCCATAACTGGTAAGGGGTAAGCGTCTGGCAAAAGCTGGGGAGAAAGTAAATTTCAATTAAACGGTGGCACAGGGTGATTAATTTCTCTTTTTTAATTTCGCAAAAGAAGAAAGGGGTTTGGTTCTAATGACGCGTTATGGAGGGAAGAGGGGGAGAATGACGAAAGACGGCGAAAAAGGCGACCAATTGTGGCCGGAAACAACTCAAAACGGCTGTCAGCCGGTTGGCTGAGGGCCTTCGGAGGTTAAACTCAAAAGAAATGCAACCGATGGAGCGGGGGGGGAGGACTCAAAAAAGAGGGTGACCAAAAGGGGGCAAACACCCCAGGAGTGCTGACATGTGCTCCCGGCCCTGGAAAGCGACCAGGCAGTTCAGAAAAATTTCAACCGCTTAGAGAACCCAAAAACGTAGGGTGGCTCAATCAAAAACTTCTCTGTACTCTCGTCGACACAATGAAAAAGGAGATGTGGCGACGGGGGTTAGGGGAAAAAGGGGAGTGATTGGAAAGAGCAGCGAATTGAAACGCTGAGTCGGGGAATGGTCCGGGAAGTTAGGGCTGGCGGGATGTCTCATCAGATATGGGTTGTGTTTGAGAGAAAGAAAAGATGGGGAGGTTTGAGAAGATCCACCCAGAAAGAGGGTGAAAATGAAGGGTTTGAAATGGGGAAAACTCTCGAAAAGTGAGCAACGGGGGGCGGCTTTACGCGTTATGAGTGGGGTGGGGGGTCGCGAAAGAAATTCGCGGCGCGAACTGTTGAGAAGGGAAAAAGTGGAGGAAGGGGCGTGTATAACAAAGGCATATAAAAAGGGATGGAGCGCATTCGTCGCAAGACAAACGGAGCCGATCATTGAACATCCGTCAACAGAGTGGGGGGTCACCGCTAATTAAATACGGAAGGGAAAAGCGAGGCAAGGCGTTAAAACCACGATACAGTAGCGAGTGGACGAAAAGGAGTCGGAAGTTCTTGTCTGAAACCCAGGGGCACACCATTCCGGAGGATTTTGGGGGGGGCGAGGGGCGGGGGAAAGAAGAATCTAGAGTCACAGAGTAGGCAATGCAGGGATGCGAGAGGGAGGGTCGGCGCAGGATCCGACCTCCGTAAAAAGTAGGAGGAGGAGGGGAAAAGGGTGACGGAAGAAAAAAGTAACAAACAAGAGGGAAGAGAAAAGGTCTGGGCAGGGAAGAAAGGGGCCAAAGGTGGTGTAAGGCCAGAAGATAGATCAGGCTATCTTTATTCTGATGTGCGGGGAAAGAAAAAAAAAAGTCAAAAAAGGAGTACGAGGGCGGGGGGAATCGGGGGAACTGCGGGCTGCGGGCATGTTAAGGTTCGTTCACCTCCGCACCAGATTAGAAGTTGAAACGATCTGATGAAGGAAAAGCGGAAAAGAGGGGGAGGAGGGCTTTATTTGCGGGGGACTCATCAGGAAACTGGGGAGAGCATCGGCGCGACTGGGTTGGCAAGGAAGCCGCTATTCGAAGGAGCGAATGTACTAGGGGGGGAAAAAAAGGAAGAAAATTCCCCTGGCCCGCGTCCGAAGACGATGTGGGGGAAAAGGGGGAAAAGGGGGACCGGGGAGCTCTGTTTTGAACGAAGATGAGACCCTGATGGCCATGCTGAAGCAGCGAGCGCTTCGGGAAGCCGAAAAAAAAGGCGGTTGGTGGAGTCGCGAAGAAATATATCAAAGGGGGGAGAAGAGATCATATTCTTAGAGGCCAAAAAAAACAAGGAGACGATGAACTCCACTAAGACGAGAGGCCAAGAGAAGCGCTGCCGGGGGGGAGAATCGCGTCAAGCAGAGGTTCGGACTAACCTCCACATTTTCGGGGCAGCGTGCGAAACGTGACCCAATCGTCCTCCGAACTATTGAACGAAGAAGGCTAAGGCGCGCTAATATCGCCGAAAATCTCTCTGGCAATCAAAGACTCGAGATAATCAACGTAATCCAGTCCCTTCTCGCGCCACAATGGGAGACGGAACTAGATCGTCGAAGAAACTTCCGGGGGGAAGGTGAAAATGGAGGACGAATCAGAGACCTGAGGAGAAAGGTCAGGAAAACCAGAAATAGAAGCGGGGGGTGACTTCTCGAGGGCGGGGGGGAGAACGAAAAAAGAGGAGGGGATGCAACGCGTCAGAAAAAGTAAGGGTCAACACAATATACTCCCTGCGAGATCTCATGCGTAGTGTCCGAACCCTTGGGGGGAGCACAGACGTGAAGTGTGCGCCGGAGCGATTGGGCCATCGGCGGATCAGAACCGTGCGCAAAGTGCAATAAAAGGAGGGAGGGCGTCATTGCACGGGAATAGAAGGAGAAAGAGGAGCGGTAGTATGAGCGCGCTGAAAAACCGCGCAAAAACTCCATATGCGTGGTTAACAGGCCTGGTGGAAAAGAAAGAGCAGTCTCGTTTTGGCGGAAAAGAAAAAACAGGAAGGGAAAAGGAGAGGGGAAACGCGTCCAAAAAGTGCAACAAAGGTATAAAGGAGCGAAGACGTGCCATGGATGGGAAACGTGGAGAAAATCCTTCATCCATAGCTTTGGGGGCGGGTATCAAAAGTTGAATACAACGACAGAATGAAGCGCAAGAAGAGCGTCGAGGAGAAAACAAGGAAACGGGAGCCTCCAGTTGCGCAAGATATTCCGCTTTAAAAGAAAAATAGGCAAATTCATGGAGCAGTGGAAAAGGGGAGAAAACTCTGAAGCGGGCAAACCTTGGGGTTAGATTTAAGCTCCCGCCCGGGACATTCGTGCAGAGGCAAATTTCGCCGAATATTAAAAGAACGACGAACACGTGAACTCTACCCTCTAGGTACAACAGGGAGGGAGGATTAATATTAGAGACGGGGACGTGGCGAACGGGTATTGGGACTCAGAAACTGTGGGTCCTGGAAGGCAGGTAAGGGTCTGAGGCTGTGATGAAAAAAAAAAATAAAAAATGTTTGGAAGAGGGGGTGGCAAAAAAAAAAAACAACTCCCCAAGAACCGCGAAACCCCTCTGGTTTTTTGGTTCGTATAACACCTGTGTGACAAAGCTGCACTTTTTTGTTGCCTCAGTTCGTACAGAGGGAGGTCTCATAACCACCTCTCCCTTCCTTTTTATCCATTGGTAAAAGGAATTCATATTCTCTAATGTCAGAAAAAAATGGGGAGGACCGCGGTTTGGTTTGGTTGGCAACCGAAAAAACGCGCGGCGAAGGGGGGGCGATTCGGGGGCCGCTTTACAATTTTCTACACATAAACCACATCCACAAGTAAGGGGGATGGGGGGAGGTTAGTGGCCAATTAATGGAAGAATCCGGAAATCAGTCGGAAAGAATAATGGGAGACTTGACCCAGAACTACCTACTGAAAGGGGGAAGAGAGAGGGGAAAAAAAGAAATTAAAAGTGTATTCGCCAAAGAAACAAAAGTGCCTCGAGGTGTTTGGCGGAGGAAGGGACGTAGGCCCACTCGTCAGATAGGGCATGGAAGCAATTGCCGCCGAGGGAAGGCGCAGGGGGGAGGGGGCAACGGCTGTCTCCATGATCTCCTGGGGAGAAAAGGAAGGAAAAGATCAAGAGTCTCGCGGATATCTCGCACTTGGGTGGGGGGGGGGATCTAACCCACAACTGGTTTTCGGCAGAGGGGAATACTCTGGCTGTGACGAGCGGGAGGGGGGGAAAGAAGAAATATGGAATCTCGCGAACAGAATAGTCATGCTTCTTGTGCCCGAAAAAAAGCGGAAAAGAAAGCGTACCTATGATATGGAATGGGTGCAAAAGTCGATTTGTAAATGGGCACGAGCACAATAACCAAGCGAAGGAAAAGGGGACGGGCGGTTGAAGTTCCGTCGGAAATCTGTGGGCAGGCTGGATTGCTGGTGACTAACGAGCGCTGGGGACCGCCTAATGCATCCGACGGGGTGGAGCGCGGTTCAGGTTGAATGAAAAGGCTGTTCTCCTATGCAAAGAACACTCGCCTACTCCAATGGGAGGCATGAGTCTAAGGGAGACCGTCCTTTTGGGGGGAAAAAGAGCATGAGCCAAGGAGGAGAAAAAAATGGCCAAAATCTGATTCGTGGGACGTCGAACGAAACGAGGGGTTTGGAGTCGCCGAAGAATATGATCTCTCAACGAGAAAGAGAGAGATTCATATCTGCGTCGAAGAAAAAAAAGGGGGAAAAGGGGAGGATCTCTCAAGAGTCGCTGAAAACTGAGAAAAGGGCTCGTCAAACAGCGGGGGAGGGATGAAACATAAAGGGGGACAAGAATCCAAGGAAAAGTGAACTCACTCCCTTATTGGTTCAAAAAAAAACGCCACGATTCTCTCCTCAGCATAAGGCAGGGAGAAGCGTCCGTAGATCGCGGGAAATCGCATCGTTCTTTGATGTCAATGAAGCAAATAAAGCCGAAAGAGAAACAGCCAAATTTTCCGCCTAACTGTACCATAAGCTGGAAGGAAATTTTAGCTGGGGGCATATGGACGGAGAAGTGAAAAAATAGGGGCTGGGGACGAGAAGAGATATAAAAGAGGTACGCTTGTTTTGAGTCTCAAGAAGGGCCCATAAGAGCGGATTGCTGCGATAGGGACCATTGTCGGAAGTTCAAAAAAAAGGGGAAGGCCCGGCTTAGCAAGCAGAGGCGATTGTAGTGTCGCGAACCGTGGGTGTTAGCGGAGCTGCAGGAGAAAGAGCCGCGGCGCAAAAGGAATATGATGGTCTGAGTCGGAGGGGAGACAGAGAGTCAAAAGATATCATATGAAAAGCGGGTGCCCGCACCGATAGCTCGGAAAGTCACTGCTCTCGGTAATCTCCCACGCTCCGCCAACTAACAGGGAAAGGGATGGGAGGGGGGGGAAGGGGGTGCGCATCAAACAAACTAAGCGAGCTTCCGGTTGGAAGTCAAAAGCGAGCGTAGGGTATCGGCAAGTAGGGGAAAACGACGGGAGTGAGCAGGGGGGACGGCCGTTCGTCAAGAAAAAGGGAAAGACTGAAATGATAGTGGGTGCAAGGGTAAGCTAACGAAAGCGGAACCGCGTTTGGTTGCTAGGAGGGGAGTATGGGCAAAATTTGGAAGCCAACGACGAAAGAAAAGGTCTGACTATTTTAAGCCTGCTGCGTAAAGAGGTTCAGCGCTCCAGTTGATCGCAAGAAGCAGGGAGGGAAGAATGAGGCTCAGGCCAAAAATCATGATGGGGGGATATGACCAAAAGAGTTGTGCTTTGATCGAAGATGGTCCAAAAGAGTGCAAACCCAAGGCAACTAAATGCTGTGGAAGCATTGGATGCCTGGGACGCAGGAATTTGCACCAGCTGCAAAAAGGACCTGCTGGGAGAGACCGCACCTTGCGCAAATAAAAAGGAGAATCGAGCCCACAAAACTAGAGGATGGAAATAATAGGAGGGGACGCCGAGAGGTTCTCGCTTTCTTTTAAGCCGGCGATCTGAATCCGGTGCGGAAGGCCGGGAAAAATGCGTGTCAAAAGAAAAGGGGGGGGGGGGGTGAATAATCGGACACTATGGCGTTGAGGGCCCAAACGTAGAGTGCATATCCAAGGTATGGAAAAGTCATTCTCTAATGAACTCATAAGGGAGGAGGAACCGCGTTTGTAATTATGGGGGAAAGATGGGGGAGACAGGAGGAATCTAATTAGCGAAAGAGGTGCCGAATTCGTCCGTTGGCGCAGCAAGTGGTGGTCATAATGAGCAAAAAAAAGAAAGGGGAGGACTGCTTTCAGGACAATGAAAGGGAAAAGCTCCGGGAAGGTCATCAGCTTAACAAGGGTTGACAAGAGGGGGAGACGAAGGCCGCGAACGTTCCCGTAAGATAGCTTAACTCAAAACGCAAAAAGTAGAAAAGAGGGAGGGGAGTGCTCTCAAGAAGGGAACAACATTCAAGAGTTGGGGGAGGAAAATGGGTAGGGAAGAGTGCGATCAAGGGGAATAAAGAGCTCTGGCGCAATTGCCTCATGTGCAAGGGGATGACGCTTTCTGGAGAATGGAGAGGGAAGAGGGAAAGGAAAGGAGATGGAAGTCAAAAATAAAAAAAGATCTTCAGGAAAAAGCATTGCCGTAAGCTACCCCACGGGGGCTAAAAGGGTGAAGACGCTGGCTTTCCGGCAAGGAGGTCCAAGAAAGAGTATGTTCTCTCGCCGGCACTCAGGTGGGGGCTGGAAAGAAAAGACCTCTCTCATAAGGAAAAAGCTTACCAGGTAGGGAGCTTCGGGGACCTGCGGGCTATTGGGGGTCGGGACAGTCCATCCTCCAAATATGAAAAAAAGTTGAAAAAACGACGATCCTGGAAGTTCCGGAGAGAATCGGGGGGAGCTGTGTAGGGGATGGACTAAAAGAGACGATAGGAGGAAATGCAAAGGCAGATACGATGGTTTCGGAGGTCGCGCTGCCGCGGGACGAAATCTAATTCGGCTGGCCGAAGGGGGGCAGAATGCGACGACAGAAGTGGAGCTTGCAGTCTCTGGATGGGGGGAAAAAAAAAGAAAAGTTCTGTGGGAAAGAGTCAGGATAAAAAAGACAACATGCCAAGACTGCAGGGGGCCCGACGCTCGGGATAGCGCCGCAAAAAAAAAAAGTCGTTTTTGCAGAGGAGGAAATAGAAATCTCTCTCCAAAAAAAGAAGAGTCTATTCTTCGGACTAATCCAAAAAGACAGGGTTGGGGGGAGGAGGGGGGTCGCAGACCTCAGCCGAATGCGTAGTAAAAAAGAAAATGTTTGGAAGTCCGCATGGCTCTGGGTCAAAAACTAAAAACTGAAAAAAATGCGCGCTACTCAGCAAAGACACAGTGGGAGGGAGAGGGGGAATGATTCACTCCCTGTTTGGGTGACCATAAAAAAACGGTCGAACAGACCTGGACATAGCTTCATCAGAAAACGTCCGAATATTTCGTCAGAGTCAGATGAATTGAGCATTAAATAAGTTAACCCTTCCCTTCTCCAACGGATCGCAACTTTAGCTCGGAGGAGGCAGAACTTGGGGAGTTGTTTCATAAAAGGTTCTCGGGAGGACGGAAATGAAATCGCGACAGGGGCGGAAATAAGAACCCTCAGGAAAGCTTTTTTGGGGCGGGGCAGCAAGAAAAACATAAAGAAGGCTGCTTCTAGGAGTAGAGAGAAGGGAGGACTGAAACCACGGAAAGAAAACAAATTACCTCCAGCTTCTTCAGAAGGTAGTTGACTGGGGGGTTCGGAGGGCAAAGTCCTCCTTCAAAATCGAGAGATGCATCTATTAGGAGATAGAAGAGTCAGAAGGCGATCCGATTCGCGAAGAGTCAAGCATAAGAAGTGCATGCGTGCAATTGAAAGGGGGAAGTAAGGAGCCGTCTGAAACCAAGACCCCTCTCCTCAAAATCCTCTGGGGCCATAACTGAAGGGAGGACGCCTCCCCACTAACTCGCGGGGATGCTAGAGAACTCTCGAGTATGGACAGTCGCGGAAATAAAGGGTCGACAATTCGCGTAAAAACCTGGAGGCGGGAGAGAGATTATACGTTTTTCCAGGGAAGTGGGAGCCCAAGCAGTCATCAATAACGGTTTGGGGGAGAGGGAGTGACTAAAGTTGAAAGGGACTATCGGAGAGCGCCGACGAATTTTGATCGAGGTCTCGTCTAACAAACGAAAGAAAAGAGGGGCATCCGGCCAGTTGCGCCAGATGGGAAGGAAAGGATAGACTCGGGACCCCCAGAAAGGGGTACGCATGCATGGAGCTTTTTTTTAATATTTCTATAGGGCTAGTAACCGGAGGCAAACAAACCATGAAAGGGGCTCCGCCCGTCCTTCCCCTACATTCAAGGGACAATTCGAGAGACTGGAAACTATCTTAGGGCCAGCCCGTTCTAAAGGAAGACATCTCAAACAACGAGGGGGATGAAAGGACTTTGTGTTCTCAAACACGGGTGGAGAGGGGGGGAGTCGTTTGTGCCGCGGAACTTTTTCAGGGAAAAAGGAAGTAGAAGGCGAATGTGGAGAAGCGCTGGGTGTGTTTGCCTCAATTCTGGGAAGATGTCGTTTGAGAAAGACAAAACCAATGCGAGGAAAAAGTTTGGGAGGACGTGGAAAGAAGAATTCTCGAAGTGCCTCAATCTGGCAAAAGGGGGAGCGAAAGAAATAAGGCGGGTTGACGAGAGAAAACTTTTTTTGAAAATTCACGGGAGTGAATGGGCTCCGATGAGAAGGGGTGGTGAGAAGTAAAGCCAAGGCATAGAAAACGGGTCCTGGGAGACGGACGGCCAATTACACTTAAAGTCTGGAACAGGGAGAATCCAGCACCGAGTTTACAACAAGGACGGAAGGGCAGGACCTTGACCTACCTTGAGGTAGGGAGGAAAAAAGAAACCGGCTAGGGATTGATAAGCACCCAGCCGTTGAGCTCATTCCTGAGGGGGATGGGGGTTCCAAAAGAGTAATCCGAAGAGATTTCCGCTTTAGGGAAAGAGAGATTCCAGCGCAGATTTAGTATCAAAAAAGACTGCCATCAGGGCGAGGAAAGTCCAAGGAGCGGGAGGGCGGAAGAAATAAGGAACGGAAGGGAGGGAAAAAACCCCAGGGACACGAAGCATCTTCCGGATGGGCTGGAGAGTCACTGGGTCGCATAGGATAGCAAAGCAAATCGAAAAAACTCCGCTACGAATAAATAAAAAAAAAATGGAGTTCGGGAGGGGTTGACCGGGGGAGGGTCAGATGATCCCCAAGCAATGAAAAGCGACCCACGTAATTTTTCTTCGACAAAGGAGTTCCGTGGGGGAAGGGCTCCGTTATTTGATGGATGGAAGAAGGAAGGAGAGGAGGAGAAATGGAGGACTAAGGCAGACTGAGAAAGTGAAGCCTGGTTTCTTAGAGGAAAAAAAAAACAGGTGCACGTCTCGGCGGAAGTGGGAGTGGGAACTCTTTCCCCGCGCCTACGCACTGGGGGTGGCTGACGTGAGGGGGAAAGAAGCCGCGCTGTTTGACGCGCATAACTGCGCAAGGAAGAAAAGGAAGAGATGCCGCCAAGGGGGAGGACGAACGCCTAGTACAAACAACGGCAGGAGGGAAAAAAAATAGGAAGAAAACAACGTGGAGGAGGAAATATAGAGATTCATATTCGGAACGGCCGAAAAGAGTGGGTTTGACACAGCGGCGTCATCAGAAAAGAGGACAGCTTTGGCCATGTTGTAAACGGGACGACAGGCTAAAAGGCAGCGCGGGTCCACCATCGGACCACAAATTTGGGAGGTGGAACTGGCACGCCCCTTATTGACCAAATGAAGAAAGAAGGATTCTCGCGGGAAAAGGAAGGCAGAGCTTACATAGAAAGGAATTCGGCGGAATCTAATTCGACCGCGCGGGAAGAAGGTCAAATGACTTAATAACTTAACTTAAAACGACCAAGGAACGAGAAATTCCCGATCGTCGAAAACATGAAGTGGAAGAAGGGAATCATGGGTTGCGGAGGTGAGAGAGCAGGAGCAAGGACGGGGGGAGACAGCAAAAAATAATATACCGGTACAGAGGAGAGGAGCGGAAGTCTTTCCACAGGTCTCATGAAGAAAAAAGGGACTAGAAGAGACTGCTCTGTTCACCACAGAGACCAGGTCGAAAAGCAAGAGGTCGGGAGTGCCGAAAGTGGGGTTTTCTTCTTAACTGAAAATGGCGGCAAGAAAAAAGGATTTAGAAGATACTGCTGCGGAAATCGATCTCTCGATCAAATGGTCGCAGAGGGGAAGATACGGCTCTTCAGGGCAAACTGGAATCTCGAGAAGGATTGATCCGTGCTGGGAACGGCAAAGCGCAAAAAACTCGATTCAGGGGGAACGGCCTGGGGCTGCCACTATCGTCGCGGGAGTGAATGGAGGGCAGAGACATTATGTTCTGTACAAGTCCGCAACAGGACCAACGGAGACAATGAGCGGATCGGGCTCGGGAATGACATTTTAATTCAAGGGGGAGGAAGCTAAGAACGCAGGTGTTGGTTAAAGGATGCTGATAGGTGTGAGAAAGAAACGGACGAAGGAGAAAGTCATAATCAAATTTTTCCGAAAGAAAAAAGGGGAGGACAAAACAGCACATAGACGCTGGTATAGTGTCTATCATGACATTCTATAAGGAATTGAAGGGAAAAACGAATGGGTAACCGGCAAATGGGGACACGCCATAGGGGTCCTAAGGAAACACGAACATTCTGTCTGGGAAGAGGAAGCCCTTCGGCCGACGGAAAAAGAAGGTCAGGGCAAATTTCGCCGGCTCGGGCGACCCCGAATGCATGTAAAGTCTCAAACAAACGAAAAAGAGGAACGTTGTGCTGGGGAGAACGAAGAATCTTGAAAAAAAGGAGAAATTTTCACGATGCGGGAAGGGAAAGGGCCGAGGGCAGAATTGGCTCTGGTGGGGTTTGCCTCGGTAGGAAGGGAGAATCCGCCTCCCCGCTCAAAGTGAAGTGGAGTTCGTGGGTTAAAGAAAATTGAACAAAGGAAAGTCATCTTAAAACAGAAGCGGACGCGTTTATTAGTTTGCAGGGTCTCGCGAGAGCGAGAACTGGTTCGCAGGAGTAATGGGGGGGCGGAGGGAAAAATTTTGGATAGAACTCAAAGACTGACACCGGAGGGATAAATGAATTAGCAAGGCAAACGTCCTCCGAGCATTCATAAGTTCAGAGCGGGGGGGACAGTTGAATACGGGACTTGCTGAGATCTGGGAAAGGGAGAGCTGTCTGAGAGCTTCAAAACGAAAAGGGAAAAGCGAGTAGAAGGAAAGGAGGAAAAAACGGAAACGTAGAGTTTGTGGTCGTGCGGGAAAGGGGGAAGCGATCATCTCTATCGGGGGTAAGCAGGGAAAACGAAGGTTTTGGCACCTTGACATTTGCTAAATACTGACTAATGTCGCGGAGCGGATAAAATTGAGGAAGAGAACCCACCACGGGGGTACAAGAAAGAGGAGGGACAAGAAGTGTCACTATTTGTTGCACTTCATATGGTATCGCAAAACTAGAGTTCGTGTCCGAACCAAGAACTCGGGAAAAAGCAGAAGGGACTTGTCTAGGCTGAAGCGCACGGTGGGCATTGCTCACTTCTTATAAGAACCAAAAAGGAAATTGGGGAGGAGACTAGGGGAACGGGGACTGGTTGGAAGGGAGGCAGTTATTGCATGGATTGACTGACGCGGGGGGGGGAGAAGTAAGGGGCATTGCGACGGTGTAAGGACTCAAAGCGAAAATCTTCTGAGAGGCGCGTGAAGGGGGCGGTATAACCGCATGGCCCGCGCCGCTCAATGTGGAAGGAGAGGGTTAAAGAGACGCGCGACTTTTTGAAGAGAGGAGAAGCGAAAGGGGTCTAGATTCTGTGGGAGAGAACTAAGCTGGAAAAAGGGGGGGCGAGGAAAGAAGGAGGATAGATACAAAAAAGAGGATAAAATGATTCATATAGTCTGCTAGAAGGTCAGTCTTCGGAGTAGAGAAATGAGGCGGCCAGCTGTGCAATGTTTTGAGGCGGGAAGATAGCGCGCAACAGCTCAGGGAGGGGGGGGAAGAAGCGAAGGAAACGGAGAGTCGTTCCAGAGTGAAGGAACCGCACCTATGAAGAAGAGGCAAAGGCTAAAGGCTAGGAGGCGAGTCTCTCCAGAAACCACGTTCACGACCCGATAAAAAAAATGAAGACGGCTGGTAGTGGAAAGAACGGAAGACCTTGAATTCTTAAAAAAAGATGCTCCGCCTTAAAGGGAAAACGAAGAAACTTCCGTGGGCTCGGGCTCTAAAGATTGACTAATCGTGAGCAATGAAATAGAGCAGTGAGCCGAAGAAATATACAACCCTAAGGGAAATCGGGGGGGACTTAGTGTTTGTGGCGGGCAAGAGACGAGAGACTACGCGCGAGATCCTATCTGCAAAAGTAACAGGGGACCGCCATGGGAAGAGGATAATATCGTAGTAAGACACCAATTGGGGGGGGTACCCTTTACGGCAAGACGCAAGAGCGACCTGCTCTAGATTGGTAAAAATATGCTGCTGGCTGGGACAGGGAGATCCATTCTGACCAAATCGTGGCAGTGGAGAGAAGGAGGCCGCCCCCGCGAAGGTAGATGATGAGTTAGGTAACGCCCAATAAAGGAAGAACCAAATAAAGAGGAGGGAAGCGTGGAAAGGGTAGTGCGGGTTATCGCCCAAAGAACGAAGTGGGGAGGGTTGCTGGTCCATGAAAATCGGTTGGGAAATGCGGGACAGAGGGACGGCTTCTTCAAATTCTTGGGCTTCAGAAGGGGGGAGTATAGAGAACGGGCAGGGGGGAGCCGAAATCATTTCAAAGCCCGTTGTGGTGCTAGAAGGAGGGGTGGAAGTTTGGAGGAAACAAGATCTGAGGGGAAATAGGAGGAGCGAGCGCTAACAAAGCATAAACTCGGTTTCATGCCATTGGGCCGAAAGACCACGCTTTCCAAATCAATTTGTGTGAAAAGGAGGGTTTTATCTTCTAAAAATTCCATAGTGGAAGGACAAAAAGCGCTAGCAAATGTAGATCCAAACCGGGAGCCTGAAAGGATGGCATCGCAAGTAGCCGGCTCTTCAAAAGACTCAGGGAAAGAAGGAAAGAACCAGGA
>Ga0179593_1508119_pt1 | contig 16941 bp, 18 predicted proteins | sample CZODoug2_1_08_16_FD_185931 | JGI IMG/M metagenome (GOLD analysis project Ga0179593, IMG submission 185931) | Vadose zone soil fungal communities from Angelo Coast Range Reserve, California, USA - CZODoug2_1_08_16fungal (PacBio error correction) | ecosystem: Environmental > Terrestrial > Soil >...
ACAATCACGAAGTGCAGGCTTCCATCTCGCAGGAGGACAGTATATTTTGCGCCATGTAGAAATACGCGCCAAAGGGGAAAAAATTGAGGCTGATCAACAAGCGAAGACAGCGCTGCAACGGTAAATAAAAGGCGGAGGGGAAGAAAGTTGATATATTAACATCGGAGCAACCCAGAGTTTGTGGGGGATCGCCAAGAAAAATGGGGCTTAAAAGAGACCACGGCTGGAGCACCTAAAGGGGAAACTCAAGGAAAAAAACGAGACCTGGGTCGCCCGCAGAGCTTAAACGCTTGAAGGGGAAAGAAAAAAGAAAAAAAGCCATCGGGCCTCGGAGGCCCGCCGTCACTTTTCCATTGAAGGGAAAGATAATTCGCAAACTGGTATCGGGCCGGACTATTCCGATCGAACGACCTTTCTACGGAGAGGAGAGAAGAAGAACTTAGCACAAACACAGCTGCGGTGAATTGGTCCTTCGCTGTGAAGAGGGCGTTCCTGATGGACTGGAGAGTCGTAAAGGCCGACTCGCGAGGGAAGGAAAGTGGAGGGTCTGCTGCCACTGGACGCCGAAAACACTTTCAGAGAGGAAGGGGGAAGAAACGACACGGTGTCGAAAAGGGGGGTTGGGGAACGCCGGAGTGACATGCAAAGGGATTCGAGAATGAACACTGATTGAGTCTACAGGCGCTCGAGTTCGGTCCGCTTCCCTTATCAAGGAGACAAGATGCTGGACAAATATTTGAAACCCAAAAAAATTAAAGACCCAGCCCTCAAACGCTGCAAAGCCAGGGTAAAAAGTCGATCAAGTCGAGCACAAGAATTGGAAAGTCCCCCAAGAAAAAGGGGGGGGGGAATCGGGATATTTCAGCAAAAGTAAAGCCGCCGATCGGGGGGGCGGAAGGCGGCCCTCGCGCGCATGTTAACAGCGGTGCAGACAATCGAAAAATGACACAATGCGGGATCAGAATGGAAGTTTCCCTAACCGAAGAAAAAGAGGGAGGACCGTATAGTCGTTATCCCGGAAACTCTGCGAGGGAAAAAAAGGTAAGGGGAGTGAAAGCACCGAATGAAGCTAACCCCCATAAACAACAGACATAAGGTGCCTGCATCAGCCTGAGGAAAGAGGAAGGGATCAGCTCGAAAAAAACGGGTAAAATAGTCGTCTTCAGAGGGGGTGATTACCCGGGGTCCTTCTTGAAGGAAAGGGGGCGGACCTATATCCAGCGCCACTAAAATTGCGCCCTCTTTCAAGGCAGAAAGGAGAAAAAAAGAAGGCCCAGCAACAAGGCACGCTCTGAAAAAATAAGAACGCGTTGCCGTCTAAGTGCATAATGCGCTGCGGAGAAAAGACCACGCAAGTAAGGAAGAAACTCCTCTCAACAAAAGGGGGGGGGGGGAGGAAAGGAGATGTGCGGAAACGGAAACGCAGAAAGAAACACAAGTAACAAGCGGGCAAGCCGCGGATGGAGAGGGGGCGGGCGAATGGGGGATAGGCAGGGGGGTAGGGCAAACACCGGTTTGAACAAAAGGCAATTGTTTCATGTCTATTGATAGAGGGAACAGCGAGAAGGTTTTCACCAAGCTGAGAAAATGGCACAAAAAAAAGCGAATCCTAAAATACGGGTACCCGAGGGGGACATTATTGTCCGAGCCGTGTGACGAGAAAGGGGGTGAATTTCCAGGGGTCGCTGGGGGGGAAGGGACGTAAGCCCTCGAAAGAGGTTACAAGCACCCACTGTTCTGGGGGAGGGAGATGCTAGATTCTTTACAAAATCGACTAGAATCTACTAAATAGGGGCGAGGGTAGGGCCACTCGATATGCAAGGGATTGTCGATTGTGGGAGGAAGAAGAGTGGTCAAGAGAAAAGGCGTCCTGCGAACACACATCACCTGACGATCGGGCTTAGGGGGGAGCCGGAAAAAACTGAGCAGAAGGTCACAGAACGAAGGGGACGACTTAATTCTGAAGGGAAAAAGGGGGCGGAATCCTAAAGCGCGGGAAGGGGCGTTGCGGGCGTTGCTGAAACTGGCGGGTGACCATCTTGCGCAGCAAAGGGGGCCATGGGCCAGGAACCGGCAAGGCTCGCACGGCTTCACGAATCATAACTGGCGGGGGGAAAGAGTAATCTATTGAAAAGAAAGGGCGACGGCCTCAACAGTCCCGGGTTCGTTCATCCCTGGGAAATCACATGGGAACATGGGGCTGACGGAGGGGAGAGGCAGAATAACAAAATAGAGAAGAGAAGGAGCAGGAGAGTCCGAGCGATAAACCGCTGCGCGCAACGTGCAACTTCACAAGATATTGTGAAGGGGAAGGGTGACCGAACAGAAGGGAACGGCTCCATGCTGTGGTGCTGCGAGGGAAGAGGCCAGCAAATCCCAGCCTAACGGGCAACGAAGCCTGGTGGGGGTGCTTGGGTTGTGATACGTGGGAGGCGGAGTGCCTTCGGGGTTCTGAGACAATTTGACATAAAGAGCTAGGGGTTGGAGGTGGTAATGGACGGCATGGAGAAAGTAAAAGGGAAGATTGGGACTAGTGTGATTGAAGGAGATTGTTGTAGCAGGAGGAGGATAGAAAAAGGGAGTTAAATAGGAGGAGGAGATGGAGGAAGAATAATGAGAAGGTGGGTAGATAAAGGCAAGGGGAGTTAAGCGAAGGACTGATTTGGGAAGATTGCAGGGGTGAATGGGTTGGGGGTGGCGGGAGCGTGTAGGGGCGAAAAGGACTGGGGGGGAGATGGGTGAGATTCCGGGTCAGTGGCGTGCTTGCGCGCTGGGGGGGGAGGAGAAACGAGGAGGGAGATGAGAGGGGGAAGGAATAACTGGGAGGAGAGTTGCTGTGGTAGGGGGGGGCAGATGGGGTGGGGGATAAAGTGGAAGATAGGGGATAGGGGGGGGGTTTACAAGCCATAGTGACTTTTGAATAGTCGCAGACCCGAAAATTCTGGAAATCGTGTGTCAAAGGCGAGAAATGATGAAGCAAAACCAGATCTGAGCTTCTCGTCTGCGTAGGGGGGAAGCGGATCATGAGTGGGGGGCGATCCCAAAAGAAATTTAGAGGCTCAAGCTGGGACGATATCAGACTAAAAAAAAGTGAACAGAAGCAGGGAAAAAAGAAGGGCAGGCGCTGGCAGTGGACGCTAAATATGGAGCGATAAGAATTGACGGCGGTGCGCTATGACAGGAAACCAAAATGGATCCTCAGCTGACGGCGAAAAAAAAAGCGGAGAAATCCGCAAGCGGCGCTAACGGGTGGGAAGAGGGATTGAGGGCTACCAAACACATCGAGGCGGGAAGAGGGAGAACCTCACTATCGTGCCATCCCTTCTGAGAAGGGGGAAAAAGCCCTCGCAGGAAACGTTCAACTTGCTCCGGTGCAGAACAAGCGGATGGCCCAGCGCAATGATCAAAAGGGAACTGGGGAAAGATGATCAGTATCAACCGCCCGCCGAAAAACGCCCAATGGCACGGCGACCGGTCAATCGATTATTTCTATCAGGGGGACAGAAAACCCAGCGAAAAAGGGGGATCGCCCACTCGGGGGGGGGCAAAGAGACCCATGATCTCCGGTAACACGAAGACCGGAAAATACGAAAAAAAACCGGCGGAAACCAGAGCGTTTAGCTTTCACGGGCCTACATCACCAGAAAAAGAAAGTCGCCAGAGACGAAGGGGCCCCCGCCTTCAAGGCAGCTTACATGGCTTCAAAAAGTCTAAAAAAAAACTTAAAAAGGGGGATCGGGAGCGGCCCGATTCCTCTAAATCACATCCTTGTATACCTCGAGCGCTCCGTTCGAAAGCCAAGGGAACAACGTCACACAAGAAATTCAGGGACCTGGGGTGCGCGCATCGGAAGGATTGAGACAGAGAAAAAGAGTAGATGATCTCGAGCTGTAGGGGGGAGGCGGCTCCTCCGTCCCAGGGGTATATCCTGGGAGGGGAATCGGAAAAAAAAAAGGCTCGGCTTGTCAAGAAGCGCTGGGATCCGCTATCGGTTACGCTGCCGGGGAAAAGGGGGAGCGAGGCGCCGCCCCGGGGAAGCCAGGGCAATCGCATAACAAATCTTCATGAAAACGTTTGAAATGTCCAACACAATGTCAAAACATACCCCTCCCGCACCGACCGCATCAAGCAACCAGTTCTTGAAATAGGACCGGCATGGCAGTTACGTCTCACAACCTTAGGTGGGGGACTTTGCAAGGATTTTAAACAAACGTATACACGCCGCAAAATGAAAGAATTGCGCAAATTTTTTAACGAAGGGCGAATCGCGGCGCGTGGACCAAAGTCCAACAATCACATCCAGGCACTTCTTGGGCATGAGACGAGACCGTGCTAACGTAAAAAAAAAAAACTTTAGTCACGAGAAATAGTCGTAGCCGTAGAATCAAAGAGGTCAGGAAATAGTAATCGAACCGTGTTCTGAAACAGGTCGGGGCGTCACTCACCATCGCCCCTCCAGGGCCTGAAAAAGAACCAGAAAAACTGGCCGAGAAAGAGACCTGAGAAGAATGTACCCTGCTGGGGGAACGTATTACGTCTTCGCTTGGGTTTGAAGGGGCAGTCAGGCTTGAAAGAAGGCCTCTAAGATGGCCTACTTCCCATCAGAACAAGTGCGCCTCGACACCAAACGAAAACCTGCTCAAACAGAAAAGAATAAAAAACGTCTTCAAGTAAAGAGAAAAGGAACAGGAAGGGAGAATGGAAGACAGGGAGAGGATGCGTTTCCGGCCGAACAAAATAGACACAAAAACGAAAAGATATAGATGACTGAAGAAAGTCGCGGAAAAAAAAAAAAACAAGCACACAAGACGGGGAGACCAGAGGAAAGGGAAGAGCGGCGATGGGAGGAGAAGGATTTGGGAAAAAGTGGTGCCCGCTCCGGTATTTTTATGCCAGGGAGCACGGGGCGCAGAGGGGATGAACGGCTAAGGAAAGAAAAGCAAAACTGAATTGCGGGCAAAAAGACGAGGGGACCCGTCAGGGTAATTCTCATTATTGTCGAAGGGTGTGAAAAGGGGAGAAGCGGGGGGGCCTGGAAAAGGGGTTGGAGGCCGAGACCCTCAAGAAGGACAAGCACCCTTCGATTAAAAAGTTCAAAAAACTTCGCCGGATAAACGAGATGCATAAATAGGGGGTGAGCCAAGGTCGGGACTCGAGGAGGCAGATTGTCGAGGGTTGGGACCCTGGGAGCGCCGAAAAAGGGAAACACGAAAGAAGGGACGATCTGGCGGCGCGGGGGCGGGCGAAATACTCAGGGTGAAAAAACAAAAAGTGGGAAAACGTCATTCTGGGACGCCATGAGAGTAAATCGGGCATGACGAAAAAAGGCAGGGAGTCGTGGAAAAGAGGTAACGGGGACCATCAAATTTACTGGAGCTCTGGGCGGTCATAGGGGAAGGAAGAGGAAAGGCCGGCGCTCGGCGGCGCCGAGAATCTTGGCGGGCGGACAGCAAAGATGATCCTGATCCCGCCCGGGCCAACACGCAAAAGCCGTTTCGTCGATAAAAAAAAAAAAGAAAAAAGAAAATGAATGGTGGCTGACTGCGGAGCAGGTGCAGGAAAGAAAATCGCGCGGGGGAGGTACGCTTGAGAAGAAGGCAAAAAGAGCGCTGAAGAGGAAAAATGGAAAACGAAGAAAATTAGAAGTGTACACGTGAACTCAAACGAAGGAAAGTTTCAGATCGCTACCGAGGGCAAGCGCAGCCGAATACCACTTGAAGGGGGAAGAGGAAAGAATATTTAACTCCAATGTGCGAAAGGAAATAAGCAGACCAGCGTGGGGCGGGCGGTCGGCTCGTGGGGAATGGGAAAACGGAAAAGCGGATCTCAAATGGGGAAAAAAAAGTGCTCGGGTCTGTGAGCTTATCGGAAGGAGGAGTTCCGCCGGAAAAGAGTTGAGAAGAGGAGGGACCAAAAAAAAAGCACTGGACATATCGAAAGTCATCGGTTACGAATTCCTTTTCCTCAGGGAAGGAGATGGGAGAGGCGCGGGGCTTTAGGAGATAGGAAGAGACGTGACTATTTCGCAGGGCCCATCCACTGGAAAAAACACGGCGCAAAAGAGGACGGTACCAAAAGGGGGAAAGAAAAGAGAGGGGGGATGGTCACGGATAAAATGAAAACGTAGTAGAAAAAGACGAAAATCGTACCATCCAGCAAGTGACAGCGCTCAAACTCAGCAAAAAAAAAGTGGGACCTTGGCATCCCATCTTAGCGAAGCGCGACGGAACAAGGGATAGGAGTGGGTCGATATCCAGCCAAGGAACCTCTCAAGAAGACTCGAACAGCTTCGGGAAACAACATAGACCCATATCCCCAAAAAAAAGAGGGGTGGGGAACGCACACTAACAACAGAACATGATCAGACGGCCGAAACGCAAGAGAACGAACGACGCCCTGTCTTAATCTGTCGCTTGAAAAGGACAAGACCGGCACGAAGCGCCAAAAAAGGACTTAAACGACTTGCGCCGGTGGACATTGGCGGTATCCTGAGAAAGGGGACCATCGCAAGGCACACAACGCGGTATCGTCGCGCAAACCTCGTGCGATAGAGAAAGGGGGATACGGAGAGTCGCCCAGGACAACAAAGAAAAGTGCAAAACAAGAGGGGAAGGGGGGTGAACCTACTGCGCAGGGAGCGGAAATGATGCTGAATCGCGAATTCCATTCTCAGAAGAGACTGAGCAATGCTCCGCCAAAAGGGGAAGGTGGACCAGGGATCGAAAGAGGTGGCGCGAGCTTTGAAGCCTCAGGGATCAGCCAGTGGGCGCTCCCGACCGCCAGGAAAAAAAGCGCCGCCAGCGCGAATGAAAAGACCGGCCATGGCAATCGCCTGGAGGCACAGGATGCAAAACGGTTGGTTTCAAACACCAAAGGGCCCGCCACACGCGGCCAAAACGCATGTTCAAACGACGGATTCCTGCTGTCGCAAAAAGAATGACTTCGTATGAAAGGGGAATTGCGATAGTCGCCATCAGCGTCTGAAAAAGGCCGAAAAGTTCTGTTTCGCAGTAAACAGGGGAACAAGCGGTGCAAAAAAAAAAAAAAGAGCCATCAGGGAGTCTCATGAACTCCCGTGGCCAAATTAAGGAAGGAACCCACTAGGGGGCCGATCGGACTATCCTTAAACTTCGGAATGCGACTAAAAAAAACAGTCCCGTGTGAGAACAGTCATAGCTACGTCCTTAAACCCCGAACCACGGCAAAAGCAGAAAGAGGAACAAATAAAAGGAAAAAAAGCGAAAAAAAAATTAGCGAAGAAAGCAAAACGACCAGTATTACAGTCTGGGGTCCCTCAATTAAACATCAAAATGAAAAATCAGGGCAGATGGAAAGAATACCCCTCCTCCCATCTGCGAAAAAAGTGGCCCTTTCATCAAATACAAAAAAAAAGAAACTCTCTCCCGAAAGGCCGCCATTCGACCAACCCCGGAAAAAACGAAAAAAAAATTCTTGTAGCATTGGGGGACATGAGGAGAAAACGTTCTGCCGAACCAAAAAGAAGATCTCGAAAACACAACGGAGAGGGAGAAAGATATTCTACCGAGGGAAAAAAGCAGCAGCGCATACAAACATGCTCAAAACTGGCTCGCTGAGGTGAGCGTGGCGAATTCGGCGGAAGGAGGAGAAGTAGGCCCGAAAAAGGAAGAGTCTCAAGGTTTACGCAGGGAGGAGAGAAGGACGCCACAAGGAGATGAAGGGGGAAAAAAAAACTGAAATTGCCCAAAGCTACAAAAGGGTGGGACCCGTAAGGTACGGTCTCAGGCGAGCCGGTGAAGACAATAAAAGGGGGAAAGTCTTTAAAACACACAGGAGAGGGGGTTTAAGGAAGACAGACTTTGGAAGCAAACGGACGGTTAAATGCGAGATTCCGATGGGGGTCAGAAAGCGTACGACTGATACTCTAGGGCCCGAAAACAGTATGACAAGGAGCGAAGAACAGTGGATGGTGCGGGGGGGAGAGAAGGGAAAGCTCCGAAAGCCCTGACGCGAACATTCGGGCGGCGTCTTTCAGAAGGAGAGGCAGAATATCCTGCTTCCAAAGACAAGAAGGGTCTGGCAGAAAAAGGACGGAAAAAAGAATCAGGCCTGAACATGAAAAATCGCCGGGAGGCGGTGCTGAAAAAAAAAAGGTGCCTGGGTGACAACAAACGGTGTCAAGAACATGCAGGCGATTGTCATGAGCTAAAAGAGCGTTCGGAGGAAGAGATAGAGCATCGAAAAAAGAGAAAGCTCGAAAAAAGGCTCGCTCCAAATCAAATGGGTGGAACGCAAGATCTATGTAAGCATTGGGAAAAAGAGGCGGAGGGTTTCAGCAGAAATACAAAATAGACGCAAAAAGAGGCGAAAAACGCGTTTTATGCGCAAAAAAAAGAAAAAAAGAGAGAAGCAAAAAGGACGGGAAAGGTGCCTTTGTGATGAACGCCTACCTGCAAAACGAGCACGGAAAAGGAAAAGGAGTTTCAAGGAAGAGGAACCGAGCCGATACCAGCGTGGGAAAACGGAAAGCTGAAGCCAGTATTTAAAAAAAAAAACAAATGGGGAAAAGAGGCGATTCGGAGAACCCAAAGCTGGCGCGGCTGGGGGATGTCCGAACGTAGGGAAAACTAACTGAGCCCCAGGGTCGTATTTCGGCCTGCGGGTGGAAGCCGGAATCGTGGTTGGAGCCAGGGAAGGGGAGAGACAAGCAATTGCGAGTGGCAGTCGCAAAGGCGATTATGAAATCAAAGGAGTGAACTAAGCGTTCGAAAAGGGCAGGAACGAAAGATCCGTGAATGGGGAAAGACGAACGTCGGCGCGATGGCTCTGGAATCCAGTTGAGGACCTCAAAAAAAAACGAGAAGTCGCGGAGGGGAGCGCCCAGCCTCGCTACGGGGTAAGGAAAGGTAGGGGGAGAGCACAAAACGAGGAGGTGAAGAGAGGACACACAAGGGTGACAATACCGTATCGCGAACTCCAAAAAGAATAGCAACGTCGCCATTCAGCTTGAGGAAGGTACAAGCGGATGGCCCAGCGAATCGGAATCCAAAAAAGATCTTAGTCCAGCCCAGAAAGGGGCAAAAGACTGAAACGAACGCTTCGCCCTAATGTCTTACGTCCAGCTGAGACCCTAAAACAGGGGATCGGCAAAAAAAAAGTAACCAATCTCGGAGAGACCGCCAGCCGAGAAGAACACTAAGAAAAAAAGAATTCACAGAGCTTGAACTCTCAAGCAACAAAGAAGGAAAAAGCCCCTCGCTGTTGACAAAAGCAGAATTGCCAAGTCTGTTCCATGAGGGGGCTTTGCCCAGCGCTTCCACGCCGGGGTAGAGAGGCCCTCGTCGCGATCAAAAAGAAGGGGAGAAGGAGCTTGTGGGCTCAAAAGTTTGAAACACGTCAAACTGCACAAGTGACGTGAGAAGGTCGAGCGCTTTAATGGAGAGAAAAGGAGAAAAAAAAAAAAAAACGCGCAGTCCTGCGCCGCGCGAGAGGGGTATTTCAACTAGGGGATAAGAAGAAGCCACAGGTCATTCATCTAGGCCAGGGTACAAAACACGGATTGGGAGCTGGTTTGCCCGAAAAGGCAACTCTATTCGAGGAAAAAAGCCAGGGATCTCTCTCGGCGAGCGCGAAGGAGTCAAAAAGAAATGGGAAGAGAAGGAAGAGAGATGACGACCCCGGCACAACCTGCAGAACCCGCAACAAACCAGAAAAAAACCAAAGAGCGGCCAATTCGGCTTCCGCAGGGAAGCACCCAACTGACGTCGGCACGGGAGTAAGGGGGGGGGGGGAAATTTGTATGCCCAGTCCGGATAAAAACGCCTCGCCATCGTCAGGGCGCGTGTTCCGCAGGGACGCTGTGCCCCACAGAGGAAAAAACAATTACACACTCAGAGGAGGGCATGAGACTAAGTGTCCCTAAGGAAAAAGGAAACCAAATAAGGTATCCGATCGGAGGACCGGAAAGGGAGAAGTGAGGAATCGAACCGACCAGGAACGTCGAGGAATCCTTACCCTAAACACCCTCACATAGTGCACATAATGATAGAAGGAGTCGTCAAGATGAGAAGACCCTACGGTAAAAAAGGGAGGAGCTTTTTGCCCTGTCAAGGAAGGCGTAAGAAAATCTAAGCTGGCGGGCCAGGATCCATGAAGGGGAAAACAGAAGAAAGATCTCCGGAGCGGTCACCTAAAGGCTCACAAGCACAGCCAGAACCGCGAGGCATTCACTCGAGGGGAACCGGAGGGAAGGCAATGTAGAAGGGAGTCCGTCGCGAGGAGAGCTCTCTCAAACCAAGGGGGGAGTAAACTCATATCGATAATGAGCTGGAGGAAAAGCAGCCAAAGGAAGAGAAATACGGCAATCCTCTGAGTTTGAAAAAGAGGAGGGAGAAAGTCTGTCAGAAGGAGGAAAGGGCACCGGGAAGAATAAAGACTCATGTGTTAGGGCAACGAATATCTTAAAGCTTAGAAACAGTTGCGCCTTACCTGAGGGGGAGAAAAAACCAAGACGTAAAGAAGGGGGTACCGTAGGGTAATCAGAAGATTGTCGAGCCTTGAAAAAAGAATTGTGGCAGAGGAATGTGGTTTAAAGTGACTAGAACTGAAACTTTTACAAGCCAAAGTTTTGGGCGAGATTTCCGGGCTTACGGAGAACCAGTGTTGAAAAAAACGGTCACTGGGAGTCGATAAATGAAAAAAAAAAGGTCGATGTGGAAAAGAAACTGTAAAAAAGCCCCCTAGGGGCCAACCGACGCGAAAATTACATCTGGCGCCTTACGGCTGGAAGAAAAAGGTTCACCAAATCCTAAGTGAAGACTGGGAAGGGGGGATGCTCATCCGAGCAAGAGGGGGGACAAAGTGGGCAAAGGGCTTTGCTGGGGGCGAGTGCCGACATGGTGCTGAGGCTGCGGAGGAAAAGGGAGAAGGATTCGAGCGGGCGGCAGACTAAATAGGGGGAGGAGGCAGAATCTGAAAAGGAGAAGGACGCAACAAGTATCCGGGGTACGAAGTCGGCCCTAGATCTAATTACCAAATGGCTAGTATTGCAGGTGCAGGCCAAAGAGCGAGGAGCATACGTGGGGAAAAGGCACAACATAAAGAGGCTGCGCGAAAGGCGAGATGACAACGAAAGAGTAAGGGGGGGGGAAAAGGGAAGGCGCAGAAGTGTGCAGTCTGTTTTAATCTCGACGAGGGCGCAGGAAGAACAAAGGACCTCTGGCAAGAAAGGATCACGCCATGACGCAGTAGGGGTCGCCAACAAACTGGTGGGACGACTATGGTGCCGAAGAAATCGTCTTAAATCAAAGTTTCTTTCAGAGAAAGAGGGAGTTCCGCCGGAAATCATGGGGGTATACCGGGAGGGAGAGCACAAAAAGGGGGGAAACGCTGTCTGACTCAGCAGGTACGATCTCAGTAACTAAGTTCGCCGTGCAGGAGCTGGGAAATCCGGCGCTGCGTTCTGGAGAAAAGGAAAGGAGGGTATTGCGCTGAAAAAAGGGGCACAGCAAGCTGACGGCACGATCCTTCACGCGAGATGGGCGCGGGAAAGAGCGGCTACGGTGGGAAAATTAAGAGAGAGAAAAAAAACGAGAGGAAAAAAAACTCGGGCCAAGAAAGGTATAAGCCTACCTCCATCTCGAAAGGTATCGTACGGATTCTCCCAGGAAAAAAATCGCCTGCGTTCCTGTGAAGGAAGATAAGAAGCCCCCAAAGAAGGGAACACTGCAGCAACACAAAAGGCGAACGCTTTCGGGTGACGAAATGATCCCCTCCAAAGCAAGTGGGGTTATCTGCACTCGAGTGCCGCCTAAAAATGAAGGGGGAAGAACACGCCGGAAGCGATAAGAAATAACGCCCCTGTAGGAAACAAGGGGAGAGTAGACATCAGCGAAATCTGGAAAAAAACCCCAATTCCCGCCGTCACGGGTTCATTTCATTCCCATCAAGAAAAATTTATCGGCGTCGAGGGGGAAGAGGGGCGAGGAAGAGAAAACAATTGGGGACAGGCTGCGAGCTCACGACGACACAGTGGACTTCAAACGCACAAGCGGTTAATTTTCCGTCAAGGTGCGCAAGGGCTCATCAGTAAAAGGAGGAGAAAAAGCGCGATTTTGTCATTGAAAGGTCTGCAAAGGAACGGAGAAGACGTAACAAAATGGAAATTTAGGAAAAGTGATCGGACAAACCACGGAAGCGGTTGACGCGCAGTCTCATCGATTCGCTAAAGAAAGAAAGCCCGCCCGAAGGGAAAGGGTAGAGGGTCCATGCAATCGCCCTAAAAGGAAGGCAGCAACGGTTGGAGGTCACAAAAAAAAGCAGTCAAGCCCAACACCGAAGAACCATGTTCAAAATATCTGGCGCAGCCCAAAGGAGGGAGGTACTTCGTCTTTTGGAACGCTTATCGAAAGCATCGTCCTGATACCAAGGAAAAGGGCGTCAGAGTGGGTCGAAACAGGGCGCGCGTTGCAAAATCGGTAGCAAAACAATCCACACTGCTTCTTTATGGCAAGTGGCTAAAGGGGAGAAAGGAAAACAAGTTAGTACGAAGCTGATCCGTAAGAAAGAGAAGATGAGGAAGCGACCCTGTATCAAACCCCGTGTGCTTTGACGGATACTGGGGGGGGGGGGTCGCCTTAAACCCTAACCCAAAGACCCTCCAGAAAGAAGGCCGCTCAAAACGGCAAAAGAAGGATAATTAGTTACCCAGTATTACGGAGTCGATTGTGGCAAAATCAAGAAAAAGAAAAGAAAAAAGGGAATCTGGTCCGCTAATCCAGGATGCCAATTGGCGACGCGGATCTCAAAACGGAGGGAAACCTGGCAAAAAAAAAAACACCCTTCGCCCGCTCTTCAAAAGGATTGCCCGACGTGAAGGGATGGCATGCGCTCTCCGGGCGCATCCTCAAGTCTCAGAGCTCTCTCAACACACCCATAGGAGGGAGAGATATTCCCTTAGCCTGTGCGGGCGGAAAAAGGAAACATCTCCTGCAGCAACTGAGGAAAAAAGAGGGAATTAATCAGGGAGATGGGAGCCTGACATGTATCCGGGGTAAGGAAGGGGTATGCATATGCGATGGAAAATTACGAAAATGGACTTTAAGCCTGACTAAAAAAAGGAGTCAACCCGAAGACGGGACTAAAGGGGGGAAACGTAAGGTATCGGGTGGGAGACAAGAAAAAAAGAAATTTAATTGGGGGGCAGTTGATGAGGGAAGGGGAGGGGGAAGTTATCCCAACGTCCGTTTGAACAACCTACTTGTCGTGACGAGGCGCATTACGTCTACTATATCAACTAACTAGGGGGTAAGGCCCGAAACGTTGGACAGAGTCGAAGAAGCAAGAATATTGTCAACGTGTTGCTCACCGCTGTGGCAAACGCGCGGGAAGGAGACTTCGAAAAACCGACATCGGGATAAATGCGCGGAGTCCGGACGTCGGGAGAAAAGAGAACACCACCGCCAAAAGTGGGCCATAAAAAAAAAAAGGAAAAGAAAGGCCTAGCAGGAGAGGGCATGCAACCGCGGAACTGCGCCTTCAGACTACGGCGGGGCTTCAAAATTGACGGGGGGGAAAACACCGGGGGAAGGGGGAAGCTGGCATTATGAGGGGAACGGAAAAGGGATAAGTAGAGGGCGGTGAAAGAGTAAAAGGGGCCGGCATCGAATCTCGAACCACTCGGTCACTCTCTCCTCTCTTCGTGATCACGTCTCCGAGACTACATGAACATGAGGCGTTTCATCAAAGGAAGGAGCGGAGGAGCAGGACGCCTTTTTCAGGTGCGCACCAAAAAAAGATGCGCGCACAGATGGAAAAGGGTGGCCGTTGAAACGATCAAAACTAAAGCAAAGTATCCAAGGCTTTGCGGCCCGAAAAGGGGAAAAAAGGGGGGAAGCGGCAAGCTGAAGCCATTATTGTACGCCATGAAACAAGGGACTGGAGGGGAGAAAAAAAGAACTGGGCTTGGGGCGCCAAAAGGAAAGAGAAACTCTCTAAGACCAGGGCGCGTGTCGTGAACTGGAAATGCAGGCGGGGCCCCGATATGGGAAGAAAAAGGGGGCACAAAGTAACTTGCTCTTGGAGGGGCTCAAGGGGGGATAAAGTCCCGGGGGAAAAAGGAAGAAAAGTGGGAGGGACTTGGCAGGTCTAGGTATCTACAACGTGCATCGTGTGTCGCACGGGCAGTGGAGCCAGAAAAAAAAGAGACGCTACTATCCTCAAGGGAGAGCCAGCGCCGCTACGGGATGGTACGGATGTGCGGGGGAGGAGAAAACAACAACAACGAGGAAGGAAAAAAAGGAAACAAGTCGCGTCTTTCGAGAGAATGATGGTCTCAATCTTCCCAGCCCATCTGATAAAAAAGCGAGGAAAGGGAAGGATCGGCTCAGAGAGAAAAAAAGAGACGCTGCCAGCGCATGCACGCAAAATCGTTCAACGACGGATGAAGGGGAAAAAAGAAGCCAGAAGTGCGTGCCTACCTTCGACGATACCACAAGGAGAGCAAAGAACTCAAAGAGAAGAAACGAAAGAAAAAGTAGCACCATATCTTGCGCGTCAATCGGGGAACAGAAAAAAACCTCCAAAAAACGACATCGCTGGTCAGACTCGACAGCCCGCCTTCGCATTGTTTAAATAATTTACATCTTGCCCATCTCTGGGAAACAAAAGGGGCCGGGCACCTCGGAGCGGGGGAAAAGGACGGGTTGCGCCTTCGCGCCGGGACGGAGACCAGGCCGAAAAAAGCAAAAATCTATGATTCCTGAGAGGGTTATCTCAGATTAGGCTTCGGAGAGGACGCGGATACCTCGCGGCTAGATTTGGGGGGGGAGGGATGGGGGAACTGCCCGCTCCGCCCATGTCATGTATAGAGCGGAAAGGGAAAAAAAAAAGGGGAGGTGCCTAGGGTGAAATCAATTCTCATTCGACTCACTGACCTGAAGTATTTATCTAAGAGCCGCCAAGCGAATGCGTTCCCGGATGGCATCCTGAAAAAAAGGGACAGACGCTTATGGTCAACCCCACAAGGTAGCCGGGAAAAAAAAAAAAAACCTGAAGCGAAGGGGCATGCCCTATTCTGGTCACAGCGCATCCCATTCAGTCCCTTCGTCTTGGAATCGCCCAGCAAGGAAAAGCAAGCCGCCAGAATCGTCAGGAAGTTGGTCGCAGGAAAAAAAAAAACGACTGCTCTTTGCCCACGGAAAACAATCTAATTCTTGCAAGACCTTGGCAAAACAAACGTTGAGGTAGGACTTCACACACTAGTTAGTTCCGAAGAAAGGAAAAGGAACTAGCTCGCAGCTAACCGGTGAGTAAGCCGTCATGGAAGAGGAAACCCTAACCAGAAACCTCCGCACAATATCTGAACTGCACGTCTTCACAAGAGAGGAAAAGGATGAGAGTACCCTTAAAGGAAAAGTCTCGGAAGGAGGGGGTTTGGCCCCGATTGGGAAAGAAATTGAAAGACGAAGAATAAAACGAAGAAAGAGAGACGAAAAAGGCTGGGAAATCCAAGGAAAACGGAGCGGAAAGAAATGCTCCCATACAGGAAAAGCCGTCGCCAGCTCTTGACAATGCAGACAGCGAGGAAACCGTCTTGAGACCGTGAGAAAACAAGGGGCGAAGCCCAGAGACGCAGACTCCCACAACAACGAAGGCGAGAGAGATTCCTGAAAGGGTGCGGGAAAAAGCATCTGCACACGGGAGAAAAAAAAAAACGATGAGGAAGAAAGCGGAGGCGAAAATGGAGGCATATTGAACGAGACCGGGAACGCTGGTTTCGGCGCGATGGGATAGGGAGACTGCACTTCCTTGGTTGAACTGGGGAAATTGAGGGCCAACCAAAAGACGGGTCCATGCCTCAGTGATTGAAAAGGAAAGACTCATGGATTATTGGCAAGCGTTCTGGAATGGTTATGGTTGTAAGGAAGGAAAAGAAAAAAAAGGGAAAAAAACAACCCAGGGAGATTAGACCGGGGAGGGGCCTAACTCGCCTATACTCGGGGAAACTCCGTGGGTGCAGCACGAAAAGGAGGACTGAAAAGTCGTCATGGAAGAAGATTTCGATTGTTTGGCGCACAATGGGCAAAGCACCGAAAAACTGAACGCAACTTAAGATCTGGGGGAGAAATTACTCTGCTCGTCACTAAAGGTCCCAAAGCAGTGGACGCTACTGCGCCAAAATGAAAAAGGGAGGGGGACATTACATGCGTCATGCAGGCGGAGTGAGGGAGGGGTCCCTGAGGAACGGGGGTGAAAGACGGTTCTGATCTGCAGGGATGAACCATGTCCTGACCCCAGGAGCGCGGGCGGCTCCGATCATGGGGGGGGAAGGGAGAAGAGGAAGAAGGAAAGACCGCCGGCAAAGGAGAGGCGCCAGGGGTCAAGAAAAGGCCTCAGATAAAAAAAAGACGGGCGCATAAATCGCAAGATAGAACTGTCGATTGCGAACAGAAAAAGAGAGATCACATAAAAAAGAAGAAGCAACCGAGAGGACGTGAAGTGGAAACGGTGGACGCCTAGGAAACAAGGGCAAAGGGTTCGCGAAACGGCGAGAGAGTTTTAAAACTCAAATGAAGACAGTCTTGGAAAGCACCAACAATGACGGACGGAATCGTCGCATAAAAAAAAGAGGAAGGGGGATAGCGGCGGCTCTGGTGATGGACCAAGGACGAGGCTCTTTTGCTGAACCAGGGAGGAGGGGAAAAGAGTCGCGGCTGGCTTTGGAGATCAAAGTGTGGGACGAATTTAATTGTCTATAGAAAAATGAGCATGTGGGAAAAAGGGCTCCTCATCGATGAAACGAATCGGGAGGGGGAAGAGGGAGCTGGGATCCCGTCGCGCGGGGCTTGGATATGGAAAAATCAAAAGGACCGGCTGAGCGAGGGGAGTCTGAAAAAGGGGGAAATGCGAAATGAGCGACGATCCCACCTGGGGTACCTGCACTCGGAAAGCCAGGGTTCGGGG
>Ga0179593_1632999_pt1 | contig 16941 bp, 16 predicted proteins | sample CZODoug2_1_08_16_FD_185931 | JGI IMG/M metagenome (GOLD analysis project Ga0179593, IMG submission 185931) | Vadose zone soil fungal communities from Angelo Coast Range Reserve, California, USA - CZODoug2_1_08_16fungal (PacBio error correction) | ecosystem: Environmental > Terrestrial > Soil >...
GGGGGGATACTCGAAGCCGGTCAGAAAGAGGAGGCGGAACCGCCTCCGAAAAAAAAAAGGAGAAGCGAGCTCGAACGACGTGCGTTTTGTATAAGATATGAGTTCGACGCGATCGTTCGGTGTTCGCAGGAAGTCGGCTCTTGCCCGACAGAGAAAAAAAAAAGGGGGGAGACGTCGGGGCGCTACCAAAGCGCCATTCGCCTCCGACCGGGGGTCAATGACCTGCAAGAAAAGGGGGAAGCACTTCTATACCCTTCGAGGGCACCCGTTGTCGGCCGCGGGGGCCAACCTTTGCCATCTTTCCGAGGGGGCAGGAGGCTCAAAAAAAAAAAGAGGAACGACAATCCGCGGAACGATGGAAGAGAATTGCCGATACGGCTCCTTGCGCGGCGCTCTTCACGTCCTCTGGGTCAGGACGTCCACAAAAGGACTTGACGATGATCTAAAGCTGGCGACGCAGCTTCAATGTACAAAATCGATTCTTGGGAATGGATGTGAAACGACTAACGGAGGTCGACTCTGTAGTCCAGTGGCGCCAGCGGAATCGGAAAAAAAGGGAAAAAAGATCGAACAGGGTCATGACTGCCTTGAAACCTTGCAAAGTGGAAACAACTGAAGACCGGGTGGTTCCTTGCACTGAGACAGGGAGGAAAAAGCACGGTTTTGTGTATGGGGAGAGAACGTCAATGGAAGCGAAAACGCACACCCGGAAGGACAAGACCTCTGGACACCGACGAGAAAAAGAAGGACCTCAAGACCGACCTCACCGGCATCCCAAAAGGCCCTGCAATTCGCCAGAAGGCGTCGTCGACGAAGAAGGCAACATCTGGACAAAGGAAGGGGGAACGCAGCAAGCAGATCCCCCCGAAGAGAAAAAAGGTCATCGGTGACGTTCGGCAGCCGGGGGGTCTTGGAGGTGGCAACGTCCGCTGAGGGGTGTGTGCATCACAGGGGAGCTTGGAATGGGTACCGGACAGAATGTCATTTTGATACCGCGTCGACGACGGTCGAGGCCTGCGAACCTCTTAGTTCGAACGGTCACCTTAAAAAAGATTTTTCCAAACGAATCGAGCTCCCCTTCACCTATTCGCACAAGGGGGATAGATCCTCTAATGCCACCGGCGCATAGAGAGGGAGAAATCAGAGTGAAAAAAAGTCTTCGATACTCTACGTCGCCACGCGTGACGAAGAGCAGATGGAAGACCGTTTCGGAGCCGATACACATTGAAGCCGGCTTCGAAAAAGGGGCATGCCGGAAGGGGCCGGGAAAATTTACACCTCTGTGGAGGATCAAAAGGAAAAAAAAGGCCCTACAACCTGTCCACGGGGAAAACGAATCGGCCCTCATCTTTTGCTAAGGGGACGCCGCTAACGCGGGCGGACCGTTTGCGCAAAGAGAAACTCGCAAGAGGAGGGGAAAAAAAAAGGAAAGTTAAATAACAGATCGGTCGGGGGGGGAAGGCTTTTTCGAGAAAGAAGCGGCTATGCCTTTGCTGGGAGACAAAACTCACCCGAGCTTGTGGGAACAAAAGGGGAGAGAGGTACTGCCGAGGAGGGCATGCATACCTTCGCCCCGTGGATCTGTACCAAGGAGAAAAAGCTTACCAAATCACAGTTTGGCATGACACCAGTGTCAGGACTGTGGGGGCTCCCAAAAAGGAGAGGCGATCTCCTAAAAGATTAAGAAGGAACAAAGTGATAAATAGAGATATTCCTAAGGGAATAGTGAAAAGGAGGCTTCTCTACTCTTGGGGTGGTGATCCAGGACGACTGTTGTCAACAAAGGTGATGTGGTCAGAGGAAGGAAAAGCTCCACTTCGACGGCCTTCTCCGAGGAAAAAAAAGAAAAAACCTTCCGTCGCTTGGACCACTGCCGTGTCACCAGAGGGAAGGACTGGTGCGTGTGGGGAACAACCGTCCACCCTCCGGAGGGGAGGGTCGGATCGTAAAAAGGAAATCGGCTTAGGAGACATCCGGTTCGGGGCCTAACAAATTTGCAACTCGGCGTACTGCGCCCAACCTGCTGAGGGAACGCCGGCGTCCACAAGGGGGGGAGGAACCAGATGCGGCCTTCAGGGGGGGAGGTTGTGCGTTCTCCAGCTTTTACCCGTTCACAAGCAGAGACCTGCCATCCATTACGTCTAGGGCCATTGCAAATGTTTATCGTCGACCCCACGAGAATCATTCAGTCGGCGTTACGGGGGGCGAAGTAGAGAAAAATCTTACTCGCCCGTCAGGATCGCTGACGCAAAGAGGAAAGGGGCCACTGGCTTTCGCGAAGAAATATAATTGAGAATATGTGATGGTTCGATCGGGTATGGGGTGCCTAAGGGGCGGTGACGGAGCATACGCGGGGCAGGAGGAAAAGCGTCGAAAAGTCTCGAACTGTGCCGGAGGGGTCCAGAGACAGGGACGGCTGGCAAAAAAACGGCAGGCGGCCACCTGCCAGCAAAAAGGTCCTGCCGGACGGTAGATTCACCGTTTGAAAGTCGTGGAGATAAGAGATGAGGAAGAGGAGGGAAGAAGGTCCCAATGTGGCCGTCCGCGTCGACGACGAAAGAAGAGGGGTCGCATTGTCCAGGGACGGGAACCGTTTAGGTCTGAGAGGTCCTGCAGCGGGCGACGGGTCGGAACGGGGGGGGGAGAATCCGGGGAAGGGGAGACGGACGATTGACTATCTCAATACGAAAGGAAACCCCGTTCTTTGTCGACCCGGCTCCGTTCTCAGCCCCACACGTGTAGTGGGGGGGGGCCTCATGCCGGGTACTAAGAATCTGGGAGGAAGAGGACCTGTCTCTGATCAGCGTCGTGAGCTATCTTTACGAACCGAGAGAAATCGCCGGTCGTCGTCTCGGAGAAAGAAAATGCCTTCATCCTCTTACAGAAAAAGGTGGACAGGAATCGCGCGAAATAAGAGGCTCATGCAGACATCAGGGCTGGGGGACGGGGAAGAAGTAAAGTAAACCTCGCACAAAACTGAGCAAGAAAAGAGGTCGAGTCATTGGAATTCAGGACGCGGCGCGGACAGGCGGTTTCCGGGAACGTGACGTGTCGTTGAGAGAGATCCGAAGAGGGAAGGTGGGAAAAAGGGGGAAACCGAAAGGAAAAAAAAAAAAGAGGTTTCAGAAACACCGTCGTCTTAAGCCTTTATGCGCGAAGAACAAGAAGAATATGCGCCGGATGGGCGAGTAAACGTCAATCCTCTTGGCGCAGGTGATGAGCCACTGGTAGCCGAAGTCTTCCGGCATAACAGAGAAATCCCGATGCGGGAGCAAGATACAAAGAGAAAAAAGAGATATTTCTAAGCCCTCGCGACGCCGGGAAGTTACTCGACCCTGTCAGCGGCGAAGCAGACGAGAGTCGGCTCCCCGTCAGAGTAGAGTCACTCATCTCACACAACCTACTTAGTATTACGGGATGAGATACGAGTATTAAGAGGAAAAGATTCGGAGGATGCTTGAAAGGAGAAGGCTGGGAGGGGAAACGGGGGGGGAAAGAAAAACTCGAGGGCTCGTTTTATCCAGAGAAAGGGGGAAGCTGCGATATAGTTCGAAAGGTTACGATGATATCGCCCTGAGACGTCGGCTACAGTTCCGTCTAAAGGCAGAACAGGAGAACTCGGGATCAATAGGGCGAATAAAAAAAAGGGCCACATAGTCTCGTCCGACCGTCTATCGCATTCACATGACGAAAGAAGAAGGAAAAATGATCCCCAACTGCACCACGGTGCTACACCTCACCTGCACGGTCACTTGACCAACACCCGAAGTTCTCTACGGGCGGGCACCGCAGAAGGGGCTCTTCCCTGACATCTAACGCTAGTTCAACTCATCAAGACCACGTCAAGAAGCTGGAACATCTACCACAGAGCCCCCGACCTTCCAACGATTGAGAACTGCTGAGAAGAAGAAGTCCGGAAGGAAAGGGAATGGCTAAGGCTAACATGCATCTGTATTCTTTGTAAAGGAAAAACAACAGGTACATACTTGACTATTAGCTCTAAGAGGGGCTAGTCATAAATGCGCAGCTTCGAAAAACGAGCTGTTCGATGCGAGCTGCGAGCCGAGACCAAAACATGCCCCACGCTGATGCACGAGATCCGAGTGAGATGAAGGGAGAGAAAGATTCTGGCGCGTCCGTGCTGACAAGGAAGGGACCAAAAAAGGAAGACTCGATGGGAGTGCAAGACAAGGAGAGGAAACAATGGGTCTGGGACGAGGAAGCAGGACTACACAACCCCCCTCTGATCGGACCCAGCCAAAGGCATCCGCACCTCACAAACCGCTGGGTCCTCACCGCGCCGCAGGCCGACCACAAGGGAAAGAACTGTAAGAAAGTTCCAGATGACGGAGAACCAGAAAAAAAAAAAAAAACACATCTGGCCGAGCGTCGACAAACCAGAATCGGGAAGGATACGACACGCTATTCTGCTATCCAACTTCATGGGTGAAACCGTCTTCAGGCTTCTAATCAAAGAAGGAGGAAAAAAAATGGGAGGGGGGGTTGAAAAACGTCATAGACAACCCGCGTCAATTCGGAGACGAGAGGGAAGGTCGACTGCCGCCGGCCAAGGCTTTTTTTCAGAAGAGACAAGAATGGCTCCGACGGAAGTGAAAAGAATCGAAAAAAAAGCGCTATAGGGTGCGCGAAACTCATATCCTCGTGGGCCGCGACAAAAATTGTTTCAGTCGACTACTCGGAAAAATCTTTACGTAGCACGTCGTCGATGGGCTCCAGACAGAAAGAAAAGGCGAAAACGACAAGGGGGCAGAGGGAACCGGCCGTGGTCGTCAGAGGAAGAAACAGAACATGGGAAATCTATCTAAAGAAGTACTTCAAAGAAAGCAATGGTCTGGGAAAAACACTCAACACTGACCCCCCGCACCGTCCCGAGATGGTGAAAAAACATGTTTAACGCTAGCGAACCACCTGACGCAGGACCGGCTTTGGCGACGATTCTTCGCGGGGGGGAGGGAGAAAAAACAGAGGGCACAGGATCTGCTGTGTGCGAGGGGTCGATCTCGATCCCTGTAACGGATGAGTGCGTACTGGCCGTGCACCTACGCACCCAGTACGTCCGGGTTGACCAAAGAAAGCCGCGACAAGGGCACGCAATATGGAGCCATGCGCGGACCGTCGCTCTCACGTGAGAAGGGGACGTTTATCCACCTTCCAGACCTGATCCACAGTGGTCAAAGAGGGAAAACCACGGAGGAGGGGCTCCAAACAAAAACGTGCTCTAACTGACTATAGGAGAAATCGAAAAAAAAACAACGGAGAGGAATGATGGAAAGAGGAGAGGGACGTCAGCCGCATTAGGATTGGGACGCTCGTCCTCCTTCTTTGGGGAGGCCTACGCTGTGACTACTGGGGAATACAACTGTGATTACTGGCTGGAAAGAGAGAAAAGTGGGAGGAGACATTCACAGAACACGTTCGGCGTGAGACCCTTCAGCCAGGTCAGAAGGACGGGTGCTTTAGTGCGCCACACAGGCCACCGGAGCCGCTGTCAGGAGAGAACACCAAACAGACGGAGGGGAAGAGAGGCATTAGCAGACAGAAAAAAAGGAAAAAAGAAGCGACGCACTAATCTATCTGCAGGGGCGCCACCGTTCCGCCAAAGGGGTCGCCGGCGTACACAAAAAAAACCAGATGCGGACGTGGGGGACAGGGGTGCAACAGGTTGAGAGCGAGCGGGGAACAGTTAACTAGCATGCGGTCCGTTAAAGGAGATACTCCGCGTCGGCGACTCGCGGCGACGACCAAAGGCCAAAAAGAGGCCCGTCGGGAGAAGGGCGAAGTAGAAAGGAAAAGCGTAACACTGCTTCGAGAGGGCGACGAACTAGCCTGCCGTGCGTCTTCTATGACTCCGCAGCCCAGGGAGAATTATGTTGAAGGCTTCGCAGGTGAAAAATATTGTGCCGGGGGGGGAAGTTTCTGAATGGGAAGAACGGAAGGCTCCGCGGCAAAGAGACAGGCCGCTGAACGTCGCTCTGTACGGTGTCAATCGGCAGCAACCTGTTCTGTCCAGCAGAAAAAGCACCTTCCTTCTAACAGCCAAAAACAGGAAGGGGTTGAAAAGTAGCTCGGAGCTGGGAGAGGACGCCTATAGCACGGTCCAGCTTCGACGTCCGCTTCAAGAAGGGCCCGTCGTACCGTGCGACACAGCATCGAGAGAGGCATTCGCCAAGGAGAAAAGGTGAGGGGGTCGCGAGGGGGAAAGAGAGGGAACAGGGAACCTCGCGCGGTCGAAGATGGGTTTGCAGTGATCGTCGAACAGATCACGACTATTATCTCTCCATACCCTAGAAAAACCGATGCTCTATTCCCGGGCTCAGTGGCCAGAGCACAAAGAATGCGGTGAAACATAGCAAAAACCAGAAAGAAATCGGCTAATTCTGACTTGCTCAGCGGACATCTGGCTACAGACGGCGCCAGCGGTCTGCATCCTGAAAGAAAGGAAAAGGAGACAACTCGTTGACTCGGAAGCGCAGCAGCCATTCGCTCAAGAAAAAAGGAAAGGCTTGGGGGGTAAGCAAGAGCCGCAGCCGAACTCGCCACTACATCGGTAAGGTCGCGCAGGATCCCAACTCTTAAGGGGTCGCGGTCGGAACCGTCCCAGTTCCGCTTAAGTGGTCTCGAAACTACAGAAGTAAGAAAAGGGAAAACCAGAAAGCCTATATATATAACCTGATCTCCGCGTCCAGGAAGGTCCATTGATGGCCTCGAACAGGCGTAGGCGTCAGGGCGTCGATGGAGCCAAGGACATACCTTGGGAAAAAAAAAAAGAGGGGATGATGGAAAGCAAGAAGAATATAACACGACCGCTGCATCTCACTAGGGAGAAAGAAAACAGAGTCAGTATCTGCGTCGCAGAAGGAACCCTCTTCGAATTATAATGCCGCGAGGCGGGAAGCATCCCGCTGAGTTACGAAATAGCCGCATCTACTTCAATGAAGGGGGGGGGAAGAGAAGAGTGTCAAAAAAAAATATTCCCGGGGTCGAAACCAACGGGCGGAATGCATTGCCCGGAGGACAGCCGAATAGGAGCGGTCCTACGAGATAAGAAAAAGACCTAGCCTTGCAGTATTTATCCAGGTGATCTTGCTAGTTCAGGAGAGAGGGAGGGGGGAAGGTCGCAAAACCCTACATGAAATCACATAACGCTGGAGACTCGAAAAGAAAAATGATTCGTCTCCCATACCGAAAGGTTCGAGCCCTTCCAATTTACAGAGAAAGAACGTTACGCACGTCAAAGGATCGGAGGCCACCGGTGAATGATCTGGCACAACCTCTGAAAAAGGGCGAGGGAATCAAACGACAAACCAGCCCACAGAATAGAGTACTACGTCGGAAAAATGCGGACATGCCGATCGTCTTCTATCGAAAGGGTCTACTTCTACTGCTTAAGTTGTCAAGGACAAGTCAGGGGCATTGAACGAAAAGGGGGGGAGAGGGGGAGAAAACTTCATGCGAGAGGGGAGATTCGGGCCCTAGTATTGTCGCGACAGACTGAACTAACCGCGGTCGTGTTATTATAGAGGCGTGGCCTCCAACGGGCGCTAGGGGAAAAAGAAAAAAGATGCGTCTGTGTTTGGACTCAACGGGGGGGGGGGGTGATAAATACGTGGGTTATATGGCCTGACAAGGTCTCTACCGGGGTGGTCGGGATAAGGACAATTTTAAGGGACGTACGACCCGGATTGACTGAAAGAGATTGCCAGTACGCCAAAACAATCCTCGTCCGTACCCGCCTAAAAGGGCCGCAGGCCTACTCCACCTTCCTTCAACCGGGGATGAACGCAGAGGAGGGCAGATAGGAGAAGGGGGACTTGAAAAAGAAAGCGTGCTTATCTAACTCGACGGAGAAAACTGTTCACTAGGTGAAGAACGGCATTGCCTTCCTTTTTCCTCCTGGGTCATCCGACTGAAGGGCTTCTGGTGTGTGCAAGAAAGGAAGGCTTGCGTTAGAAAAAAGGGAGAAGGGAGAGACGCATAGTCGAGCTCATTAAGAGGGCACTTTTCGGGATAACGTCACGAAAACCTATCTCTCATACACTGAGGATACGTTTTCACGCCCAGACGAGAACCTAGGAAAGAAGAGGGGATCCAAGAAGGAAAGGAGGCAGCAAGAAAATAACTTACGAAGAGAAAACCGATCGGGCTCATAGCTTAATAAAAAGACGGTCTTCCGCAAAGGAAGAGGGACGGCAAGGATAGGGGGGGAAGGAACAGAGAAATTCGAGACTGTGAAGCATTACCGTTTAAAGGGGGAAAACCATCTTGGACGACTGCCAACACTTTTTCCCTTCCCTTCACAATCACGCCTCGCACTCTAACCGAGATGAGTGCTCCAGGGGACGGGGAAACCGCAAAGGGGTGGAAGCACTGCTGAGGGCTTTTGCTGTCTACCGAAAAGCAGCCCCGAAGCCCGTAGAGGGTCGGATTTTCTCTTTGGAGTAATCAGACCTACATAGTAAGGGGTAAGGGGAGAGAAGCGCACAACTGGGTTACTTAGGGGAGAGGGTACTTCCGCTGTGGATTGGAGCACTGCATACGGCTCTCGACCACTTTAGCGTGGAAGACAATCTCTTACTTCATACGACAGAAAGTATAAGGATGAAAAAATAGGGAGGGGAAGAGAAGATGCGAAAAAGAGAAAAAAAAGAGAATCAACAGAGAGAGCTCAGCAAGATTAGGGGAGAGAGGAAGAAGAGTTTGGGAGCACGCCCTGTGAAAAGGTGCAGCACGTTTACACTGTGGGGATCATCTCTTGACATAACCACGTGGGCCGGAGCATAGAGAAGAAAGAAAACATCAAAAAAAAGGAAAAATGAAGGGCGGTTAAAAACCTTCCACTTATCATCCTCGCCGGAGATCATTAACTATTAAGGCCAACACATCGAAAGCGCGGGCTTACTTGGGTGAGGAAACGCCACAGGGGGGGGAAAAAGAAACCTGCCAAGTGCCAAAGAGGTGCTCCTTCTCTACCATTTGTTAAAAAGATCTTCCTTCGCTTTAAGTTGAACATGTTTTCTGAAGTAATGGGGATGCGCAGCAGACCAAGACCTTAAAGAGAAGGGAGAGGACCCGGAACTCGTGACAAGAGGAAGAAGGCGTTACGCCCGGGGGGAGTGGGGGGGGTGTGGGGGGGGGTTTCCTCGAAGAAGGGTCACTCTGCAGTCATGAGAAGACGAACACATTCGCCCGAAAAGGGGCGGTCGAGTTTACTCTCTCCTCATGAATAGTGAAGGCGAGGGAGATGAGAGTATGCTCGGGCAGAATGAAGCCACCAGGCCGCGGACGACCGCGTACGATTAAAAAGTGTTAACTGCCATCTCATTTCAATACATCAAGCAAGCCGACAGCGGGGGGGGAAAACACGCAGAAGAGACGGAACAAAACGTCTCCGCCGGATTATCAAAACTCTTACCTGGTTGTATCCCGCACTATGCTTTGTAATATTCCGAGGGAAGGGCACGTCCACAGGTGGCGACGCCTGCTTCCAGTATAAGGAATAGGGGACTACAGAAAGAGGAGTGGTAGGGGGGTTAGTTGCTATTTGGACGGGGGGGACGGTGATTCCGCTATCATCGAGGGGTCGCTCGGGTTCTAAGGGAGTGAAAGACGGGGAGAAAAAAAAAAGGTTTATGCGGAAGGGGAAGTGACAAGTCACAGACCACCCCGTGAGGGGGTCGATCCCGGCTCAGTGAAACCCCACGATTCTCTGGGACGCTATTCTCCGTCAGCACAGTCTCAAAAGAAGACTGTTCGATAGAAGGACTGCCCGCGATAAAAAAGGAGAACGGGACCGTAACAGCTGAACGAGAGGAAAAGGGAATTCCTGCCTCATCATCCATTCTAAAAGCAGGTCAAGGACCTAGCTGTGTGGAAGGGAAGCGGGTGGGGGGGGGGGGGTGGGGGGGGGGTGTAGTGGGGGGGGAGGGGGGAGGTATGGGGGGGGGGGGGGGGGGATGGTGGTGGCGTTTGCGGAGGCGGGTTCTACCGCGTGTGGCTCGTGGAGTATCTTCTTGGGTGTGGGGTTTGTGTTGTGTTCCGGGGTTCTCACCCGGTGCTTCGCTTCGGGGGTTCTTCATTCCCGACAACCAAACCCGTAGAAAGGCACCTCTCTCCTCACTTCCCCAAATACGGCAGTGTCCGCGTTCAGGGGGAGAAGTCAGGGCGCGAAGAAGGGACAAAAGAATGACGGTGGGAGAAAGAGGCGCTCGAAAAGATGTGAACCTCTCGACATGGTGGGGAAAAGAAGGTCTAGCCCTCTGCCGTGGCTCTGCCGTTCATTGACTTGGCTCAAGAAGGGCTGATGCTATCATAGGCGCGATTGGGGGACGCCAAACGACGTCATACTCTCTGGGGAGGAGGGGGAAAGGGAACGAAGGATCGGAAGAACCTACGCAGGAAAGAGTTCGGAGACAACAGCAAGCCGTATTCGTCTCATATTCGAAGGAACTCGCTTCGAATTATCGCGAGGAGGAAAGCATCCGCCGGAGGTCTGAAAAGAGGAATACCAAAAAACTGGAAAAGAAAAGGCAGATCCGGAATGCTGGAAAAGAAAGCCGATACTTCGAGCGGTCAGAGTCGACAGACTCATCTACGGGGGGTTAATCAGCTGACAGAGGAGAGCACAAACGGATGTTTCTCCAAAAGGGGAAAAATAAGGAAATTTTCCCGCAATTGGAGGGAGGGGGGCTACTCGCGAACAATCGCGCTCATGAACTGCCGAACGGAGCGATCCAAGGGAAGGCAGAAGACGACGTTCACAAATAAACCTTCCGAGAAAAGGAAATGGTGGGGATGAGCCATCCCATCTCTTAATGAAGCAGGGGAGGGAAACAACGAAAAAAAAACGATAAAAAGAAAAAAGGAGAACTAATAAGTGAACCGATGCGCGGTCGAAGGGCTACAAAAGAAAGGCATCGGTCGGATATCAAAGGCGCATCAGCCAAACAAGAAAACCAAAACAAAAAAAAAACAGCGACAACGCACCTCCTCCTGAGAAACACCACCCCCTCAGGCGCAAAGAGGGAGGGCGATGAGCTGAAGCGGGCATGAGAAGAGGGGGCTTGGCCTTAACGCGGAGGGACCTTTAATCCAGTTCTGGGCCCTATCTGATCATCGGGAAGGTCTTACTATATCTAAAGCGAGAAGTGCTGACCTGCTATGGTGCTTTCAGGGGAGACGGATTGAATAATCTTCGGAGTCGACGACCGCAACCCTGGCCAATTGTCCCCTCCTTTCATCCACCACAACGCGCCTAAAGGCGCAGGACCTCACGGGCCGCCGTCTCAGGGAACGGCCAAGAAGACGACAATATACCAGGAGGAAGAAGCCTCATCGAGCGATCTCTCCCCAAAGAGCCAACGGTCACATCGGTCGAAAGAGGTCGTTGTGGCTTGAGATCAGGCGGACGCCGGCTCGGGTCATGGCCCTCCTTGAAGGTAAAGAGCAGTCCGGGAGCTATCGAGGAGTCAAGCATTCAGGCATCATACGTCCCGAAACTATCCTCGCGTCAACCAATATTTTTCAAACAAGAGAAAGTTACGAAGAAGGAAGCCAGCGGTCAGCATGCATGACTCGAATCCTTGACGCAAGCCAGACCGTTCGCATCCTATTTGCTGAGAAAAAGACAACTTCGTCACGTGTCCGGAATGACGCCGGGCGGTCGACAGGACACCTGTTCCTAGGAAGGAAAAAGGTGCAGGAAGGAACGTAATAAAAGGAGTAAGCATTTCCCGACAAAGTCCCCCTCAGTACCTGCGTTATCCTGGAAAAAGCTGGTGGACGCCGTTAGAAAAGGAGAAGGGGTTGGCACAGCCGATTCTGGAACAAAAGGGCTACGAAAACCTTGATCATCGTTGGGAGGGGGGGGCGTTCGATCGCGAAAAAAAGAGGTCCGAATGGCCGCTTTTCGAACACACCGCACTCTTCCCCATAGGGGAAAGGGGAAAGGGCGAATAAAAAGAAAACCTATTAGACTGAGGAAAAAAAGAAGGCCAAGCGCAGAAGAACACATCAAAGGGAAGGCATCTTACCCATTCAGTATTCACAAGCTACCCAAAAATCGATACTATCGAAAAGCTGCGGAGACTTATCTCTCTAAAAAGGGTAGAAAAGGGAAAGAGAGAATAGGACATTCGCTGAGAGAAGAAAACGAAGTGAACAAATGTGATGGGGGGATCTTGAGACCTCGACCACGCTCCAGGGCGATCATCCGCATGCTTGCAAGCCCTCATGCCCTCATCCTGTAAGGACGATTAGGAAAATCGCAATCGACGGAGGGGGGGGGAGGGGCGCAACAAACCGGCCACCAGTTACAGACGCTATTTCTCTGGATCCTACGAAAAACGACCGGACATTACGGGAGGAAAAGAAGGGCGGGTAGAAATAATCATGACAAAAAGGTCGCAGCCCCAGCGGAGCCATGGGAAAAAGGCATGCCTCGTCGGTGCCGTAAAGGTTGTCTTTTCCTATTCGTGGAGAGCATCGGTTTATAGCCCGTCCTCAAAAAGAGGAGCCATTGCAGGCTTACGGCGATGCAGAGGTGAAAGAAAAAGGCCCATAGAGAAAAGCTCGGATTAATGTAGAAAAAAAAAACGACGGTCGTCATGCTGCCGTCAGAGACGACAACAGTAGCTTCCTCGGAAGGCTTCTATGATCAGGCGCCGCAAGGCAGAAAAAAAATAGGGGAGGCTGGAAGTTTTCGACAAATTCGGTGACGTTCGAGGCACGACAGGGGGAGGGAAGACTCATTCCCAACCCTTCTGCCCCACCCCCTCAACCCAAAAGGGGAGACTATCGTTCCCGTAGAGGAGGCTGTCAGAAGCAGTAAAAAAACACAAGCAAGTAACTTAAACGCAAAGGGGAAAGGAAGAAGGTTATCACATGATGACGTTGTCTCGAGGGAAGAATCGCACATGCTCGAGGGGCAGACGCCTTCCATAGGGAGGAGAACGTTGTAGCGACTACATAAAGGGAAAGAACGGGGGGGGACCTGCTGAGTGTCATTCGGTGCTTCAAAGGGGGGGGGACGGTGGTCTAATACGGGGGGGGCGTCGTCGATCTTACTGCAATCAAGGGGTACTTATCTCAACATACCTTGAACAGACTCAAAGCAGGGGCAGATCCTAGCAGGGCACCCCCACTAGGGGAAAAAGTCAGAACGATCCACGAAAGGCCAGAAGGCAGCTGCGCTCCAGCTGGTACCTATGCAGTACATTCTCGCCTGTCGTAAGGGAGAGGCAATAACATTAAGACGGGGGGGAAAAAAAAGATGGATGGGTACATAAAAGCAGGCCAGATCGAAGGGGAAAGACTGGATGAAACAGCGGACGTAGAAGGAAAAACGCGCATCAGATACCGTACTCCTACTCTCGATAGGTCGAGCAGTTTACTCCAGAAAATGGAAAAAAAAAGAAGGAAGGAGGGGGGAGGGATCAGAAGAGAAAGAAAGGGTACGAGGAAGGGAACCGTCCGACAAGTTAGGAGTGGGAAAACGTCGTCTGCAGTCATGGAAGGGCAAAAAGAGACCGTCGAGTATGGCTCCGTATGGCGAGCTAGAAAAGAACCAAAGAATGGGGGGGGGGGGGGGAGGGGGGGCAAGGAAGGGTGATGTAAAAAGGACGCAGGGAAACTAACCACGCATGGAAGAAAGAGTCAGGATACCAACATCACGTGAAGGGAGGCAGATCTCGTTCTGATCCTGCCAAAGTAGACGGGGCTGCTCAGTATCAAGAATGAGAGGCACAGCTCGGGGGAACACATAAAAAAGAGATAGCCTCTCCTCGTAGCGCAGATGGGCAAAACTCCGGAGTCTGTGATGCGAAAACGGAGATTCGCAAGTATACTATCTATAAAAAGAGGAGGATGAGACGAGGCTGGATGTAAAAAGGATCTAGACGTTCGTTATTCTCATACGGATTAAGGTCGCGCCTCATGCTACCTACAGAGGCGGGGGTCGTCGAACTTCCTACCCAGAATCAATGCGCAAGGGAAGCGGGGAACTACTCTCTCAAAAAAAATGTCAAGACACGGCCAGGAAGAGGGGAACTACACCAGTTCACAAGTACACAAACCTCTTCAGACTGCACCCAGGAAAAGTCCCAGCCTGTTGCGCTGGGGGGTGCATCGTCTCGAATCAACGACTTACGGAGAAAAAAAAATCCGCGAGATCGCTACGCCGAGAGGCCGCACGACGTAGCCTCTTCGATTGCGGACTACAGCGAATCCGATGGGGGGGGGGGGGGGGGGGGGGGGGGGGGGGGGGGGGGGGGGGTGAGGGGGGGGGGGGGGGGGGGGGGGGGGGGGGGGGGGGGGGGGGAGGGGGGGGGGGGGGGGGGGGGGGAAAAAGGCAAAAAAATGACGATGAGAAAGGGGAGCTGCGCAAAGAGAGTGGGCTGCGGGAAGGGTTTCAGCGTCCACGACCGACATCGTAGTCCATCTGCTGCACGCGACCTGCTGAGGGGGGAAGACAGAAGAAAGAACGAACAGAAAATAAGCCCGAAAAGGGGCGACCTGAAGTGGGGGTGGCCTTTTCAAGAGGCATCTTCGACAAAGCACGGGGGGGGGGGGAGGGGGGACTTTGAGATAGCGGTTGCAAGAAGACCAGGGAACCACCGAGGTCAGAAAGGACCCTTCGATCACCGGCTGCAAAAGGGACCCCCACTCAGAAAAAACCTCGAAAGAACCTAAAAGCAGATGCGCCAAGATGTAGGGGGAAGGGGAAAAAACACTGCAACGAGCGACTACGGCCAGTGCGATCTCCCCGCCGCGAGCCGGAGGGGCAATAACTTGGGAAAAAGCAGAAGGGGAAGATTGCTGGCTAAGAGGGAAAAGGCCTGGATGGAACCACGGCGGGAATGCTTTCTATGGACGACCGAAAGCGGCAAGTTCTTCTACACCAGCGGTCTGGGAAAAGATGCAGTCTGTAAGAGGAAAAAAAGAATGCCTAAAGGGGGGGGGAAACAGAAATATCCAGGAATCTGCCACTATATTGGCTCGATCCTCGTTGCATCGGAAGAAGGGTCGTAAGATCGGCTGACGCAGCGTGACCGTCTGCCTAGGGAGAGACGTCGCCAAACAGAGACGAAAATTTCTCGGGAAAAGGGACTATGACTATCCGAGTACCGTGGGGCCTACGCAGTCCGGGGGAACAAAAGAAGCGATCAAAAAAGGACACGGCCCCGGCACCCACAGACGGGAGGGAATCTGGTGCCGCTAAAGCCCGCGGAAAAGGAGGGCGGACAAAGGAAAAATTAGGGAAACAAGATAGGGGGGGCCGGCCTAACAGGATGCCAGCACGCGAGTCTGTCGTGGGCCGTGGCTTATTCGAAGGAAGAGAGGAGAGCCCGGGAAACACACAGAAGGGGAGCTGGTGAAAAAGAATCAGCCGGCTTAGGGGAATGTGCTGCATCGGAGGAAGGGCCAGGCGCCACGGCTGTCCCGTTCGAGGGACTAAACATCAACAGTACTAAAAACACAAGGGCTCCCCCAAAAAGCGTCAATCGCTAACTCTGCGATCTTCATCCATCTTAACAAAAGAAAAAAAAAAAAAGAGGAACTCCGCAGGTAGGCGAAGGGGGGGGGGGGGGAGCGCGAATGGGGGGGGAGGAAAACTCTGCTGTGGGACAGACGCTTGATTAATCGGCAAAAGTGGGTTCATCCTTCAGTGAGGGCGACCTAGCAGCCAAGGCCGTCTTAAGAGAAGTACCAGTCACGGGCGGACCAAGGCCACAAGGGACGAAGGATGTCGTTTCGAACGCAAAGACCATCACACTCTGAAGGGCTTTCTTGGGGGGAATCCTTTTCGAAATCCTGTTAAGAGAGGGGCAAAGCTCCAATTCCCTCGCAGCGGTTCTCGCCTTCACCATGGGAAAGAGGAGGCCGGGGGGAAAGACATGGGGCAGGCCGGGAAGTAACGCCCGCAGAATGAGGAAACGCAGCAGTAATTCTGATAGCCGGCAGTCCCTGTTTCGAGGAACCAAGTCCTTCCCATACAGGGGAGGGGGGAGGGACGCTTTAGAAAGACCTAACGGGAGTAAAGCGAAAAGCCAGGCAGCTGGAAACACACATACAAGTGCGAATAGTGAAGGGTCGATTCAGGTGAAAAAGGGGTGTGCAGAGAGGGAAAAGGAGGTAACGAAGGGCCGAAAATGCCGCATGCAGAGCAAAAACACCCAGCAGCCGCCGTCGCGAAAAAAACCCCAACGGCCTGCCGAACACGAAATGACTCGAGAAGGAGGGGGAATCCAGCAGTCGGACAGTAAACGTCGAACGGCAGGGTTGAATCGGGAAGGTTCGGCCTCTGCGCACGGCAGCGTCGACGGGGAGGGGACAGCGGCGGGAAGTTGGAGTGGAAGGACCCAAAAAAAGCCAGACGAAACCAAGGAGGGGTCTAGCCCCTGGCTGCGAACGGAAACCCACTAGTCTTGGTACCCATTCCCATCAAAAGGAAAAATGGGGAAGTCGGAAATAAAACAGCGGCCCGAGGAGACTCGGAAAGAGACGGCAATACAGGCCAGCAAACAGAGAGGTGGACAGGAAGCTGCGCATCCATTCGCTCATGGAAAGGGCAAGGGAATGAGTTGCAACGAAACCTCAAAAAGAATGATCGAAGGAAAAAACGTCGCGCGAAGGCGGGGGCGGGGGGGGGAACTTTGTCTTTTATGCAGCGCTCGAATATGTCAGGAAACCCAACCGGAACGGGGCCCGACGAGGAAGATCATCGAAACCAGACAGTCCGGGAAAAGGAGTTCGATCAGGCGGAAGGGGGCTAGTAGCCACGACGTCCCAGGGGCGCGGTGATGATGTAGGAAGGAGACGGAAGTCTTCGCAAGAAGTCTAGAAGAGAAGATGATACCAAAAGATCCGGCGTCTCAAGAGGGTTCCAGGGCGGCGACTCCGGAGATTCTGAGAGAGGAATCCCGC
>Ga0179593_1297509_pt1 | contig 16940 bp, 21 predicted proteins | sample CZODoug2_1_08_16_FD_185931 | JGI IMG/M metagenome (GOLD analysis project Ga0179593, IMG submission 185931) | Vadose zone soil fungal communities from Angelo Coast Range Reserve, California, USA - CZODoug2_1_08_16fungal (PacBio error correction) | ecosystem: Environmental > Terrestrial > Soil >...
GCTGATTTGACGAGAGCAACAGCGACTGGTACAAATAGATAGCGTGCAAGGTGAAGGGAATACCTCCGCCTTGCACTGGGCAGATAGGGGGGGGGCGCCTGACCGGCAGGCAAAGCGATTGTTCACAGGCGCAGTTGCCGTTTGCAGTCCACGCAATACTGCGGGTATAAAAAAGGAACGAGGAGGGACGGAAGAGAGGCAAAGATGGTGACTGTGTGAGAAAAGGAAACCGGGAGACATGGAGGGGAGCTTAGGAAGACAGGACAGTCCATTAGGCTCTACTCCTGAGTCGACAAGGGCCTGAGGGACGCAGTGAGACCGGGATTCATAGGATCGGAGGGAGTCAAGACATGATGTTCGATAGAGAAACGAAAAGCCAGGGCCGGGGGAGAGATCAATGCTTCTGACCTTCGTGGAGCGCGTCAAGACAACGCAGATCAGGGGTGGGGAATGAGTAGATTGCTCGCAATCTTCTCGTTCAAGCGATACAGTCTGTCTGTCGGGGAGCGGAAGAGGTGATTCGGCTATGGCCTCAAACCAAGGAAGGAAGATTGGCGGTCAGCAACAGATACAATGTGAATAGGTGAAGAACTGAAATTCGTACGAGAGGAGGCAGCCCCAGTGCCAAAGGAGGGGAATCAAGTATACCAGCGGCATCGCTTCTCAGGACACTTGTCGCTGGGGGCGCGTGGACCGAAAAACGACGAAGTAGGAGGTAGATGAATAGGTCCAGAGATCGATGTTTTACTAGTACAATGGTCGCGTGAAGAATTGGGTTTGTCCGTGACAGAGGGAGTATCGACTAGTGTAACGTCGGACCCCAGAGTCTGATATCTCCTGGAAGGGGGGAGAAATTAAGGGGAACTTACCTCCATGCTCGAACCCCCCCACTCGCAGGTCATCCTAAAACGCAATCGAAATCTACCGCTGCACCCCCACCTGCGCGACACGCCACAGGAAAAAAAATAGCGGAGCGAGGCAGTACTGGCAAAAGTATTCCGCCCGCAGGGACAAATGTCATAAAAGACGACAATAGACACACGGGGTAGGAGCAGATCGCCCCCCGCAAACCAGACCAAAAGTAAAGAAGCCTATGGTGGAATCCGCCTACGTCTGCAGAACCAGAGAGACGAGGATCAAACGGAAAAGGTCGGGCAGGGCATTCCTTCTTAGGCCTATGTCGCCAAAATTTTTCCCAATGCGAGAGTGCGGAAATGAGAGTCGCAAAGGGGCACATCCATTCTTTTGGTGAGTAAAACAACCTCCGCCTGATCTGGAGACTCGTTGCGGAACCCCGCCTCAACCGAGGCGTACCTGCCTAAAAAGAAGAAAGCTTTGCACGCAATAAATTGAGAAAACGTCGACGGAAACACCCCCCCAAAGTTGAAAGTAGATTTGCATACATCCTGGCAATCAGCTGCCGTGATTCGTCGGCGTTTTAGGGACACAATAGCAACGCGCTGTGGTGACGAAAACAAATACAGCTGAGGAATACAGGGGGTCTCTAGTCTAAGAACGGAAAGGAGCAAACTGAACGACGCAAACGCTGGGGGAGAACTTCAGTTCAAGGCGAAAGTCGTAGAACAAGGCATATTATTGAAGGAGGAGGAGCGAACTAACTCTCGGAGTGAGGGCCGTCCCGAAGACCAATATGACTCAGACATAGAAAATTCAGGTCGGGAATTAGCTCTGCGGGAATAAGTGGGGTAAAGAAGCGCCGTAGCTCGGTCATAGAATCCGAAAAAATGAGATAAAGAGGGTTGTAAGGAGGCTTATTAATATGCTGAAGCTCTCATAAAAAAACTAAGGGAGAATTAGGGGAGGAGAGAGCGATTATTAATAAGAAAACCAGAGGACATGGGGGAGATAAGGCTCGCATGCGGCTGCGCACCTGACCCAAACGGACAACGAAGTGAAACATGGTCGAAAAGAATTCGTTGGATGGGGGGAAAATGGCAAAGGGTGCCGGCCATCAGAATCAAAGCGCGAGTACAATCGACGAACGCCAGAGCAAAGATGGAGGGAAAGGAGTTCGACCTGACCGCCAGAAAGACCAAGGATTTAGAAGGCGGAGCGAGGAAGAACGGTGAATTCGGGGACTAGGCCGGGGAAAAAAAAGGGATCTTCGGGTCGAAGGCAGTCCAACCAAAAAAAAGGAATTCAACGGCTTGTTAAAACCTGGGACCGACAACGGCAATGGCAAGAAAAAGGAAGAAAACGACTCGGATAGTCTATATGAAAAGATCGTGGAAGGAAAGAGCAGGGAAAAGAACCTGGGGTCGAAACTGATTTGAAAACCGCGCCGGGCAAACGAGAAGAGAGCAGGGAACGATAGAGCCCCAACTCCATTGATAAGAAAAGGAAAAGCAGCGGAAGCAGCTCAAGGATCAAATTGGTCTAACTCGACGCCTGTACTGGACAACCGTGTCGGGTCTCGTTAAACAAGAAAGGCAAATAGAAAAATAGACTGGTCAATAATGGGGGGTTGGTAAAATGTGCGGCGATCGTTGGCTACAAGCCGCGGGCGATTGTTAAGAGTCGAGCCGCGCTTCGGCAACTCGGCCCAAGGGGTATCATTTTGTTCGCACGGAGGAAAGGGGACTCGGCGGCGTTCCTGACATGAAGCGAACCGCCGATCATAAGCGAGGCCCTCTAGCGCGGACGGGGGATGCGAGCATCGAATATCAGATGACAATCGGGGAAAAATATCGACATCACGCGAAAAAAAAAAAAAAATACCTAGTCGAACCAAACCTAGGCTGACGCACCTCATTGAGTGCAAAATAAGGCCGAGCAGCACGAGAAAAAATCGAGGAGAGAGTAAATTCAGATAACGCTGCCAAGTCCCTCTGTCCCTCAGAGACGCGGGCATATAAGGCAAAAAGGGGACCATGGTGGCGGCGAGTACAACAGAGCAATAGCTACCTAAGAAAGGTTTTTCGTATACCGAATCAAGAAATGATCGGCCTGCCCTGGATGACGTTCAGCGCCACGAAAAAATCACGCTAACCCGCGGTACTAAAAGTCGGTAGCGCCCTTAAGAGACTATCGAAAGCGCATCATGACCAAAGAGAGGAGTTTGCCTACGAAGCAGGATCCTCCATCTATGGAAAGAAAACTGGAAATAGTCAGAAACCGGCCAAGTAAGTCAGAATAACGAAAATCGCTTACGCAAACCGACCATTCGATTCTGACCAGGAACAGTAAAAGCCGCAGGGACTCTTCACCACGAGAAAGGGGAATTAAAAACTCACTAATTGCTGGAAAGAGATTTAAGGGAAGCAGCGAAACAGGGGAAAGAAGGAGGGCCGCATTGACCCCTACACAAGCACCTTCTGACTCTGAAGCACCGAAAAAGACAGTGAGATCACTCGCGGAATCCTCTGCAATGGTAGGTAAACCGAAAGAAGGAAAACGAGATAACGTCACATCATACAAGAGAAAAAAACGAATATGGAAAGTTAGCAATATTGGAAAGGTCGGAGGAGCAAATTGCAGATCGGATGAGGTCTCCATCTCACTAATCGAAAGTGCAATGTGACTTGGGGGAAGTCTTAATGAGTGAAGAGGTGGGGGGTCGACGCCGAGAAAGTGACAAATAGCTTTAATGTAGGGACGCCGAAAAAGCCGCAGAGGTAATACATCAACCTCTAGAGAGAGGTTGGGGAAGCAGAAGTTTGCGTGGGGTTAAACCATAGAAAACAAGAGCCTGTAGGGCCTAAAGAAAGTAAAATGCCTCACCGAAAAATTCGGGGGGATGGGGCTGAAAACGAAGCGACGAGCATACGTGCGATCCTATCCTGAACGATCGGCCGCGGGAAAAAGACGAGGCGAGATGCAGAAAAAAGGACAAATCAGTAGAAGGAAAAACGGTTGAACGGAGAAAAGATCCGGAGGGGAGACAACAGATGTCACGTATGGACAAACTTGAGCGGCAAATATTCTCGGAACTTCCGTGAACAGAAATCTAGGCGGGTAGGTAAATTCCTTGGGTGCTACTGAATAAATATTATAACCATTGATTAAATTCTCTGCCACGGTGCGGGAGTCGGGTGGCAATTTGCCGAGTGGGAACAGGGAGGAGAGGGCGCAGAAGGAGTATCCTAACCAACGAGGCCTTGTGTTTGAGCCAAAAGAATGGCACTTGTAAAGGTTCGCAAATGCCGCTAGAAGGGGCGGCGCGTGTTTACATGACCACGAAAACAACGTAGTGAGGTGCCAGACGTTGAGAACAGCAGTCAAAAGCTCGGGGAGTATAAGCGGAGTGGCTAAGCAAGGCTCTCGGAAAAAACAGAGAGGAGTCAAGGCTCACCCAGACGAATCTAGCTCAAGGAGAATATCGCCTCACACACACGTATTAATCTCAGGGTGAAGTCGAGATGATTGCGCGCGTTCTAGGATTCATGATGGCGCGTCATGTAACGATTAGGTCGGCGGCGAGGGCATTTATGTACCGGGAATCTATCCGGACAGATGGGGGGGTGACAGCACGATCATTGAAACTGGAAAGGTGGAGAAATAAAAAAGAAAAAAGGGAGTGAACATAATTCAGACAAGAAGCGGAGGTCGCAAGCGGAAAAAAAGGTATACGACGAAACAAAACCCGGACGCCAGACCCTAACGGTGGGTAGTCTACTCCACTTGCGTATCATGGATGGGAGGGCCTTACACCAAGTACACTCGAACACGGGAGCGTACTAGCGATCTGAAGAAACGGGGGCCACAAGGAATTTGACGCCCGGACTTAAGTCAACTTTACTTGCAGGGTAGCCCATGCCTCCCCCCAGGTCCACCCAAGAGATGCGACTAACCGACCAGGAAAATCGAGACCGTGACTCCCATGAGAACCGGTAAATACAGCGAATACCGAAACCGTAATAGGGGACGGGGGGGACTAACGGGGGTTTAAAAGACGTGAAACCGATCGACGGCGAGGCCCAGGCCGAGAGCGCGGATCCACGGGAGGCGGGGCAGCGGGCGCACTGGGATAACCACTCACTGCAAAAATGACCTCTTGAAAGGGAAGCGCAGAGTGTGACACTTGGACGTACGCGGAAGTGGGGGATTGCTAAGAGTGAAGTCATAAAGGGTGCCATCACATCAAAGATTAAAGGAAGGAGAAAAACGAGAACCGCAGGAATAAAATGCGAGCTAATGCAATTACCTCCAAGGCTCTTCCTCGGGTCCTCCTGCATAATGGTGCACGTCCGAGGGTTAGTGTCAACAGCTTCAACGGGGACTACGGATTGTCTAAAACCCATATGTGATACAACGTAAACCGAGATCCTAAAACTTAAAACGGATAACAGGACATTTTGGTGATGCTTATTCTAGGCGGGTTGAATGAATGACGAGAGTTGTAGAAAAAAAAATAGTATCGAACTAGTTTCGACGAAATGTATTCGCGCCGACCACCATCTAGGTCACCCAGCATCAACTTTCAAGACATTTCCAGGGACTTAATGGGGGGGGAAGCAGAGAGACGGATAATCATTCTCCTATAAAAGCTCTCAATGAACATCAAACGTTGTATAGTTTAGGAACAGTTGACGGAAGACACAACGGGAAGGTAATCCTCACTGGAACGGCGCCATGATATTAGAGACTGACTATTTTCAAAACTGGTGGTCAGGTCACGAGGAGAAAAATTGTGGTTTAAAAAGGAGGACGTCACGGAATCCATATAATTCCGGCTACCTTTATCAGGGCTACAGGGGAAAAAAGGAAAATCTTATGTTGCGCCAAACTCTGCCAGACTAAGCTTGCAGAAGGTCGCTCGGATGCTGAGGTCTTAGAGCGTTAACTTAATGCAGATATGAAATCTGCCGTTAATCCTACTTACCTGTAATCAAGGAAAATGCCGTCGGAACCAGGCTTTAGTTGAGTAGGTAAAGGCGTCTAGCTGGATCGATGCGTGTTTGCACCTTGATGGCCGAGATGGAGCATCTCTCTAACTCCGGAGAGAATCGGCTAACCGGGCGTCCCGGAGGCTTTTCCGAAGTGGGCAGGGATTGTTATTCACAGGGAAGAAAATCTGCCGGAAAGCCTTTGGTTTCTAGGTCACTCTAGGGATGATAAAACGGGGATCGTGCGCCAAAGAGGAGATCGGTGACTCCCTCTCTCTTCTTTTGGGATTGTTTGGGGAGGAGGCGGGTGGGCAAATGGGATCGTGAATCAACCTACCATGGCCCCTTCTTTATGAGATCTGAGAGAGCACCGCGTAGAAGTGCTGCTCATACAAATTGGGAGCGTGGAGAACGTACATGAAGCCCCAATGCAGTCTGAATGCTGAACTACGTGATCGGGCTGCATTTCACTTGCCGGTCTTAACTTCAAGAGCGGATAGAGTGTACCCAACCGCAATGGCGTCAGGGAGACGGGGTGAATTAAAAGGTTCTCGGGATAGAGATACGAGAAGAAGGAAGGAGGAGGGGAATGAGAAAGGACGAGGGAGAATGAAATGGCCTGCTTATGACGAGTTATCTAGGCGGAAAAGCAAGGGCAAGGGAGAGGGGGGGGATCTGGAAAGGAACGAGAAACAGGAAAGTAGAAGGGAGGGGAAGAAGAACGCAGGAGAAAAGAGAACGGCTGTGGAGCACGATCACACCAAACAGCAATGGTTCACGAGCCTAGGTTTCCGCGTGCTGAGACATAGAAAAAGATACGAAAGGTGTGCTGGAGGGGGAGAGGAGAACACAGGGGGGAAAAGAATGGGAGGGACCTACTACACGGCTCAGGAGGGAAAAAGAGGGTTGGGATAAATCTATACGAGCCAATTCAGGGGTGACGATTCGAACTGAGGGATGAGAGAAAAAGGGAAAGCAGCCGGTTGGGTCGCCGTGCTCAGATAACGGCACTAGTCCTTATCTCTCTCGGGTGACGTGACGGACGTGTCGGAGAAAGAGGGACGTTCGTAGGACCGGGGAAGGAAAGGGCGCGAAAGAAAGGGGTGACGAAAGCGACAGAGAGGGCTAATAGGAAAGAGGGGAAAGCAAGATAGATCAGCCCCGTATTTGAAAACTTAGGGGGTCAGCTGGGCGGGAACGACAGAAGTCGTCCGACAAGGACAGACTGGAAATTAAGCGTCTACTAGGGGAAGAGGGAAAGGAACGGAATTAAAAAATCCAGAAAAGACAGAGAGTACGGGAATCAACCAAAGGGTATCCAGGTGGGGTTAAAGGCCGCTCAAAGAAATGAGACCTAATCAAATTAGGGGGCACACTGGTTGTTCCGTCCGCTGGGGAAAAGCGCATCCGGGAAAAAAACTGGGGGTATTAAATAGAAGAGGATGGAAACGTTATAAATGGGCGGAACAAAAAAAGAAGGGGGGGAGAGGAAAAAGGAAAAGGGTAGCACTTCAGGAACCGTATCCCAACCTGGGGGGAACCGCCTCAAATCTCTCTTGAATTTGGAATGCAGGCACGGGACCAGCAGAAAGACGCAAAAAAAACAAGAAAAGGGGATAATCAGGTCTCCAAGCCTAGAAGGGGAAAGGGGGAATTACAAAGCTAAAAGCGCAGAGAAACGTCATAGCTCTCAGGCAGAGATCGCAGCCGTGCAAGGACATACGCGGAAGGAAAAAGGAGAGGAGACTGCTTGCATTCCACAGCAGCTCAATTAACAAAAGGACGAAAAGCAAAAGTGGGGAGCCGACAAAATGGGTCTCAGACGCGGCGAGAGAAAGACTGAATAAGGGCAGTCGAAGAGCAAAACAAACAACGAACTTCGTTTTAAAAACAGAGGATAGGCAAAACGAAGGGGAGGGGGGGGACGAAGAGAGGAGCAACCCCACACTTTAGTCAGCGACTCATCATAAAGGCAGCATTCTCTGGAACACAATTGGCGAAAACTCTGATCCTTCCAAAAACCAGTGACGGAGAGGAGTTCTAAGGAATGGGGGAGAAAAAAGACGAAAAGATGAAGGAAGGACAACTTGTTGTTGAACGTTGCTTCCTATCTTTGAAACCACTGAAGAAGGGCGATTTGTCGAGCGTCGAGAGTCAACTGGAGGGCCTCGCAGCAAGAAAAAACAAAAACGTGTTGAAGGGTGGTGCGGCAAAGGGAGAGAAAGGATCGTCTTAGTTCCTGAAATCAGCGCGACCACGAGCATAAATCCGAATTCATCTCCTCGCAAGGCTCAGCGATCACTCTTCAGATAGAAGCATCTGAAAAGAATAGAAAAAAGGGATCCTGACGGAAAAAGTTCAGGTTTAACGATAAACGGAAGACACTGATCAAATGCAAGAGCATAAAAGATAGAAGTTCTAAAAGAAGTCCAAAGCCAAAGGGGCGAGGGACTCGATGCCATCGAAAGGGGGATTATCACCAGCCGTCCCTGGTGGGGATAAATGAGGGCGCAGCGCGCGAAAGCGCACATTGGGGGTTGAGGACAAAGAAGTAATTATGGAGCAAGAATGGCGTCCGTCAAGAGACCCCCTACAACCGAAGAAAAAACGAAACTACGCACCAGAAGAGAAGGAAAAAGAAGAAGTCCTAAACAAAATCTCGGGTGGTGTAGGGAGGGGGAACGCGCTACTCCAGAAAGGGACGCTCAATAGATTAAAAAAAACCCGGCCCCTTAAGGGGCTCGTAAGCGCATGAGGCGCAGGAATCTGAACCTAACGGACTATATTCCTCTGGCCACGTGACCCTTGCAATGAAACTTCCCTTTTTCCAGGGAGAATACGGGGTCAAGGTAAAGGGGAAGAGAAAAAGTTCCATGAATGGTCAGTTCAAAAAAAAAGCGAAAATCTACTACACTAAGATACTGAAGTTTTCTAGCTCTTCCTACGGGGCAGTGGCGGGGAAAAGGTCCATCCTGGGGGGGTTGAAAACTCTTTACCAGCAAGCTCCGGGAGGGGTAGAAAAAAAACACAGGAAGGTTCAAGGGGAGTGCCAACTATGCTTTTCTCAATCCACAGAAGCGAGAGGGGATCTAATCAAAGCAAGCAAAAGGCAAAATCGAAAGGAAAGGGGGGGGATGCCATATCAGGGGAAGGTGGTACGTGCGACGAGATGTGAAAACAAGCTTTTTGACGAAACAGATGTTAGCGTCCTCTGCAGATGAAACATCTGAGCAATACGAAACTTAAAAAAACTGATTTTGGGGGGAGAGACGTTGTTCTGGACCGGGAGGACACAAAAGACAACACGAGCGGAAGGGAAGGAACGACACCAAATACTAAAGCCTAAAGAAAATTTAAGGAGGCTCAAAGCGAAGAAGAAAGAGAGAAGCTCAGGACCTGTCACCACCCATGAAGGTCAGAATAAATAAAATATAGATTCGGGAAAAAGGACGAGATTGACGTAATGAAGCTTAATATCTATATCAGACGGGCACGGTGCGAAGGGCAGGGTGAAGGCGAAAAATGAGAGGGGGTGGCAGGTCTGGAACGGGGTTCCTACTAAAAGGAAGTGAGGGTATGAAAAGAGTGCGAAGTTCCATTCGGCCCAAAATAAGCACGAACCCTACAACGCTTAAGGGGTGTCGACAAATCCGTAGACCAAGGAGGTTTCGGAAAAAAACAGAAGGCACCGGGGAGCAGAGGACTGCTAATACAAATCGAGGGAGGGGAAACAAATAGGAAAGACTCGGTCGCCAATCGTCTGAAAAGATATCAGACGGCACAGAATGAAACATCGAAAGGATAGAGCTCTGAATGAAATAGATATCAAACAAAACAGGGACTGATTCCAATAAAAATAGACTATAGGTATCTTCTAGGGCGCGTGCATTTCGACTCTGGAATAGCGAAGAAGAAGATGTCTCCTGAGCGGGCGGTGGAAGAGAATGATGAAAGGAACTAGGCGCGAGGAATCTTCAGTGGGAGAAAATCAAATGTGGAGCCAGAAAAATCCTCTCTGGGGTAGGCCAGGAGGCAGTCAACCCTGTTATCCTTAAAGCCCGCGGTAAGGGGGAGGAAGTGGAGGAAGCCACGGCATCAAACCACCTCTGGACCCGCGAAACAAGTACCCGAAAAAAACCTCGGAAATCCGCCCGTTATAAGAAATGAGGACGACGTAATCCGTAAAAAGAAGTTAGGAGAGGCTCTGTTATTTAAAAATTTCTTTTATCAAAAGAAGGGAAAAGACGGAGAAATAACCTTTCATAAGAAAATCTCGATCGAGGAGGCAAAAACGAAAGTTGAGCACTTGCAAGGACGCATTGGGAATCATGAGTTTCAGGGGGAGACGGCCTAGCAGTGTGTTGACAGGTGGATAGTCTGTGGAAAAAAACTAAACACGGAGGAAAAAAGAGAAGGGAAGGGGGGCCAAATCCAAGGGTATGCAGGTGAGTATTCTCCGCAGAGTTCAAGGCCTGGGGGTGACTACCTGAAAAAAAGGAAATATGAATTAATCAAAAGGGTAAGCGTTACTATGGCCGCGCTGGAGACCAAAAAAAGAGAGAAGTGCATTGGCGCCACGAAAAGCCGAAAGTTCACGGCCTGACAGTGGCTCATGAAAGGAACATAAATGAAGGCAACTATTTGGAAACCACGACTGAAAGGGACGCCAATTCAAACGATACACTTCTAAAAGCAAAAAGGGATTGGCTGTGTAAGACTCGGAGAAAAGGGGGGAAGGGACTGCGGAATGACTTGGACAGAAATGAAAGTAGCTAAATTTCTTCGCAGTCATCAATCCTCGGTGACCTCTGGCCTCAACGGTTGTACGAGGCATCGGGCGCAATAGGGACTAGGCGGAACCGTCTCCGGATAGGGGAAGAAGATCAACTTCCGTTTCAAGTGGCTCTCAGTCCTTCACCTTCGGTACATGCGGGGAGGCGGATAAAAGAAAAAAGGGGAAAAGAGGGTGGCACGGAGGAATGGGAAGCATCGCAGAGCTGGGTAGGAGAGGAAATTCTTTGGAAGCAGGATGCGTTTCGCGGGGCGAGGGCAATCTAAAAAGTCTTCTATACTTGGCGGGCGGCAGAGGATCAAGGGGGAGATACGGCGGCGAAAATGTCTCTTCATGCCGCCTAAAAAAGGGCCCAGGCGTTTAGTCAAGAGGAGAGACCTACTGCAAATCAAAAATTGGGGGGGGTGAAGTGGAGAGAAAATGGAGGACTAAGGTTCTTCTGAGACGTAATCTTCAATATCGAGAACGATTTTAAGCCGCAGTTCGTATTGGTGAGGATAAACGAGGTTCTGGGAATAGAGGGAAAGCGATCAGAAAAGCGATTAAGCGTGTTCACAGATACCGTCTCTAATAATTGGAAGGATTATGAGTATTCTGGAGAGAGTATTCGAAAGAGAAGAATCTGTAGAGACAGGACCAACCATGAAATCAATGGGGGGCTGGGGAAAATTTATGGCAGGGGGTAACCCTAACCAAAAAAATAAAAGAAAGATCATCTAGATCGCAAGCGGCCGGCGTAGGGGAAGCACTGATCTCCTCACTAACACAAAGACAGGCTACAAGAAGGGGAAGAGGTGTTTTAAAGCTGGGTCTGATCCATATGGTGGGTCGAAAAGGAAGAAGAACGAAACGGGAGGACAATATGCGAAGGACTGGCTTATTCTGAGGCCAAGTTTTGCAAGAGATGCGCTGGCTGGAGGACTCAAATGTTTGTCTTGGGAGAAGAGGGGGGGGGGGGAGACCGAGATAGAGTTGGAAACTATAAAAAACTAGGGAAAGAACAACGTAAGAAAAACTTTTCTTCATCAGAGCACGTGCTCGAGACGTCACGAATCGATTTACAGCTTCTCAAAGTTAGAAAAAGAGGGCGGCAGGATGAAGAATGCAGGGACAGGACAAGGAGGGCACAAAGAGACGCGACTGTTTGGAGCCAAGCCAGATCTAAAGAACTCCGTCATAAACGGTGGCAGACGATCGAGAGGCACGGCTGCGTAGTCTACTTGAAACGGAGAAAAAGATCCTATGGAAAGGGTCGTCGAGAGAAAGTGGGGAGGACGCGAAGAAAAGGAGTCAGGAAGGGAAAAAAAGGACGTTCCGGGGAATATCTAAAAAGAGCGTTTAAGCTTCAAAAAGGCAAAGGATCACGAAGAAACCAAAGAGGCGGCGGAGACGGGAAAACTGGTGTTAAAACTCCGCTCACAGACAGCGAAGAAGCACCTAAAAGGCGGGAAGGGGTGTTGGGACGCAGCTTTTGGGACACTAAGCGCACAGAGCCACAACAACACCTGAGGGGAAAATAAGAGATTTCGAAGGTCTAAAAAGCGGCTCCACAACCATAGCAAAAAGGTGAGATGAGTGCGGAAGCAAACTTATCAACAAAATCAAAAAGGCGACGCGAAGGATAGGAGGGGGAGGGTTGAGCAGGGCCGGAGGAAAAGTCGAGTCAATCTCTGGGAGTTCTAGTCGCGCGAAAGGCAAGAAGCGGCTTAGGACGAAAATTCGCCGGAAAAACAGCTCAGAGAATCATCGAAGCAAGGGGAGGGATAGAAAAAGGGTGCAGGATAAGAGACCGGGGTAAGAGAATAGATGTCTTTCAGCACCACATCGAGGAAATGCATTAGAAAATGCTACGAAGCCAGGGACGACGGAAGCTAAATTGAGGGGACGTCGTGTGAAAGAAACGATAGAAACGAAGAGCAAAACCCAAAGACCGTGTCTTCTAGAAAACAAGGTATACGCAAACTAGAGGAGGCCTGAAGGATCGCGGCACCAAAGAAGAATTATCATTCGCAACAGCAAACAGCATGAGGGGAAATTGGGAGACCGCCGCCAGGAAAAAAGTACTCCGACACCGTTCGTTCGTCGTTCTGAATGAAGGGCGAAAACGTACCTCGGAAGAATCGCCGGTTGAGTGGAGGGGAAGAAGAGGATCCACAACAAGGGACTTGCGATTTGAGCGCGTTCAGGCGACGCGGTCGGCCAAACAAACCTAACGTTGTTGACAAGAAATGGGGGGGCGGGACAGGGGCTAAGAGATCGGAGGGAGTTTAAATTACATAAACCGCAGGTAAAATCCCGGCCGAGCATAATCAGCAGCAAAACCGCTAAGGAACAAAACAAGAAACCGCGTGAAGATTAATAAATACGCTAAACCTCCGTATCGAACCACCCGATACCCTGAAAACTGACATGGAGTGGGAAAATGGGGCTGGCGTCGGGGACAGGGGGGGAAAGAAAAAATAAGTAGAAAAATAGGACAGTAAGATAACAACCACTGTATCTGTCCTCGAGGAGGTCGAGGATCAAAAAATAAGAAGCCCGGGAAGGGGAGCGGGAAATAATGCAGGAATCGGCTTCTCGTCGAGAAATATGGTGTATATTGTGAGGACCCAAAAATACCTGGGGGCTCAGCATGGGGGGAGAAGGAAAGTGCAAACAAGAACATCCTGCCAGAACTAAGCCGCCAGACCAGAAGAGGGACTCGATGTCAAAACTCGAGGGTTCCGCACCAAACGGAATGCTGGATGGAGGACGCTCCCAGCATGTCAACAGAAGCATGCGAGATGCACCGTCCAGCCGAAGCCTGGACTAATCAACGCACGAGTGCGCAAGGGACGAGCGCACGCAGAAATCGAATCAATGCGTCCGGTCCGAAAACATTGCAATGGCTGACTCTGGGACGCCGACATTTCAGGGGGAAGGACAGATTCCTGTAGCCGAAGAGACAAACCACCATTAAAAGCGTGAAACGAACAAGAAAAACCAAAGAAAAATCAGGGTGGAGAAGTGCTCCGTTGTAGAGTCTAGCCTACCGAAGTTGGAGTGAACCCGGAGAACTTTGGGCATCTCTTTGGGGTTTGGAATAAAAGGCACTGTCGGGAGAAAGAATACGCCCCCGCAGCTTCCCTTTGAACTTCCGTAGGGCTTCTCGGGGCGCACAAATGCAAGTTATCACTGGTCTCAAAAGAGAGGGGGAAAGAAAATGACATGGGGAGTAGTTACGGGATGTCGTAAAGTATTTCTTTCGGAGGTCTCGAGGAGTTCAAAAGAAGACAAGGTACGAGGGAGAATGGATGACTAAGACCGTGAAGGGCAGGGAAGTCTCACGGGCGTTGGATCTAACTTTTTCTGACTTGGGAAAAACAGTAAAAAGAAAAAAAGGCGCGGAAGGGACGGAAAAGGGGAAGAAATCACGAAGCCTAAAAGAGAATGAGTGGGAGAAAAGAGAGGCGCGCGAAAGGCTATCTGGGGGAGGGATCTAACTGATTCACCCTCTTCTATGGACGCCGCCACAGGGCGAAGAAAAAAAGAAAACCGCCACACGAGCGAGGGGAGACCTGGAAACTGTGTACGATACCAAAGTGAAAAAGACGGGCGGAAAGGGGTGCTGACACGCTCAACGGGAGAACCTAGAAAGAGGGGTGCAGGATGGCCTGTGATTAATCTGGCAAAAGACATTCAAGACTTGGGAAAAAAACGCGCAAGTTCACGAGACAGGAGAGGCGAAAGGGGAAGACACGACCTTGGGTCGGGGGAATCCATAAAGGCGTCGGTTCAGGACAAACGCCGTCGCGAAAAAGGGCGGCTGCTTCAGGATAAAAACACATGAGGAAACAGTACAAGGATAGACGCAAGGGGGGAGCCAGCTGATCGTACAGAGCTAGATCTCTCCGGGAATCTACATGAACAGCAAAGAGGATCATAAAGGAAATATGACCAAACAACAACGGAGAAGTAGGAGGGAGGGTTAAGGAAGCGATACGGCATCTTAAGTGCATGGGGCGATGTCGCTCGCGAGGGAGCTCGCCGGAGGCCATGCGAATCTTTGCACGAAGTGGAACAGAGGGGACTCAAAAAGCTTAGGGCCGAAGTGAGGGGAGACGAGTCACAAATACGAAAGCCCTAGGGAATGTTCTCCCACAATGAGACTTGGGTGACCCGATCAATCAGGTGGGCCAAGGAACTTTGAGGAAGAGGAGGCATAAACTGTGGAAATTTCGTCGAACAGGCCGCAAGAAAGGGAGGGGCAACAAAGGCGAAAGTGAAAGGAGAAGGGAATCCCACGAGGGACGTTACATTGCCACAAATTGCTCCTCTACTCGTGGGCGTTAGGAGTTTGAGGGGCCAATGGCGGCGGAACGATCACCCGGGCAGGATCGGCGAGAGCGGTCGAGAGGAGCGGGTAAATCACGACGTCGGGCTTGGGGGGGAGACGGAAGTGTCGTCTATTCCAGGGAAGAGCCGGGGGAGGAACATTCAAGAAAAAAAACACGCGACAAACCAAGAAAGGGGAGCATGAAAGGAGCAGAGGGGAAAGAGGAGGCAGACATCTTGCACGCGCGGGAAAGGAAGACGGCTAGACCACAAGACGAGGAGCCGGCAATCTCATGTAAAAGGCTTTTGCAAGCTACCATACTCTGGACATGTGCGCCACGAAGAGGAGGGGGGAAGGGAAGGATTGGGGGGCGGACTGAAAAAGGAAAGGCTGAAGAGAGAGGTCAAACCGGAGGAAGTGTCACGAACAAGTGGGGGACGGTACGTCGCGCAAAACGAAAATAGGCGGCCGATTCGCAGGGGGGAGGGGGGTGAGGTTCCGTCGGCGAAGGGAAAATGGGTTCTCTGCGGGATTCATGAAATCAGGCTAGACTGGAGTCGCCTTTCAGAGGCATCGTGGCCGGCCGGACCCGCGATGAGGGCTTGAAGATGGAAAATAGAGGAGGCGGTAAACCGGGTAAAAGTGTGAGTATTCAGACTGAAGTCGGAAAACTGACGGTGAGGCTCTTCCGAAAGCAAAGGCGGGGGGTGTGCCGATTCTCGGGAAGTAGTATCTTCAGGGGCGAGACGGTCTACAAAAGTGCCTGCATGCGGGGGAGAGGGAGAAGTGGGAAGGGAGCAAGGAATGTCAACCAAAAGATAAGTCCTTGGCGGGGTCCGTCAAAACATATCCCAAATTGTGGCAAGGGAGGACGCCCGCTTCAAACGGCAGGCAGAGGAAAAACGAAAACGGAGTTGCATAGAGAAAGCAATGCGTTCCGGCAAAGCTATCACGCGACACCTTTGGCGCGGTGGATCAGAAAAGGGGATAATGAAGCGGGACGGACGAATCTGGAATGAAGGGGATACAGGAAGGGGAGAGAGATTGGAAAAAAAAAAACCAAGGGGAAGTAAAAAAAAATGACGGGGGGGACCCTCCCTGGGGGGGAGGGGCAATGCAGGGTGTAATATCGTACAAAAAAACCGCATGAGATGTAAAGGGAGGGGCGAAGGAAGCGGTCATTTGATGGAAGGGAGGGGACAGCGAGGGTTCGGTCAGGATGCACTCGAGAGAATAAGATACTGAAGAAGATTGCAAAGAAAAAACAAGAAAAAAATGGTTAGAAGGGGATGGCCGAAAAGCGACAACTGCCGAAATAGCCCGGTGGAGTGCCTTTAAAAATGACTAGAATAAATAAATCACCAAAACTGAATGTAATCGGAAAGGAATCGCTCGACGCCCCTTAGTCGAAAGAGACAAAACGGGGGAGTGGAGAGGACGGAGGAGAGTGCGGAAAATGTGTGCAATTGTTACCCGCGGAGGAGCGCATGAAGGACTGGCTCGCGGCGGCAGAAATAGTGTGAAAAACCGAAAAATCCGAAGGGTGTCGCGGGACTAACCTAGTCGTCCGGGGGTTAGCCTTCCTCTGGAAAGGGCACGATCGGATTTCTCTCTAATGGTACTCATTGCGGCGAAGGAGGGAAGGGTCAGAGGGGGGCCTGGAGAGCACAGGGCCGGAAGCTTGACCTCAGAAAGAAGAAAAAACGATCTCGATACCGGACAGAGATAGCCATGAACGGCTGCGAGATAAAAAGGGACCTCGACAGTTCTGTGAAATGTGGGGCGGGACAAAGAAAGAGAAAGGAGAACATATTCGCTGACCAGAAACAAGACGAAAAGGACAGCTGAGAAGCGGCAGGAAGGAGGGCATCAGAACGTACAGCAAGTCGAGAAATAGAGGGGGGGATGAGGGGCAAAAGGAAGCCCTCGACTGGTCGGAAATCAGAACCAGGGGGGCTTCTGGGTCCAACTGAGGGGGGTAACAGCA
>Ga0179593_1383641_pt1 | contig 16940 bp, 16 predicted proteins | sample CZODoug2_1_08_16_FD_185931 | JGI IMG/M metagenome (GOLD analysis project Ga0179593, IMG submission 185931) | Vadose zone soil fungal communities from Angelo Coast Range Reserve, California, USA - CZODoug2_1_08_16fungal (PacBio error correction) | ecosystem: Environmental > Terrestrial > Soil >...
TGGTCAGGACTTGTTGAGGTTGTCAGTTAGGAGGGTTTCGGGACAGTAGTCTCATGACCAAAAAAGGTTAAACAGAGGACTCATCCATAGAGAAGAAAGAAACCACGTGGTTAAGAACGAGGGCCTTAAGTGTCACACAAGCGGAAAAACAAGTGAATTCATAAAAAAACTAAGAAGAAGAAATGCAGGGAAACTGAAAAGAGGTCTCGTAAAACTAGGGGGCAAATAACAAGGGTGCGCGGATGGCTCCGGGAATGGAAGAAGAGGACGCTGCAGTTGCAGAGGGGGCGGAGCGAAGGGGGGGTAATGGGTCAAAAAAGCAGCCAGAGACAAGGGGCATCTGGCGCTCTTCCTAAATTGCAGCGGTGGAACCAGAAAAGGAATGTCTCGCCTTGAAAGGAAAGGTGCAAGGGGTGTAAACATGACCCTCAATTAAAGGGGGGGGGGGAAAAGAGGCTAGGAGTGGAGTGCACACGAAAAAGAAAACATTTGATAACGGGAGGAGGAGGGTAAAGCAGAGAAAAACCCACTAAGAACTGGGCTCACAGTTTAACAGGTTAAACTGGATACTAGGGGGAGATCGCGGACATAAAATAAAGCGTCAGTGAAGGCAAGGGAAAAATGTCTTGACCAAAAACCAAAATGAAAGGGTCAAAGGGCACGTAACTTGAAGAACGAATAAGAGCGTAAATAAAAAGGAGTGCCACCCAGGAAAAGTGCAAAACCGGAAGTTCAAAAGCTGAAGGACAAGACAATCAAGAAGGCGAAAAATCGAACTTTCAGGGGCCGCATTGAAAAAGGATGATGGGGCAAAGTGAGGACCGCGGCAAGCTTTTTCGGTGGAAGGACCGGGAGGAACGGAGCGAAAAGTACAATGATGGTGCGAGTGCGGGGGCGAAGGTGGAGGGGGGAGCAGCGGAAGTCTCCGAAGGGGGGTAGCGCACTTGTTCCTTGAACGTGCAAGCCGGCATTTTTCTGGCAAAAGACGAAATTTGAAAAAAATGAAAAGGCAAGTTTGAAAAAGGGGGGCGTATGGTTAAAGAAGAAAAGAGTGGGTCGGGACGAGGATTGAAGAAAATCAAGAACTAGTCCGGAAGGAGACAAAGACGGGCGGGAGGGGGGGGGAGCTTCGTAGGGGTGAAATCGTGTTACAATAGAGAAACGGGAAATGTGTCATTCGAGACTTGGAAACGCAAGGTAGGGCATAAAAACTCAGCTTCCAAACGCGGAGTGAAAGCTGTTTTAGCGGTGCAGCAGTCTTAGGTGGAAGGAAGTCGCAGACGCTGGAAAAAAGGTCAATGGTCTTCAAATGATGGCCGATTAGCCCCAGGAGAAGGTGGCACCAGTGGGGATAAAACGGAAGAGAATCAACCAACAAAATAGTACAGATCGAGATGACACTTTCACCCTGGTAAAAGGAGGGAAAAGAAATCGCCAGAAAGTGAAGGGAAGGAGTCTTCATCAATAATCAAACGTCCACTGAATAAGCTGAAACCAAGCTCAAAAAGGAACTAAGGTGGGGGGACGGAAGAGGAGGGCAAAAAGAAAACTGGGGGAGACCTAGATTTCTCAGCCTGCAAAGAGGCTAAGGGGAGAGTAGTACAGTAACGAAACCTGCAACAATGGCTCAGATTCGCGAACAGGCATGAAACTGTGCCCTCATCAAGTGAAAAGTCACGTCGTGGAGTGGTCCAATCACATCCCAAACGTCCGATCAAAACGGCATCACTGGCAAGAAGAAAGGTTCCGGCTTGAAAAAACAGCCGTCAAGATCTCAAGTAAGGCAAGGGGTGCGATAAATCGGCCTACCGGAGGGAAAAACGGACAAAGAACCAACGCCCATCAATTGCAAAGGAAAGTGTCGCGCCGGGCAACATCGGAAATCCAAAAATTGCTCGGGAAAGGTAAAGGGGGAGAAAGGAAGGAAAAAAGCGTAGATCCGAAAGTAGAAAGGCCACAAAGTGAAGTTCCAGTTCTTGGGTCCGTCTCTGTTTCGGGAACTTTAAGTTCAAAAGAGTGGTAGGCAAGCAGAGTTTATTCAAAGACTCTATCTGAAAAATGCCCTCTCTGCCACGGGCCCCTATTCAAATCGGGGCTGGAAGAAGCGGCTTTGCAGAAGGGAGAAGCTGGCTTGTTGACGCGAAAGGAGAAAGTGTGTACGGGGAAAACACGTCGAAGTTTTCAGCCGGTCTAAGGGGGTTGGCAGCGGGAAGCCTAAACGAATTTTCCGACCTCTGTGGGTTTCATGGTCAGGGGAGGGCATCACTGAAAAGCACTGGACAAGCTTCTGGCAGCAGAAGATTTTGTGGGCGGGACTGTGGCAATAAGAAAATTGAGTTTCAACGGCTAAAAAGCACCCTTAAAAACATGAGTCCGTTCATCGCGGCACTGGGAATTGGGAAACCCTAATGCAAAGGGGGTGAATTGGGGGACCTCACTGAGTACGCGAGGGAGGCACATTGTTGAAAAAACACGTAATCGGGAAAGAGGGGGTCAGCCTAATCCTCGCGACACGATGAAGCGCAGAACGGTTGCAGGTAGCACAAATGATGAAATAGAACCAATGAGTGGCGGCATGTGCGATTCGAGTAGGTAAGGTCCCTAACGTCTAGGTTTCTAAGTGTTCCAATCCCGGTCCTTAAAAATAGTAACTCTCAACCCCTCCTTTTCTTAGGAACTTCAGAGCTGGAGAAATTCACGTTGTTGGGAGGGGAAAAGAGGGGAAATCGGTGCAGACAAGAAACGCCTGACAGAAAAAGAGCCAATACCGAGCAAGCTTAACGGGCGGGTTTTGCACTAGTGAAGGGGGGGAAAGGTCCATAGAAGAAGCGATAGCTTCCCAATGAACGTGGGGGACCCGAAATATTTTCTCCGTAGGACAGCGGGGAGAAAGCGAAGCAAGACCGATTTCGTGTCCAAGGATAATTGGGGCAACAAGAGTCTTGTGAGGATTTAAGTGGAAAAGTAAGCTCAAAGAGGAACGTTCCTTTTTTGAACAGAGAAGGGAAAAAAAAACGCGATCATTATATCGTTTTCTTAAAGAAACAAGACGCCGCAGCAGAGACTCCACATGAAACTCGGAAAACGTTCTATGGAGTGCCTCGTAAACTATGAAAGCTGCACTGAAATGGGCCGCTCACATGACTGGGGATTTTTGTGGAGTGCATCACTTACTTCTGTACCTGCAGCCCACGCCCTACAGCGTATCATCTCTCAAACATCTGGTTGATTGGAGCCACTTTATCAACCTAAAGGGGTAATGGGTGGGTGAGGTGTTCGAAATGGCCGAAACACATACCAAGTATTTCCATGAAGACATATCCAGCCTGCCAAGTCTCAACTCGCCTCCTCGTCAAAAGGCTCACAGGGGAAGAGGGAGGGTAGGGGTTTGGTGGTGAAGAGGACTAAAGAGAAAGAGAAGAGTAGAGGGTGGGAGGGGGGGTATAAGCAAGGGTGGGGGGGGGGGGGAGAAGGCTAAAGAGAGAGAGGGGGGTAAGAGAGGTGGTGAAAAAATAGGGGATACAAAGGGTGTGAAGTAAAGGGAAAAAGAGGTGACAAGTTTAGTCGGAGGCTGATGTGGGGTAGAGTGGTGGGAGGTAGAATGAAGGGAAGGGGGGAGGAGGTTGGGAAAAAGAAAGTAAGAGGGGGTTGGGAATTGGTGAGGATAAGTCAGAACTGCAAGGGTGAGAAGGTAGGGATGTAGTGTGACAAGGGAGGAGGAGGAATGGGGGTAAAGGGCGGGAGTGAGGGGGCAGGGTGGGGGAGGAGATAGGGCCGAGAAAAAAGAAGATACAAGGGGGGGGGGGGAAGGACTGAATAAAGAAAAGGTATAGGTGGAAGAGCGGGTGAAGTGTGTTGGGTTAAAGTGCACGTAGCGGAGTATCTGGGATAGGATTTCTTTGAGTAGCCGAGTTTTTCCCTGGAGGGGGTAGTGATTGTGAGCGGGTGTAACGTACACTTAGCCCTCGCTTTCCGGGTCGACGGCTGTATCCGTCATTGGTGTAATTAAAACGTGCTACTTCCAAATTGCTTTTGCAAGCTTCTCTTGGGATTCTTATTTGGAGGAAACCAGGCTGGACCGAACAAACTCAACCTCCTCATCCCTGACACGACGCAGGGGAGGAAAGCAACGGCAAAGAAAAAAGACAACCGCCTGTGCTACACCGCCTGCAGACATTTCGAAAGCGCGAAGGGGGGAAAATCCTTGACATCTTATTAGCGAAAAACACCCAAATCACCAGGGGAGAAAAGACAGAAAGATCCCGATTTGGGAATCCTTGCCTACTGTGCCACTTCTCTTGAAGTCCTGTATCTAGGGAAAGAGCTCGGATCCCGGCCAACTGAATACGTTATGCGGGGTCCACATCCTTCTCTTCAAGGTGTCCTTTCCAGTAAATGCGACTTTCGAGATGCTCCGACTCCGAACAGTCTCTTTGGCCTAATGATAAGTTTACTTAACATTCACGTTACCAAGATTTTACGCCAGGTCTTATGTAGTCAAATGGAAGCACAGCGAGGCAACGCTACCACCCAAAAAAAAATCGCACGCATCCCCTAGACGCAAAGGCCAGTTGGAGGAGTCCAACCATCTCAAAATAAGAAGACTTCTGAAAGGGAACCGTCGGACTAGACGCCCATGAGTCTCCGACCCCTACGTCGACCCAGACATGAAAAAAAAAAGAAGAGGTGCACTTCTCAACGGGTAATAGTAAAGAAGTAGAAATAATACCGGCATATCACCAAAAACGCGAACCAGCCCTAGAACCTCAAGGCCAGCTTAAAAAAAAATGGCGGGGCCACAAAAAAAAAGAAACCGCTAGCTCCAGCAAAAGACAAACAGGTAAAAACAATTCGGAGGCTAAAAATACCTCTGCCTTGGCAGGAAGACATCAGAAACCAAATCTAGAACCTGGGACGACCAGGGGGAAGCCAGGAACGGCACTTACTGCACAAGCATTATATGGACTTCCGGTCCAAGAATAGCAAGGAATTCAGATAGTCGAGTGAAGCGCCCAAGGCAGTTGAAACTTAGGAGGAGGGAGGGACAGGTAACATCGCAGAGCCAGTTCAGGGACTAATTAAAAGAGTGGCAAAAGGAAATGGCGACATCACGCAACGAAATGCTGTAAACAAAGAAAACGCGCTAATCAACGTCGACGGAAAAGAAATCGACTCAACCAAAACTTAAGTAAAAGAGTGTAAAAACTATCGATGGCGTGGTACATTCACTTTGTGCTGCGAATACTTCGTTCCATGAAAAACGTTCGCAGTTCTTGGGCAGGGTCCATGGAAGGGGGAAAAGAAATAGAACTGAACTGAGGAGATGCTCATGGGAGAAAGAAGACGGAAGGCCTTAACGTACGGGCCAGGGGGGGCTAGGCATCGAAAAATCTTGCAGGTGCGGTCGAGGAAGGAACCAGCGAAGGGGAGAGGGGATTCGTCGGTGAAACGGAGGTCGGGAACATCTGGTAGGCTGTGGATGCGGGCTAAAGTTTACATTTGAGTCAGAAAAAAACAAAACTTCCGCGCGAAAAAAGAATGGAGAAGGCCAGGGGAAAGGGAGGGGGGCCGAGGATCGAGGGAAGGGCTGGTTGCCGGGCCGCCGGGGAATTCCAGCGAAAATTTTTTGGTTGGTTTGGTGGTTGGAGGTGAAAAAACAAGGACCGTAGGTAGTGTCTCTGAAAAACCGGAGTCAGAAGGGATGTTCACTAATTTGTTGGATAATGGGAGAAAAGATTAGGAGTGGACGAAGGTGGGTCGCCTGGGATAACGGCCAGAAGGCGAGGGCGAATATACATCTTCGGGTCAAAAAATCAATTCGGATTGACGATGTGAACCCATTTAGTTAGGGAGGAGAAAGTCGCGCGGCAGTTGTCAGGGAGACGGTTTTCGGAAAGGGGGGGAGAGGCAATCAGTGTACTACCGATTGGTGGTCGTATGGAGAACGCGCGGTGACAGCATTCCGCCATTATGTAGATAAGGCCAAAGGCAGTTTCGGCCCAATACTGAGACTCTCAGGGAACCATTATTAAAATTTGCAACAAGCCGGGATCGGGGGGGGTGCGGTCCAAGAATTGGGGTGATTGCGTTAAAAAAGGAGGAAAGGAGGAATCCTCTCTCGAACGGGGCTTCAAACTTCGTCTCAAAGGAGGGGAAGGAAGGTGCGGGGAGCTTGTTAAACGGCGTGATGGTGGCGGGTTTCGTTTTGCGAGACGCCTCAGGGAAAAGACCCGAAAGAAAGAAAGGAAAAAATTTTTAAAATAAAAACTCAACGCTCCAGAAACAGAAAATCGGGGAGCCCTATATCTGGTGCGGAGTCCAAAAACGAAGGGGAGCAGTGCAAAAAGAACCGAGAAGAAAGGCAATATGTTGTACAATTTGCTTGTCTGGGGAGACCTTAGATCAAATTAACAGTGAGGGGGGACAACCAGTGGGGAACTCCTCGGGTTAACATCGCTGCTAACGGGATTGACACAAACAGTCGCAAGCCTGAATTAGTAAAAAACATAAAAATAACACTGAGCAGGGCAGGGGAGGGAAAGGTCGAAAAGTCGAGAATTTTATCCTAGATAATTTTTTAATAAGCATTAGGAATGGATGGGGAATAGTTTTCTGGTCTTAATACCACGAATAATGGGAGAAGTGGTTTTAGGAGGGGTAAAAGCCGAAAGTTTCAACGCGGATCTTACAGTTGACGATTGGACAAAAAAAAGGGGATTAGGAAAATGGAGTCCCACTTCTTCTCATGATCGGGGAAGCGCGGCCGGTATAAGGAACCTCGGGGGAAAACCAACTTCCTGGAACCTCGAGGGGAGAGAAAAATCGCAACGCGCATGGCACACAATCTTTAACTTCATCAGTCCATCTGCATCGAGGGCCGTACTTGGGTTTTCCTTCGGCTTTGGCTTTGTAAGTGAGAGCACGGGCAAAAAAGATGGGAGAGAGCTCAGCCGATTCAGTTAAAAAGGGCAAGGTTGGACGATTGCATAGACGGAAAGTTTGGTCACAAAAATCAGCTAAAAAAGTCGGCGGGAAGAAATCACCGACGAATATGCCATGAAATTCCAACAAACGAGGAGTAAGGGGGATACCTTGAACCGGTGCGCGAGAGCTGCAATCGATTCACGAGGGACAACGGAAAGTCGCAAATGGCGGACTAATTTGTGAACCAAAAGCAAATGAATCGGAGATAGCCGACAGGCACGGTGCAGATTGCCGCTTCTGCATTTCTCTTTTGAAAAGGAAAAGGGCTGGAGTCCACAAGTGAAACGCAAAAAATCGTCAATTTTCAAGTATGTATTGGAAGGGCGCAAAACCAGGAACAAGCAGGGATCAACGAAGTACGGAACACAAAGAACCGGAGACAAAAGAGAGGGAGGGGTCCGTGAACGGGGATGCTATTAGCGTCTCGAACAACACGCAACTTAGCAGCCGACAAGGCCCAGAGGCTTCAGCAAGTTGCAGGGAACACGATCGTAAAAGTAGGGAAAAAAAAGCTCAAAGCGAACTTAAAAAAAATCTGAAGGCAAGACCAAAAGAAATATGGAAAAACATGGAAGAACGTTGCGGCGCAGGGAAAAGGTGGAAGGGACTGTGGCTGGGGCACCGGGGGAATTACTTAATTCGTGTTTTAACACGACTTGAAAAACGACTTACGGAAAGGGAGGGGGGGGGGGTCCTCGTTTCACTTGGTTTTCTCGATGGCGGCGGGCGGGGAACCATACACCTGGGTCCTTATTATCATCAGGGCGGCGTGAATGGGAAGACGACTGTTCAAAAAGCGGAAGATGGGGGGCTCTGGTGAACATAATCGGAACCAAATTGAAAAAGGAGGTCACCCGGAGCCTGGGCGCGAAAACGACTATGTTGTCGCAAGGAGATTCGATCCGGAAAAACAGACGGGCAGGAAACGAAAAGCTCCGGGGTTCACACGTTTAACCGGGGAGGAAAAAGATGAAGAGCAACCGCGTGAAAGCTGGGAACTTGGGGGGGAACGGATTCTGACGGGGACGGTGAAAAGGACTCCAGTAAAAGCAATTGCTGTCTAGGGATCCAAAGGCACCAAGGTAAAACCTGGGAATAAAAAACACCGGAGGAGGAAAAAGATGCCTTGACACTTTTGCCACTTCTCCTTTGAGAAAACGACCAGCAATGGGGGGAGCAATGCGACGAAATCCCCCGGACGGAAACCCGCAAAGGTCACCGGTGTGCCTCATGCTAAAACTGAAAGTGGAACAAAGGAAAGTTGCGCCAAGAAACCTCCTTAGAGGAGGGAAGCCGGATCGGACAGTTCAAATCGGGGAGTGCAACATCGCGCTGAATCGCCAGGAGCGACGGGGGAGAAGTTCACCTACGTCGGAATGAAGGAAACTGTGCTCAAAAAGAGAGAAACAAACTTCCGCTCCACACCATTCTCAAGGGCGACTTTGACCCCAAGCACTTCGTCGCTTGGAACTTAATGCACAAGTGCGAATACAGAGGGCCGAAAGCAGCAGACTAGCCCATCCGCGACAATAAGCGGACCATAAAGGGAGAGTATCGACTGTCCACCTCAGGTAAAAAGAAGGAAAAGGCCGGCGCGAAATTCACGTGGTTCCAAGAAGAGTTCTAAAGTAAAGAAGGAAAGTATTGGAGGCAGGGGGTCCTAGCTGTTTAGCGGAAGGTTGAAAGACAGGAGGGGGGCATACCGTCTTTATTCAAAAAGAGGAGGAGCTCAGATCGTGCCCCGGCCAAGAGCAAAAAACCAGCGGTCCTTGCATAATGGCAGGACGTAAGTTCAAGAACATCAGAGCAGCGGGAGGAAGGCGATCATTTGGTCGCTCTGGGGGAAGTTTTCGCAGCTGGGTACACGATAAGAAAAAAATAATGGTTCCAAAAATGGATTGTGAAGGGGTTCGACCGACTTCCAAAAGAAAGATGGAAAAACTGAACCCCTCAAGGAGAATGGTTTTGGTTGCGTTTGACCAGGGTGGCACTCCAGGCAAAAATAAAAAACACTCCTGAAATAAACGGCATCGGCACTCATTAAAGAACAGAGAGAAGGGGGAGAAAAAGTGTTGGATTGAATGAAATTGTTGTAATAAAAAGAGTCCCACGCCAAGGCGTGCAATGGTGGGCAAGACAGAATCGAACGATTCAGCCGTCAAGGAGCTCTCAACACGGTGACTTATCAACATTAGGGGAAAAAAAGTGAAGGTCATGCAGGTAGTCGGCGGGCAGCGAAAACATGGCGAAGGGCTGGTGGGGTTAATAAGCGCAGCGTGCAACATCGCACAAAAGGGGAGGGGGAGGGGGAAACGGATGCTTAGTCGATCACGTTTTGGGGGAAAGGGTTCAGGACGGAGATCCTTGAAAGGAAACCATCAAGGACCAAACCCAAGTCTAAATCGGAGAAACCAAAAAATAAGGGGGGTGAAGATGGGGGTGGAATGTCACTGGAGAGCGAGCTTATGTAAACATTTGGGTTCCCCCGAGGAGGAACTCTTATAAGCAGCGCAGCCGAGTCCTAAAAACCGATTAGTGTGAAATCAACAAAAAAGTTAGGGGGAAAAAACAAGAGAAGGGTGGCAGGCGAAAATCTTCACGTATCTAAGCAGAACCTGAGGCGTGGTGATACCGATAAACAAGATTAAAAAACAGTATCATAGTTTACAAGGAAACAGCGCAAATAAGAAATAAGATGCACCACCCGGAAGAGGAAGGGAACCGTTATGAGGATTGCGACATCTATAAAAACTGCGCTCAATTCTATGCTTGGGGATGTGACATCACTTTGCAGGGGAGGCCTCATCGTAAGACAAGGAGAAGTCGAAGGAAAACGCTGCGGGGGCCAAATTTGTAAGGAACCTCACTGGTTATTGAAATCAGCTTAACGCCCCAAAAATTTTGAAAAAAAATCGAATATCTGCCATGGGGGAGTCCTCTAATGTGAAGCCAGGGAAAACGGAGGACACGGAGTGTGCTGACTCAGGGCCGAAGATGGCGATAAGCGTTTCGCTGGTGGTGGCAGGGAAAAAGTGAGGGGGAAGGACTGCCTTCTTGAATGAGTAATGAGGGGCGGAAAAGGGCGTCGCGCAAGACTCAAATCACCATCAACGAACGCTGGGAGAAAACTCTCACCTATACCTCAGAAAGTGCTACAAAGCCGTGAAGAAACGGGGGTCGAACAACTGTGAACTACAGGGAAGACCGGGGGTAAGGAAAGCAATCCATTGTTGAGGGAAAAGACAGAAAAGAGGCCACGAGGCAGAAAGGTAAATAAAAAGGACCAGATCAAACAGCTCTGGGAAAACCTAAGATAATCAAGAAGGGACGGAATGCTTCCAACGCGCGTTTCGGCGAAGGGTCCTGAAATCCAAACGACCAGAGGGGAAAAGGTAAAACTACGGAACTTAAAGGCGTCATAAAAGACAAACGAAAAATCAGGTATCAAAAGAAAAGCGCGCCGAACAAAGAACGTTGCGTTCAATCCGAGAACGAGAAGCCGACCCCTCCTGAAGAAAGCAGCCCTTGGCTCGCTCCCTAGCACCCAGTACCGCGCCACGCGAAGGGTCGCAAATTCTCAACAAAAAGGGGAGGAAAGAAGAAAAAAAAGCAATCGTCCCAACACATCAGTCAAAGGAGGGAGAAAAAAAAAAGAGCAAAATGCCACAGGTTGGGGAGGAAAAATCAAAATAAGAAGGGCATCGCTCAAGAATAAAAAAAAAGTTCAGCATGCCGGGAAGAACAGAGGGAAAGCCTCGGCTTTTAAATCAATTAAAGAGAGGGAAGGGCACAGATGGAACTACCATAACATGACAATTCCACGTACTGGATCAAAAAGATCAGATTTGTCCTCGAATAAAAGCAATACCTGAAAAGAGCGGCGACGATGCAAAAAGCGAAGGGGAAGATGAATCGTCCTCTAATTAGTCCAGATCCCCATGGAGGGAACTTCCAGCTTCAAAAGGACCAGTAAACGGCCACTACCCCTCGAAAGCGTCAGGGGAAAAATCATCGCTCAAACGCTGGTAGAGAAAAACAAAAAAAAAGGAGGGGAAAAGAGAGCAGATTCGTGTGAATTTATTGCTTATCGATCTTCGGGGCTTTTCAAGTGAAGCCGTTCGAGTGAGTATGTCAATTTCCTGGTGGAAACGTAATTAACCCTTAAAGGGGATAGGAGATGGGACTCAGAATCTCGGCGAATGATTCAAAAAAAAAGTGGAGGCACTTGGGAGAGGTCATGTAGAGTCTGTCGTATTCGAGGAAGGCAGAACAAGAGGACCGGAAATTTGTGGAATGGAACCAAGCTTCGCAATGATGGAGGGGGAGGGGAGTATTAATTTATTGCGGCCTGAAAAAGACGAGAGAGGAAATATGTGCGAAGAACTAAGGATTCAGGAGCGATAAAAAGGCGTAGGGCGACGCGGCAGGTAAATAGAATGAGGGTCAGGAAATCATGGGAAGGAGGGGGGGCGAGCAAAGGGGGATCGCCGGCTTCCAAATTCTATGGGGGGTGAAAAGGCAAGCGGAATTCAAGTGCCGAGGGTCGCACTTAAAAGAACGGACACAGCAATCAGGGAAGAGACGGCGATTAGGAAAAAAATCAGAGGTGCGAATGGGCGCCTCCATGGAGGGACATCTTAGGCGTCAGGGGGGGAGCGCGGGTTTTCCGTGTAACAGTGTCTGGGTGTATAAAAACCTGGAAGGAGGAAAAGTTCAACAGGCGCTTTCATATGAGCTAACGGCAGAGGGGGGACATCAATTACACGCCATGCTGGGGGAGATAGCCACCATCGGACAGGCTTCCATCGAAAGGGCCCCGGTAGCCATTTGACAGAAGTTATGAGTTTCTTGAAAAAAAAAATCAAGGGGGGAGGGAGGGCGTGAAAGACTAGGAAGATGAATGACGCTCTCAAAAGGGGGGGTTCAGTGGAACAGGAGGGAGAACAGTAGAAGAACGGTGCCGAGAATTTCGCAACAAAGAGTTATGGTGATGCGGTTCTGGTGAAAGGAACGAAATAAAAGAGGGAAAGGGGCAGAATTTTCACTCGACTCACAACCAGCTAAAAGACCTATGGGAGGAGGGAGGAAAAACGACGCGCCTTTTGCCGTAGGAGGCATAGGCAATAGAAAGGGGAACAGATGTAATTTGGTGAAGGAGAGGAAAAGAAAAAGTCCAATTAAATTAGGTGCAACCCATTTTTAAAAAGACACAGCGGGTTTTGGAAGAGGGGGGGGGGATCAAGGGGCAACCCATCAAACGGATGAAGGAAAGAAAATGCATGGAAAATGCCATCAGTAAAGTGGGCGTTCGAAAAAAGTTGGGACGGAGGGAGAGGGGGGGGGGAGACAGCTGATTTATGGCGCGGTGTCTGTAAATGAAAAGGAAAAACAAGGATACTGAAGACGAGGGGGTAGGAACGAGTGGAAAGGGGGTGAGCTTACCGTTGTCAAAGAAGAAAATGGGGGTGGATTCCCCCGGAAAAATTAGAGGAACAAGAAGAGCGCTGTCAGGGTCCTGACATGCGCTGTCCAAAGAGGTAGACATCGGTCATGGGGCGTACCTAAGAACTCGCGCTGAGAAAAACTCAGGGAAAAGACATAAAACGAGTGAAATACGGGCATTTACGTTCAATTTTGCTCCGGATAAACTTGGGTAGTTGACCGGGGAAAGGGAATGCCGTGCAATATCGAAGTACAGGAAAAAAAATGAGCGAACTAAAAGCCCTCTTAAGTCAAACCCAACAACAGGGGGGACGAGGGGAATCGAATGCAAGGTATTCCAACGCACGTCGAACAACAGAGGGAGAGAATCCATCGAGACGAAACCCTTCATACGCCGCGGGGGAGCTTCTATGTGGTGGGAATAAGCGATCGGAGGCTTCCAGGAAAGAATGAGATTTCAGGCTGTAAAGTGCATCCAATTGCGGGAATAAAGGGGAAAGTGACAACACATTCCATGAAACAGGAACTCGGGGGAGGATCAGAATGCAGGGAAGCGTGAACCAAATGCCTATACAAAATCCGTCTCCTTGGACCTGGAGGGGGGTCCTGGACCACATTGACAAACTTAGAAAGAGGAGGGGAATAGGGTTGACGTCACCTACCGCATTGAACACTCAGGAGGCAAAAACTTGCGGCGGAGTAAAAAAAGCGAAAACAAGCTGCAAGCGAGGAAGGTCACCGTTAACGGAGGCTATAAGGGGAACAAGACAACAGATTCTGAAGAGCCTACCCGCATTGGAAGAGGGCACTGGGACTATAATTATACGAAGAGAAAGAGTGGGCGACACCGCTGAGAGCAAATTCCAAATTCCTCGAAAAAGTCTAAGGACAAAAAAAAAATGCGGTAACTTAGCAGAAGATCCTCAAGTGGGGAAGGAAGGGACTGTGCAACCGTAATTTCCTCGACGCATGAGGGGGGAAAGAAGAGGGACCGGCGAGGGACTAAAGTGAAATGGGCAGGATTGGAATCGGGGGCGATAAGCTGCACGGAGGCCCTAAAAGGCACTTGCCTTAAGTGAAGAAGAAGGAAGAGGGTGACTGGACTATATCGCAATTATGCAAAGTTGTCAGCTGGAGAGGGTTGAATTGGGAAACTGGGAATTCCATCAAGAAGAGAAGGAAGAAGAATCACCCTAAGCCTTTTCAATTAGTGGGAAAGGGATTGGAAGCGTACGACCAAGCCTCGCAAAAGGGGGACGGCAGACTGACGAAATTTTGTCACTGTAAGTCCTTATTCCGAGCAAAGCTTCCAAAGAGGAAAAACTCTGGGGGGAGCGGTTTCACGCAGAATCTCCGAAGAGGGGCAGGGGCGAAAAAAAAGGGACAAAATATTCGCTTTTGAGGCCGTTCACAAGGGGGGAAAAAGAGAGTCTATCAAAACAAAGAGGAGGATGGATGCGGACCCACTGTGTGCCAGTCGCCGAAAGAGCCATCATGGGGGGTCAGCGCGGAAAGAAAAAGGCACAGGAAAACAGAAAGGAACAATCCCCATCGGCTTACTCCTTGGAATTCGAAAAAGTAAGTTTACCAGCGCTGAATTGAGGAAGGGGGAACAGCCGTCTTCAGAGAGTCCAAAAATTAAAAAAAAAAGAGGGGAGAAGCACCATAGCCTCTCGTCGCGCCCTGCACTGGTTTATCCGTGTGCAAATTCAATCTGGAGGGCGAAGGAATTCGGGCTGCCACCAGCAAAAACAACAGAAAGGGGGAAAAAACCAAACACAAAAGGGAATAATAAGGACGGAGGGAAAAAAATGACGCGATGCCTTAGGCCCAAGTCTGGAGGATGCTTGACCGCCGGCCCGAGCCAAAAAAAAGAAACACGAATAGCCCAGCAATTGAGGGGAAAAAAAATCCAAAGACGTCCAACCACTAAGGAAGCAGGGGAAGCGGAAGCAAGGTGACAGCAAGTCCGTAAAAAGTCGGAGATGACGAAAGGAGGCCAAAGTTCAAGGGGATGGAAAGGGGTTCTTGGTCCTAAGTGAGCGAAGTGGAAAGTTCAAAGGCGGCTAAAGGAAAACCACTGAGAGAGAGGTAGGAAAGAGAGGGGCCTACCTCTGGCTTGGAACGAAAGAGGGGCATGTGCAGAAGGAGCATGGCTTTGTCTTTCGAAGCGCATAGAAGACGTTAACGCACTACGAGCGTTGGGGGGCAGCTCGGAATGGGGAGCAATGGGGAACCGAAACCGCCGGGAATGCCATTCTTTGGGAATGTTCGTTGAAGCATAAAAAAAGAGAGATGACCCCGGGGGAGAAGGGGGGCGTGGTTCCTTGGATCAAGGAAACAAGGTCAGGGAAACTTGCGAACTAGCATGATCCAGGAAGATGGGCACGAGGAAATGGCAGGAAAGAGCAATACCAGGGTGGGGATATGAATGCAGGTGGGGGCCAAGGCAAGAATTGGGGAAAGCGAATAGATCAGTCAATCCTTCATATCTGCATCTACACAAGTTGCCATATCAAAATGGGAGATAATAACCGTTGGGGGGCAGTTCAGGAAAGTTGTAAGTAACACCGAACGCATAAAAAAAAAAAAAAAAAAAAAAAAAGGAGTTGAGTTTCTACGCTGTGGGGAAAAGACAAGGGAGTCAGGAGTGCAGAGGAAAAAAAAACACGGGTGAGTGGGGCTGGAAAATTCGGTAGCCGAGAAAGATGGGGGGAAGGGAAGGAGAGCTGGGGGAAAAAGTACAAATAAAGCATTCAAGTCACTCACAAGGATCAATAATTCAAGCTGAAAATGGCTTAGGGACCAGGAAGAAAAGGGAGAGAGCATAACTTCTTCAAAACGGAAAGTGGGTTACAGAAAAACTAGATGCTACTCTTTACAGGGAAAAAGGGCGGCAGGGAAGACAAACCGAATTAGTGATAATGGGTCCGAAGGGAAGGGGGAATACACGGGCAGAACCATTGGGATTGGGTTCAGGGGGGGGAAAATCTTCAAAAGAAAAAAAAAACATGCGGGAGCTTTTTTGATAAAAAGTCATAAGCGCAGTACATCCTGGGAGGATGAAAAGGAAAAAAGGAGCTTGCAAAATCCCTTCCTAAGAGGAGCCACAAGAGGAATCGGATAAATATAGGAGACTCGACCTATTCCAATCGGACTGAGGCACGCAGGGAAGGTTGGGCAAGGAACGGTAAAAAGGGTGCAGAGGGGGAAAAAGGGCTCACGCAAGCCCAGAGAGCAAGGGGGGAGGAAACCCCTGTGCGGGAAAAGGTGACACACTGTTAATGAATGAGGGCACCACCCAAAAGTTGAAAGAGGGGATCTCCTGCCAAAGAGCAACTCATATTGAAGATCAGCAAAAACTGATCCACGGAGTTGGGCTTAAATCCAGCAAAAGATAGGGCTACGCAGTCGCTGGGGGGTCTGAGCGTGGGAAGAGGGGGAAAGGGGAGGGGGTGGGAAATCCCATTGCGGCTTGGAGGTTATTATGTGGAGGGAAGGAGATCGAAAGCAAAAACGAACCTAGTAAAGGAACCGACTGGCGAAGGCAGATCAAGTCGAAGTAAAAAAGGCACGACGCCGGGAATCACGTTAGGCGGACAGTTGCCTCGTTTACGAAGAGAGAAACACCCATCAACAAATTTGGCAAATCCAAGAAAAAATAAGAACCCATGGGGAGGCGCATGTAAGAAATTAGAGAACCTGTATCAAAGATCTGGTGGAGACCAAAGGATTCAAGAAGAATCCATGCATTTCAAAGATGGTCTGAGCAATAGAGGGAGGATCTCCCGACACAGTAAAAACCGGGGGGGGGGAAAAAAATACGTCGCCTTTACGGACGTAATACAATACTAACACAAGAAACGGTAAGAGGAAAATCACAAAGCGAGCAGAATATACTCGATGACTGGGGGAGGGACAAAAAGATCAATCAACTCTCGGGAAGGATCATGACCTCCTCCATCGTTCGTCGCGGAACGGATGTCCCTCTAAAAAGAAAATACAGAACCTCGTAAAACGTAATAAAAAAGCGCTGGTCTGACGGCTAAAAAAAAAATATTAAACCCGACATACCGGAGACACCCAAAAAGCTGTTCGAATCCCTCAATTTCAAGGGGGGAAAACCTCCTTCTGAAAGCAAATACGCCGGCATCTGAAGAAAAAAACCGCCTCCGCTCACTAATAATGCAAGGAGCAACATCAAGTGGCCTAACTCCGACTGCCTGGGGTCAAGACGACATCAGGAAAACCAAGAGAGTCAAAGGAAAAAAAGAGGGGACAGACCAATTGCAGCCATCAGGAAGAAAAAGAGGAAAGGTCGAGGGACTTAACTAGACTCCTACCTGGCATTAATAGATGACCACTCTCCGGTCCGAAGGAAACCTTCAGGACGGACTGCTTCTGATCAAGCAGACTCATTTGTATACTGACATTGACACAAGGAAAATGGAAGCAAGGACATAAGACTATCTTCATGAATAATACTAAAAAGCTCAGCAACCCTAGCCACCCAG
>Ga0179593_1432138_pt1 | contig 16940 bp, 13 predicted proteins | sample CZODoug2_1_08_16_FD_185931 | JGI IMG/M metagenome (GOLD analysis project Ga0179593, IMG submission 185931) | Vadose zone soil fungal communities from Angelo Coast Range Reserve, California, USA - CZODoug2_1_08_16fungal (PacBio error correction) | ecosystem: Environmental > Terrestrial > Soil >...
ATATAATACAGGGCTCCTTTAATAGACGAGATAAATATAAGAGGAGCTTGGGTCCGGGGGATGATCAAGCCGCTGGGACTTGGACGTCGGGAAATTTCTATCGAGTACTATGGGGAGAGTTTCGACGACGGAGGGGAATCGGACAGGCGGGAGGGGCGTCCTCTGCCATCAGACGCAGCGAAGTAAAAAACACTAGCAATATCGCGTTCCCTTGGTCAGCGCTGTGGCATTTGCCCACCGTTGCAGCTACGGGACCAAAAGGGGGGAGCCTGGGAGATCGTTATGCAAGGACCCTGATGAGATCTTGTGCGAAAGAGGGCCCGAGATAATGCCGAGTGAACTCTGGAACCACACGAAAAAGCCAGCATGTAAGCGAAACGCCATACATAGAAAGGGAGAAGTCGAGGATCCCTCTTAATATCGAAATGAAACTATCGACATAAGGAATTTAGAAATTGTGAGAGGCAGAACAGGGCGGTATAATGCTCTGGGCGCCAGGGAAGGTAGATTGACCTTCTCCAAAGGTTTGGAGAGAACAAAGCGTGGGGAGGTGAGGATGGAGAAACTGATAAAAACGAGAGGACGGGTTAGCGATGGCAAATAATGGGGACAGGGGGCAGACAAAAGAAAGCACGAAGGAAAGGGACAACGAATGACTTAGAGGGTTGACACGTCGATGCTGTCCCCGAGATGGTGGGTGCTATCCGTAGAAACGAAAGCAAAAGGCGGTGCAGCGGCATCAAGAAACCGGCCATTAGTTGACGGTCACAACCAGAGAGGGCGAATCAAGAGAGGAACAGCTGCAGATCGAGCGCTTGGGGGATTCAAGACTGGAACGGGAGTCAGGCGGAATAGGTCAGGGCTGGGGGGGGGAGGATAAGCGTCAAGAACAAGTGAAGAGTTGGCGGGCCCTGATTCGGACGGGAGGCCGATGGTGAAGAGGGGGGGGCGCAACATCTGCAGAAAAGCACCTCAGGGGTTCAAAGAAATTAGACCTGGAGAAGGAGGAATTTGGTCGAAAGAAAACGGATAGGAGGAGAAAATCAGACCCAGAAAAACGGGGAGAACTCAGGAGAAAACCAGCGGGTCTGTCGGGTGAAGATGTAATAGAGATCAAAGTGGGGGAGTTAGTGGTTCCGGACGTTTGAAGAAAGTGGAACCTGAAGGGCCTAGCATGAGGAGCATCGTCTTCCGTAGAGGACGGCGCCTTGCAAAAAAAAAAAAAAAAATCGCCGACGCGAAAATGAGGTTGTTGAAAAACTCGGACCGCGCCTTCGGCTACGAGATCGAATCGACCGCGTTCGGTTGGAGACGAAGCAGGGAACGAGCCGGAAAGGGGTCTCGAGCCCGTAAAATGGACCACCGTCATCGTCCTTGGAAGAGTCTTTATGAATACAGCACAAAGGGAAAGGGAAAGGCGCGTTAAGCAGTATGTAAGCTGGCGGGGGAAGCCGAATGGTATTCCACGGCAAACGGAAAGTGCAAAGAACTAGCCCCATTTGGTGGCGGCCCGTTTCGAAAAAGGGAAGACAAAAGGATTGTTGAGATAGAGGGGCGCGTCTTCAGTAGGTATCGCTGGAAAGAAGGAAAGACGCAGGAAATACGAACGAGGGGATTGTCTGAGAGACTTTCTCAGGCGAGGAAGATTCGAGTATTACAGGAAAGGTGTTTCGAATTTAAACACAGTTCGGACCACTAATAATTTTAGGGGCAGGGAAGAGATTAAGGTCCTAAAGAGGCCTAAAGTATAGAAGTCGGTGGGGTCCGGCTTGAGAATCGATGTCAAAGGGAAAACTGATCGGACTTCGGTGGCGAACATCTACCAGGGCGGAGATATCTTTGACGGCAAGAAGGGGGCGGCGGGGAAAATTTTTCACGGTACCCGCAAGGTCTGTTGTGGGGTTGGGGCGAAGGAATGGCGAAAGGCAAAAAAAAATACGGGCGAACAAGCACATTCATGATGACAGAATGACGTAAAGCAAAAAGACGGGAGAAAAGTTCAGCATGTGTCGTGCACGGAAGAAAGCCCCCGACTAAAACAGCAAGAGCGATCCTACGCCGACTAAAAACCGGTGGGAGAACTAGTAGACGATCTTGAATCATCGCCAATGGGACTAATAGAGGAAGGATTCAACCATCTCCCTCGGTATGAGCGCGCTGACGCCGGGGAAATTTCAGCGTCGTTGAAATCGGGGGGGTTATTCCGAAGATCTCCGGAGCAGCTAATCGGGGGAGCTTCATATTAGGGAAAGTAAAGAGAGAGCAGAGGGTGAGAAAAAACCGATGTACCAGAACTGAAAATTCGAGTAGCGCGATAGTAAAAGGAGTAAATTCGAACCTCGGGCGCCTTCCAGCGCGCGCACCTACCCTTCAAAAGAACGTCTTAAAAGGTAGTAGAGGTGGAATCTTCGGTCGTGGTTTAGCGGAGGAGGTCTGTCGATCAATCTGGGGGGGAAAAGTCTGGTCTTGACGTCCTTTAGAAAACCAAATACTGATCCCACCGGCGTGCTTAGGATACAGGGAGAGTCTGATGATCATCTAGGGGTTATGCAGAAAAGTACGTTAAAAAGAGGGGGCCTAAGACCGAAACAGAGAAAAACAACCAAACACCAACAAAAGGAGGTTAACCAGACCGTCTCCAACCCTTCTCCTTCCGACCGAGTCGCCCGGCGGGACGGATGCCTTCTTGAAAAAAAATAAATGACGACGCCTGGACACAGGACAGCGAGAGCAATCGAACACCAATATAAACGGGAACAGCTCGGAGAGGCAATCGCGTCTATGTAACAAGGGGAGGGAGTGGACAAACTGAAGGGGGAACTTCTCCAAAAACCGACCTTTCCTAAATAAGAAATCGAAAAAACCGTCGGGAGCAACCCTCAAAAAGAGCAGTACTAGGAATCCTATGGACAGCAGATCGAACCTACACCAACAGCGAAAAAAGCATTAGCTCAACCAAAGGTGCGCAAGGGGGGGTCTGGTAAGAACAACCAGGTACGATCCGACACGTCCCGTGAGAGGGAGGAAAAGGAAAAGAACCATCGAAGGGCGAATCTACTCCAGCTACAAGAAGGATGAAGGAAGGACCAAGTGGGGCAAAAAAAAGCTGTATCATAACAATAGGGGTCGGCAATTATTAAAAGGGGGCAAGTACGTCGAGGCGACGTGAGTGCGCCGCGACACTAAGAAGAAAAAATAACCAACTGAAAAGGGGCGAGTCGCGGAGAGGAAAGCATTGGAGACGGAGGCTACTGTTGAAAAAAGAGGAAGAAATTCAGCTAAAAGCGAATCAAGATAGAAGGGGCGCTGCATATCGTCAGCATGGCGGCAATTCAGGGGAGAAAAAATGAAAACCGGAGGACTGGGGAACCCCCCCAAAAAACCACAAACCCACCAAAAAAAATCGAAATTACGGATCTCCTATTTAAATGAAGGACCCGACCGACCAAATGCGGATACAAGTTGTTGGCTGGCCGGAGGAAAAAAAAGAGCCGGAGCTACAATACCTACGGTTCACGTCCGATGGAATTCGTTGAGGTAAACCAAAAAAAGCAGTGGATCGTGCTTCTCCAACTGGCCAGTCCATTAAGGGAAGGACGCGGCTGAAAATAGGGGAACTGGTCAGTTCTTCGGAATTTATCAGATCAAAAAAAAAAAAGAAAACGATTGTAAAAGGGAGAGTCCGAGGGGAACTCTTCACGTCCGACGCTGGCATAGTTGATGGAGAGGTGATACGAATCTGAGTACTGCTTAGCAAGTAATGACCGAAAGGGACTGAAGAGAAAAGACGGGAAGGAGCTCGCCAAGTCCCCGGAACCACAACCAGGAGGGGAAAGAGATGAGGTCACCGATAGGTAGGGACGTTGAAAGGTCGTGTCTGGACGTGGTCGGAGACGATAGCATTAGGGCCTCCGAAGCGCGCAAAGAAGAGCCGTGATAGCATTTATATCCCGAGTAGTAATCAAAACAAAAACTTGCTAGGCAACACAAGAGCAGGCAGATAGAATCATCAAGGGACAGCCTATCATGAAAACCACCTGACTGCCGAGGCCCAGGTGGGATGGGGGAAAAGGCTAAAAGGGTTATCTACATGGCCACTGGATGAGATCTACAGGGGGAGCTTCCGGGCGCCGAGGGGAATTTTAACGAAAGCTCTGATGTGTTGGGGGGGAGGGGGCGGTCAAGCGGAGATTTAAAGGAGGGTCGTGCGCAGCGTTGGTCGACGGCTGCGCGGCAGGCTGGGGAAAAGGACGGGGTCTGTTCGGAAAGCCGCCCAAACACGAGGGTGAACGGAGGGGCAAAAGCGGAACAACTTATTTTGTCGCGGGAATTCAACCGGGGTGGGCAAGAAAACAAGATGGCAGGAGACGAACGAGAAGGAAATAAACGGAAGAAGGTCACGAGAAAGGAAGAGGACTTCACGGTCTTGAAGGATGAAAATATTCTGGCAGGGGAACAATCTCATCACCGCTGAAAGTCAAGAGCGCGTGACATAAAACGGGGAAACGGAAAGAAGGGGAAAGACGATATATGGGGACTCCGGGGGGGAAATGTAAAAGGGGACAGTAAAATCCGGTAGAGGAAAACAGAAAAAAAAAAAAACGGGGAGGAAGAAGAGAGATATAATCCTATTAAAGGCCTTCGACTACGAGTCCTTGAGAGGGAGGGAAGACGCTGGAAGAGGGATTCGTGAGGACTAAAATTTTAGAGCAGGATAGGGACTAAATGGGAGGGTTAGAAACGAAGCGATTTTTCCCTAAAAATCGACTGGCAGTCCGACTAAAGAGCGGGAAATACTTCAGAAGCGAGGCACGCAGTGGAGGACTCCTTTGAAAGACTGGGGGGGGTCTGTGACCCCCCGGGTTTTCAGGACCGGCGCAAAAGGGCCGCCGGGGACCAATCGTCATTCCAACCGGGTGGCGCTTTGGGGGCTAACAGCTTTTTCGAAGCCCATCACGAGACGATTCCTCGAGGGAAAGCTGGAAAAAAAGGAAGAAGAACCGAAACTCAAGGAACCAAGCCCCTACATCAGAGAAGTTGGGATAACATTCGAAGACGCCTCGATAAAAAAAGACTCTCTACCATAAGGCATGTAGAAAACTTTGTTTGCCTTGCCAAGACAGAAGTTCATCAAAAGGGGGGGAGAGGGGGCTCTCAGGCGAGTGAAGGTATAAGTGAACTCGGGGGCTGTGACAAATCCTGCATATACACAAGGGTGGGGAGGGGGAGATCAATACTTTCTATAAAGGGAGCTAAAACGGAGAGGAGGGGAGCTAGGAGGACAGAGGAGATTCACCAGAAATGAAAATCTCTTAGGACGACAAGACCTAATCCGGCCAGGAAATGAAGAAAAATCACTGCAAAAGTTAAGAGGAGAAGGTTGGGGTTCAGGGGGCTCCGGGCTAGAAAGGCACAAGTCGGGAGAGCGCCAAAAATAGAAATGAATGAGGTGAATGATCCTCATTACTGACATCCGGGACGAAAGATCAAGAGAAAGTCCAGCGATAAAGTTGAAGCGGAAAAAGAGGTACGCGGACCTTCGCTGATTTCGGGCTGGTTGGTATCTGACCCTGCATCAGCACGGAAGTGAGTCGGGAAAATGGCGGAAGAGGGTACATGACGTTCTCGCGGCAGCTGTCGCGCAACCTCGGAAGGCACCTACAGTTTGGGGAAGCAACAGGATTGAAAGAGAGGGGAAGAAGCGAAGGAGAGTATGTCAGTCAAAAAAATGGGGACACTCCGACAGTCTCAAAAAAGAAGGCGGGGGTGAGGGGTGGCAAAGTTAGAATCGGAGAAAGCGGAGTTACAGGGACCGGCGTACGCGAATGGCGACGCGATCAAGACTCTTCGGAAAGAATAACAGCGATGCCAGTCCTAGTGGCAAATTACGGAGAGGCCTAGAAATGAGGCGGTTTTCAAAACAAAAGACGAAAGGAGGAATTAAAGCGGGTACATCAAGAGGATCGACAACGTAGGGGGAGGGGGTTGTAGAGAAGGGGAGGAGGAAGGAAAAATCGCTGCCAGCGCGAGCCGAACCAGCAGATAAGCATTGCAAGGAAATCGTAGGGGGAGAACCGCCAATGAAGCCTTGGTGGCCTCAACGGAGGAATTCGAGGAGGGAGGTTAAACTAAAAAAGGTGAATTTGGACTGCTGCCAGCAGAGAAAAATCCACGGGAAAAGCTTCTGATCGAACCATGGGGGTGGCCTCGAAAAAAAACGACAAAAGGGGGAGGAACGGCGGAGGTGTTTGAGATAATAATTGTGTGGCGCTGTTGGTAAATTGCCGGAAAAGGGAGGAAAAGAGAGAGCGATTAAGCTAGACGAGGGGAAGTACATACGGACGAGTGGCGGTAAAAGGTAGTGAAGTGGGAGGACAAGGGCACCAACCCTGATCGTTGACCACCGGAAAGGCGGACATGAAAAGGGCCTGGGGGGATCGTTAAGGACTATGAAAGTACAAGCTGGGTGGGGGACGAGAGGGGATCTCGCTGGAAGGGGTTACGCCGGATTCTGAAGTATGGTGGCAACACATGGCAGGAAAGGAAGAAGAAGCTCGCTCGGCGCGGCACCGAGAAAGGGAGGCGGGGGGAAAAGGGGGAGCACCAAAAACTTATGTGGTGTGGGTGGGGGTGCCGAGACGTAGGGTGCCATCGATCCGATTAGCCTGAAGGACAAAAAATGGAAGGATCAAAAATGACAAGGGGGGACAAGAAAAAAAAGACTTGGGGACAGGTAAAGAGGGTCGCATAAGAATAACAGCCCGAAGATCCAAAAGAATGTATCGCCACGCCGAGAAAACTCGACGAGGAACAATAAGACAGTAAATTACTGTCTGCGACGAACTGGAAAGACAATAGAGAGAGAGCGCACAAAGAAGGGAAAAAGAGACGAGAGAAAATGTCATAGTCGGGGTGTAAGCTCTGGTGGGGAAGGGCCCTCGCCGAAAAGCGAGATGGGGGAGAGGTCGAAAAAACCGAGTAGAGGAAATGAGAGAATAACCCGATCCGCCGCAGGGCTAGTGAAGAAAAAAAACCGCGAGGGAAAAAAGGGACCTGAAGTCGACCGCGCGCTATAAACGCGAAGTCCTCATGGCGACCAAGTCAGCTCTTCCGGGGAGGGAATCGACCTCTGTCTGTCTTGTCGGCGGCAGTCGGCGGAAGAACGTTCGGGGAGGACGGGCTGGAGGGGGGGAGGAATTTACGTAAGACTCTGAGGAAAGCGTCTCAAAAGCTGTCGCAACATCTCAATCATTTGTTACGGAAGTCAGGGCAGGGGGGTCCCAGAATGGACGCTCCTCCGCCTCGCAAACGAAAAACACCACACAAAAAGAAGGGAAGGTTAAAGTAAAAGGTCTCAAACGCAGCAGAAAATTCCTAGCAGCATCGAAGAGAGAGGGGATCTCCCTGAGAAAAGGGCGAGTTCGAAAAAGAAGTAAGGGACACCGGCGTCACCGACAGGATATAGATCTCTTCACACGACTTCTAGAAAGGGAAGGATCGTACTGCACGAGAGGAACAGGCGCAGGGCAGAAAGGGGGGAAAAGAAGTCAGGGGCTGGGAAAGACGGACGCCATACTGAAGGGCAACGAAACACGAACTCAGCTCTCCGCAAGAAGAGGGTCCAGGAAGAACCGCCGAAGATGAGGAACATGAGCGGTCTGAAGGATGGCCAAACTCCGAGCACCACATCTCCACCCAGCATTAGCGAAATAAGGAAGGAAGTCAGCTGGTACTTCGCGACTCGCCACCAAATGGTACGATAAAGGGGAAATCCTTAACGGTAAACGATCGTTCTTCAGCCGAAAGAGAATTTCGCATCTAAGAAAATACATCAGGAAGCAGAATTCGGGCGGCAGGTCAGAAAGAACGAAGGACTCGAGAAGAGGGGGGGGACAAAGGGGAAGGGCTCTTCTCAAGGTGAAGGGAATTTAGCAGGTCAAGAAAACTATTACACTAAAGACTGTCATTAGTTGGGGGGTTAGGGGGGGGGGGGGGGGGGGGGTGTTCTCTGAAAGGTATCGTGCCCCAGCGGCCGCCTAACTGACTTGGTGGGGTCAAAAGAAGACGATCCCGAAATTGCAATGCGCGGCGATCCGCAAGGGCCGAAGGAACGGGGGAAGCATTGCATAACGTCAGCAGCGTCAAAAGTAGGGGTTCGCCACCGTGCTTGGAGACTCAGAAAGACATATCTCAGATGGAGAACAGATACCGCCATACAACAATGGAAAAAAAAAAGAGGAGAAGGCCCGAAGGGGTGGGAAGAGGGGAAAAGGAATCTAGAAGATTCACGGCATATGGCCTCGGTGGAGGCAAAAATGGGTGCAGTTGGGTCTGAAGACTTGGCTCTAAAAAGAGAAAAAGAGAAAAGGAAGGAAGCAGACGCAGTAAAGATGTTTCCAGGGACCGCCAAAAAGGGTGATAAAAGAGCAACAAATCAAGAAGAGGGCTCGCCGGTCAGAAGGACAGATGGGCCGCTTCAAGGCTAAAAAAGTAAATGAGCTATTGGAGATCATTCAAGAGGGATTGAAATGTCGAGAAGGTCACCGCAAAAAACTAGTGCTTGCCGCTAATAAGCGGGTTACTTAGAGAAAGGAACCCCTTCCCCCACATCGCAGGAATCGCAGGATAGTTCACAGCATAAGCGGACGGTTTGGAAGGAGAAGGGATTCTGTCGGGTAGACAAAAGAGAGGAACCCCATATATCGTGCAGCCACAAAGATCTAATTTTGGAAAAGGGGGGAGTTCCTGGAAATAAACTGTTTCAATTAACAACAGACCAAGGGGTGAGTATAGAACAGGGGGGGGAAGGCGTGTAAAATGCCGGGGAAGAAAACTGCAGGAAATCACGAAAAGAAAGAAGGAAGAACCTGTGAGCTTAACATTGGCTAAATGGCCGTGGCACCGGGCAGATAGCCGAGAAATCTACTTTTCTCCCTCTCTGGATAGTCGCGTGAACCAGCGCGAGGGATTTAAAAATCAGGGAGGGGGTGAACAAATTAACTCGGAGCGCCAATCAGGGGCGCGGCTTAGGAAAAGGACAGTGCAGCCCAAGCGAACAAGATCGGGCGGTGGGGGAAGAAAGGGACCCGAGGAAAAATGAAAAGGTGGTCGCGAAGGGACAAAAGGTATGCAAGAAAACAAGCTGGCAAAGGCGAAAACGCTGCAGAGATGACTAGTGTAAGGGATAGGAAGAGATGGCCGAAGAGTAAGCAAGGGGACCTAGAAGAGCCTGCGGCGGAAAAACTAACCGCCCAAGGGTCCCCCTCAGAGAAAACAAAAAGAATCGCTGACAAAAGAAACTCAAACATCAGGCGAAGAGATATATGAATTCCGGAGAGAGACGGAGAAAGCGTATGAGAGCTAATCCAAACCAAAAGGAGAAATGGGAAAGAGATATAAACAAGGGGGTTAACCTGCCGTTCAAAAATCTACGGATAGAGGAAGGGACACGTCATCGGGATTCAGCGAGGGGACTATGAGTGCCGGACGCTGGCGAGGATCTTGGGGCTGAGAAGAGGAGGGGGAACTATGGGGGAGGGGGGTTGAGAAGCATCTATTTCCTCGAATGAGTTTCCGTCAGGGGTCCCGGCAAAGAGGAAGAGAATTCAAATCAGGCGCGTCGAAAAGTTTCTTCGAAGGGGCCAGCGCAGGGGGGCTGTAAAAACGGGAGCAATCATGGTTTCCGCCGGGTAAATATATCAATGAAAAGGCCCTGAGGAGGGACCGATTGGGGCGACGGAATGGGGGGGTCCCGAGCCGCAAAGAGAAGAGGGAAGAGGGAACCTGTGTAAACAGGTCCAAAATGTAAATTCAAGACGGCCCTTATAAACGAAACCATCTATAAAGAAGCAAGGTTCGATGCACCTCTTAATATCAAAAGCCGATCGACCAATAAAAAAGAAAAAGAAATTGGGAAAGAAGAAAGGTCTGATAAAACGAAGGGAGAGTGTTCGATCCTTAGAACGTGACACCTTCTCTCGTGCCTCTGTGTAGTGAAGGGACCGGAATCGTTGGCGATACCAAACCTTTTTGAGTTGGAGTAGCACATAACGCCTATAAAAGTCGAATCTATACAACGGAGAGAAGGTTCGGAGAGAAAAGAGAAGAAGGAAATCATTGTGGCCGGACTATCTGTACGGAACGAACCGGCTCCCAACATCATGAAATAGGCGGGGTGACGGCACATCCTTCGTACCGCTATGGTGAGGGGCTCCGGGCGAGCTAAGGAAAAGGAGGGGTAGCAAAGGGAACAGCACGGAAAAAAGTAAAATGAAGGGGGGGGCGGCAGTAAAGCAGAAACTGACTGGGATGAAGGAAAAAAGGAGCATCCGAAAACTGCAAAGCGCTTCCGCCGTTGACGGCTGGCCCGGCTGGCAGGGAGGAAACGGAGAGAAAAGTGAGATGGAGTTTAGATGGATACCCGAGGGTAAGTCTCAGGCGCACGGGCAACTGGCAGAAGAGCAGGAAAGGTCTCAGCGGGGAGGCTGGTCGCCGCAAAGATTCAGGAACGTGGTTTCAAGAAACCGAATGGCAATAGAATTGGAAGAAAGTCACGGGGCGCCCGCAGGGAGGGATAAGAAGGAACAAAAAACCTTGTAGCCCGACGGAGGATAAGGCCAGAGGGGATGTGCCGGGGAGTGAGAGAAAGAGGAGAAAATCAGGAGGTGATTCGAACCAGTCCCCGGCTAGCGCGACAGTGGGGCAGAGGGAGGGGAAGAGAGGCAAGTGCTTCGTCGAGTGAGCTGCCTTGCGGATCGAAAAACAGCAGAAGAAGGGCGGGATCGCGGGTGGGGAAACGTCGAACAAAATTCTGCATTCATTGCATATCGCAGGGGGGTCGACAATCAGGGCGTTGGTACTAAACTGCAGGGAGAGGCGGAGAAAATCTGACTTCACCTTGTCCGATGACCTCCTTGACCCCATCAGAGCCTTGCCGGGAAATCGGAGGGACTGATAAAGCACAATGGAAATGTGAAGCAAGGGACGTTTACAGGATTGAGGGAAGGGGCCTAAAACTTAGCAGGGGGGGGAGTGGAAGCTTTACCAGCCAATCGGATAAAAACGGGAGTGCTCGGATCGTCCCAGTGTGGAGAAGGCTCGAAGAAAAAAGAGGAGAAGGCCAAAGTCTGCTGTTGAATAATGCGTGGGCGCTGGGTTCAGGAAGTGGGGTGCCTAGCGGGCGTCCAGCAAAAAGAAGCCGGACAGGAAATCTGACGATGCGGCGGGTCCAGGATCGATCGACGGTAAGAGGCGGGAGAGTGTGGCTTAGAGGGAGAAAGAAAAAAGTGGAGGTGGCGAAATTTAAAAAAGAGAAAATATTACCCTAAAGGGCGGCCATCGTGGGCCAGTAAGGGGCGTTCCGGTACGAGATGCGTCCGGTATAGAAGGATGGGCCGAGCTTGATCAACTTGGAGGTGAAAAGAGGGAAGGAGTGTGAGAACAGGAAGAAAAGGGACGACAAGGCGAGCACTCATGCTAGGGGCAGGCGAAAGGTTCAGGTGGAAACGGTGGCACGGTAACCACCTTCTGTGGTGGTTGGGGGGTTGTGTTTGGGGGGCGGAAGGAGAGGGAGGGAGTGGGCACAGAGTTTCGAACCCGGCACGCCGTGCCGGCATAAAAAATATGGAATCAAAGAGGGAAAACTCAAAGTGAGACGAACGAAAGGCAGTTCTAAAGTTAAGAGAGGTTTAAAAGGCACTAAAGCCTAAAGACGACACAGCCGTCTCGGACCGAAGCACCTCCGGAAAACCAGTACCGACCGATTAGATACCGAAGGAAGAATCTTAACTCGTGAGAGAAAAGGACGACAACTCTCCGAGCGCGGGGGGGTGTTTGAGCGACTCCGGTAAGAGCGAGCTACAGACGGGGGGGGGAAGGGGCAAGCGGGGAAAAAGAAGGTGTTGGGGATGCCCAGAGCAGGGAGGCAAGGATCTTCTATCTCGCAAACACCAAGCAGTGAGGAAAGAAGAGTAAAAAGAGAGCCTCTTCTATGTGGCATCAAACACCGCGCGGACAATACGCTGAAAAGGAGAGGGAAGATCTAGAGAAAGAAGGAGGAGGGAGGGGGAGCACTCGGCGAGATTGGCCAGACCATTAGTAGAAGCCCCGACAGCTTCACTTACTTGACTTCGGTAAAGAACTTGGCACGTTATTTCTGGTTTCGGCAAGCGTCTAAATAAAGAACGGGCGGGGGGAGGCGGGAGGGTTCGTACTTTACGTGCCAAGAGATTAAAAGGGTTGGACGTCGCAGCGGCGTCTGGGGATTATCATAAGGGGTTTTTCCGACGCGCCAGTGTCGCCCGCGTGGACGACACCCTGCCTCAACGCGCAAAACAAAAAAAAAACAGAAGGGAGGTGACCGTGAAAAGCTCACAACCACGCACCAATCACAGCGCAGCTCGCGCTCGGACCCTGTCTCACGTGGCTGCCCGGCGGCTCCAAAAAAAAGTACGACGCCGGGCTTAAGAAAGAAAAGAGAAACTTTCAGGGGAAAAAACGAAGTTCACCGGCCGAATAAGCGTAGCCACGATCTGAAAAAGGGAGGGGGAACGCATAGGACTCGGCTGGTAAAAACGTCAGGGGGCGGGGGGGGAACTGCACAAAAAAGAAAAGTACGGTCCTAAAGACACGCATACGCGGGAGGAGAGACCGTCGACCAGCCCTCACTCGTCGGAGTACGCGTCAAGGACGGTGCCAGCCGCCGGCCGGCCGACCACCGCCACCCCGAGAGAGAGAAAAAAGAAGGGGGGAACAGATGTTAGTCGCGAACGGGCGCAAAAAAATGGGAAGTCCTCAAATTGGACGAGGGACGGCTGGAAAGCAGGAGACCAGGCGAAGGTCGCATCTCCGCCATCTACATCAAGGAACTTGAAAGGGGCCCCCCCCAGAACGGCAAAATTAAGAGGAGGGAGCATAAGACGAGGAGCAAGGATGTAGGTGAAGGGTCAAGGACGTCATGAGAAAGTTGAGAGAAGGTCAGGGAGGTCCTTCCTCCAGCGACAAAGACACCCTACTCCGACTGGTCTATGAGGGGCTAGTCGTAAAGAATGAGGGAAAAGGAAGAGACGGTTTGGTCACAACCGCGATCGAAATGCGAGGACAACAAGGCCAAAGAACTCGCTGGAAGACCGCTGAATATTTCAGAAAGTAAACTGTCAATTCGACGCCCACCGGGGCTGAAGGAAGGGAAGAGGGATAAATAAAGGACCTAGCTAAAAAATGATACCTGAAGACCAAAGCTTGGAACTAAGAGGGGAGACAGTTTTTGCTTGTCCAGGGATCAAGCTATCCGGAGAAAATACGAAGGAGAAAGGAAATGGAAAGTAGTTGAGACAAAAAGGGTGACGGTGAGTGTGCAGACCAGCAAGAAAAACTCATGAACAGGAAAAGGATGCACGATGTTCATGTTGCCTATGCTGAAGTAAAGGGTATCAAGATCAACACCAGCACGACCGGGGGGGGTCTAAGCCGGTCAAGAAATTCAAAAAAGGGAAGCGTCAACCGGAGAGTCTCTGGCAAGCTGGGAAGGATTGGGATCGGCCGTCCTGAGTGGAAGCGGCTAACATTCACAAGGGGGAGTCCAGGAATATTCTTGTGCCGCTAGAGACGTGGACCTGAGAAAGCCACTTCAAAAGGAAAAAAAATAGAAAAACGGGAAAGGGAAAAGACGGTACACAGGTCCAGAAGAAGTAGGGGAAGGAGAAAGGGTCGGCCGACAGGAAAAGCCAAAGGATGGGTCCGGAGAGGGAAGCAAATCGCCTCAAATCCTCTCCGTGTTAGAGCTTGCATTTATATACACTATGGGAATTAAAAAAAAAGAAAACAAGTGAGTGGAAATAGCAAAGATTCAGGGGGTCATGCCTGAGAAAGACTCCCTGCAGCAGGCCAAGAGAATAAAACTGAAAAAAATGGACAGAACTAAAAATGGAGATAAAGGGGAAATTTTAGAGACGGACGGGCGATCTTAACTGGCACGCATCGAAGTTTGCTAAGCGCTAGTGGGGAAGGACACTCGTAACAGAGAGGGAGAAATTTTACCGGCGTCAGGGGTGACATCTTTAAGAATCGTCCCTCGGTCAGGTCCTTGACCCGAGGGAGCAACAAAGGTGACCTCCTCAGGGCGTTAAAATTAGATCTTGGCCCCCGGCTTAACCCTATTGAAAGTCGCTGAACAAAGGGGGGGAAAACAAAAAGATGGGAAAAGCGAAAGGAAGCCAGTATAATGAGAGGAGGAAGCGGAAAAATATGGGAGCACACTTAAACGACGAAAGGAATGCAGATCGACAATCTACAACGAAAATACCTCTCTAGAAAACTTCAGAGCAAGCGCTGCCAGCGACGGAATCATACAAGAGTAGGAAAAAAAGGAAAAGGATTGAGAAAAAAGGGAAGGAACAAGGGGAAAGTATAAAGCCGGGAATTAAGAGAGAGCAAAACAACAAAGAAGATTAATATAATCCGGGATCCCGGGTCAGCTCGCGGATACAAAGGAGGGGGATGCACAGATTTGTCATGATTGCCTTAAGTCATCAGTCTGGCTCTGAAGTTTGAGCGGAACAGAAGGGGGGGTCGGGGAGAGGGGAGACGCCGCTAGTGCCGCGCCAAGCGATGACAGACGTAAGAATGAGCATTGGGCGGTGGTGAAATCTTTAATGGAGGGGGGGATAGACTGGTGGTGGAGAGGTGGAAACAGAGGGTAGGTGAAGATAGGGGGTGGGTTAAGGGAAGGAATATCCTCATAGGAAAATATTCAGCATCGGAATAATATTCGCCCTTTGAAAGCAGAAGGCTTCCAACTTGGCAGAGAAGAGAAAAAAAAATTGTTTCCTGCCGTGTAAAAGAGATCATTCCACCTCCCTTAGTGAGAGGGAGGTCAGAAGAGGGGGAAAGAACTGCGACCGATACTATTTCTAGGACCCTTACGAAAAAAGACAGAAGGGGATTGGAAATCTCAATATCAAGCAGTTATAACTTCGATTGGCGCCGAGAAAAGAAGAACCGTAAGTAGAAAAATAAGGCCCTGTCGATCAAATTGTTAGCAGCCAGCAAAGTCGTTGCATCGGATTCTCTGCTCTGAAAAAAATTATTGAGGCTGCATTGGAAATGGAAGAGGGAAGGGTGAAATCCAGAACTCTCTATAACACAATTTGTGAGTTTATAAGAGAGGGTTGACATGGACAATAGCTAAACCGTATAAAAGGATTGGTCATCGATTGGCGAAAAAAAAGCGAGAGGCCCAGATATGGTGGCAAGGGGAAGAACGAAGAGACAGCACTATCCGAAGAAACGAAGACTTATGCGGGGACGTCAAGATCGCGAATGGGGTGAAATGTGCAGCTAAGTAAAAAGCGAGTTTGCTCGCGCCCACGATGGACCGGTGCAAGAAAGGGGAAATGGGGAAAAGTAAAATCTGACTTAGAAAAAAATAGCAGACGCTACAGCTTGAAGCGGAAAAACAGACTGTGACAGGGAAACTGGGGGGGACGAGAAATCTTGACTTGCTGGTGGTTGATCTGGAACCCAAAAAAGGGGGCAAAGTGGAGAAAATTCATAAGGGATGAGGCTTCAGGCGAGTGGGGAGTCACTCAAGAGGGAACACAAAGGGGGTTTCCTCAATGAAGGCATAGACTTTAAAGACTTAAAGGGGGGCGAAAGACGAGAGGGGGAGAAAGAAGAACAGAAAACAAAGGTTAGAAAAGTCGCGCCGGGGCGGGAGGTCGTTCTTTAAAAACTAGGGGAGGGCCTGGCTATTTCCTGAAAGGAACTTGCCGCTTCGCAAGGTGGCGACATGATGGACCGGGAAAAGGATTAAAGAGAGAGAGGCATTACAGTCTGGGCTGGCGGCCTTGCGGCGGACCGGCCAGACGGATCGAGGTGTGTGACAAACACGTCGAAAGGAGCCCAGGAATGCGGAAGAAGAACGGGGGAATAGATCCTGATGGTCGTTGTCCTCTAGCTTGCTTCGGGGAGAAAGATTCAAAAAAGGGAGGAAGGAAAGAAGGAAACCCTTCAATAACAGGAAGAAAGCGGGGGACTAGACGGTGCTTAAAAAAAAAACATAAATCCGTAGATCAAGAGCTTCTCCAGCAAACACACAACTACCACTTAGGACGTAGTTCAAACATAGCCAAAGAATAATAGCCACGGGTAGCTGAGGGGGAAGATCAAAGGGGGGGAGACGTCGAAATATAAACAAGGACGGGCACCGGGTCTGGTAATGCTGGGGGGCAAAAAACGGTAAGATGCGGGGGAGGGACATAAGGGGACGCCCTTCCTTCGCACGATGCGGCGGGGATGCTGAAACAAGGAGAGAGGAGAGTAGGAGGTCGTAGGAAGAAAAGGGGGATGGGCGGAGGGTCCAAGCAATGACGTTGACCCACGTAAGTGCGCAAAGAAAGGGGCTGTCGTTGCCTTACTAAAGATGCGGCCAGGTATAGAGGCGGGGGGGGCCGAACTGATATAGGGGGAGGGACGGTAAGCCGGCGTCGTACGAGGTTTGGGGCTAGCAAGTCGAAAAGACAGAGATCTTCTCTGAGAAGAATGTTTCTCGGTGAGCGGAAAACCTCAATCTTGTGGGGGGGGGGGGGGGGATCCGGAACTGCAGGTCGGCGGCAAGCCGACCCTATAGCCGACGGCTCACATGTAGGAAAAAAAAGGACTCCATTATACTCGCCCAGACAATCAGGGAGACGCTTGGACAAGCGATGTTAGGGAAAAGGGAAAGGACGAAAAAAAAAGAGCCTAACAGAGGGAATCGAGCCACGCCAAACGATCAAAAAACGACGAATTAAAGACAAGGAAAAGTCTGAAGTCGTTCTCGGACTAAGACTGACGAAATCTCAAGAGGAGCTCCAAAGTCAGACGTAGAGACGACTGACGGCCGGGGGAAGGTCTGGTAAAGATCTGTTGTTTAAGGGGCCCATCGCGCGGAAGGATCGGTT
>Ga0179593_1607892_pt1 | contig 16940 bp, 14 predicted proteins | sample CZODoug2_1_08_16_FD_185931 | JGI IMG/M metagenome (GOLD analysis project Ga0179593, IMG submission 185931) | Vadose zone soil fungal communities from Angelo Coast Range Reserve, California, USA - CZODoug2_1_08_16fungal (PacBio error correction) | ecosystem: Environmental > Terrestrial > Soil >...
AACGGCAAGGCTCCGAGGATAAAAGACCAGCGACCATGCTTATGGTCGAGGTTATGTTAGCGTGAGAAGAAACTGGGAGGGAGGGTGAAGATTTGATTATTCCGGAAGTCCGCGTGTAAAGTCCCGATCATTTAGGAGAGGGGGCATTCTGCCGGGCAATGGGCGAAGAAGGGGGAGAAGTGGCGTAGGCCAATCATTTTTTCGAGCACGCCTTCAGTGTCCTTATTCTTCGGCAGAAGGAGAACGAGCTCTTCCAGAGGAACATAGTAACGCGCTTGTCAGGGGGGCTACATTACGGGAAAGGCAAATTGAACCCCGGCGGGGAAGGTTTCGTGAGATGTGGCGCCGGGAAAATAGAAATTCATATCAGAAATCGAAAGGGCATATAGAGGGATATCTGCTCAACCGAAAAAGCATCATCCGCTCGGGGAAAAAAGTTTGATGCCGCGGGCCAGTCAACCCACAACTACCTGGGAAGATAGAGAGGAAGCTTGAAACCACAGTACGGAGAAGTCGTCGCCGCAAGGCGAAAGTAACAACACGCCCAAGGCCCGCCTTACAACGAGGATTGCAAAACTGCCTGAGGGGAAGCTCGGGAGAGACAAAGGAGAGCAGGAAAGGGAAGCGAGAGAATGTAAGAACCCTGGTTTTTGGGGCGTTGATTGGCAGGGGTAATAAGAGAAGCTCCTCACCGGAGAAAAAAGATGAAGAGTGGGAATCCAGGCCAGTTTCACCCAAAAAAAACAGCTGAAAATTAGCCGAGATATCCGTAAGGGCAGGGGCACGGCAGCCACTGGACGTTGCGGAAAAAAAAAGGAAGATTGATGCGTAAGAATCAGAAATCTACGCGCGGGGTTCACTAAGAAGAAGAAGCGCTTGCGGTTTGATTATAGCAGAACAAAATACAAAAGAAGAATCTCATCAAACAAAAGGAAACCCCTGAGCCGCCCCTGCACGGGAAATGGGCGAATGCTCCTTGCCAGCAGCCACTGCAAGGGCTGCTGCTGAGGAGGTTCCAAAAAAGGGAGGGAGAGGCTAGGTAAGCTAGAGAAATCGCCGATTACGTTCCGGGCGAGAATCGGTCTTTGCCTTACCGGTCGGCTGGAGAGCGGCGACGAAAAAAAAAAGCAAACGCGGCAAGGGGCGGAAGAACAAGAGAAAGAGTCGCGGTAGCACTTCCAGGGTCGGTCTTGCGGCGGGACGAACCGTGGACTGGTGAGAACACTGACCTGGACGGTGAAAAATAGCATGAAGGGAAAGCCCGTTTTCAGAAAGCAGGGGGGGCGCCGCCACATACCTCCGGGAGGAACGGGGTTGACCGTCACATTCCGGCCGAGCAAATGGAGTAAAACCGCGCCGGGCTCAGGGTCGCGCGAGAAAGGGGGAATAGCTTGAGGAACGCGCCAAAAGGGGAAGAGGGAAAAGGAAAAAGTGGGGGACGGCGGGAGTGGACCAAAACGGTCCGGCGAGAAGTATCCAAGTTGCTTAGTCTCGCGCTGTGCTGTGCCAACTGCAAGAGAGAAAAGGAAAGACGAATAACGGCCTTCCCCTCCAGAAAGGATAGGAACAAACCACAACGAGGTGCGTCTCGAACAACTATTCGAGTACAAGGAGATCTCAACGAACCATCTTTGTCGTCTCGCCGGCGCTCAATGCGGTGGTCAAGGAGGGGGGAAAAAAACAAGTTGTTGAGACGGGAGGAAAGCAGCGCGGAGATCCGCAAGATGAGACCTTGGGCGGGCATCGACGACCGTTCTTGGTCAAAACACGCCGGAAGGCGGCGTCGGCGCCCCTTTTAGTTGCGCGTCAATCAGAAACTGAATGAGGTCAACAGCGAAAAAATGACGCCCGGGTAGGTGGTCATGGCGAGCAAGAAGTTTGACCGACCCTGTCTACGTAAGTATGTGGTCGGGAAAAAATCAAGGGGAAGAGGAACCATGGGGGGAAAGCGGCTTTACCCTCAGGGAGGGAGAACGCACAGTCAGATTGATACGTCCTATGTGCGTCAGTCAAAGGGGAGCGAGGCTCGTCAGCAAGTTCAAAACGGAGAGAGGAGGGCGTCCTCTACGATCATAGAAGGGCTTTGTGGTGCGTCATTTGATCACTTCTACCCAGCAGACCGGAATTCAAAAAGAGGAAGGAGCTTACCGTCACCTGGTCTCTAGAGATATAAGGGGGGAGACTTAACGCGTGTGCATACAGACCGATGCAGCGGCAAAAAAAAGTGAATTGGCATGAGCAGAGATTCTCCATAAAGTTTCCGGCTCAGGTGGGGGCCGGGATATTTGTTCAGAGAGAAAGAAACAAACGTCGGATATAAAACATGTATAAGAAAGAGGAACCGAGCGCCAATATCCGCGGCACGGGCCTTACGCATCGAGAGGAAAAAAGATTGACTGTCACGTCATGGCTGGAACGACGAATAATTCTCATCGTAGGCCAGATAAACAAGAGGGGGTGCTTGGCCTGAACGTCAAAAAATTACGCAAAGGGGGGAAGACCGGCGGTTATGAAGGCAGGGAAGGGGAAGGAAGCTCTCGAAAGTCAAAAAAAGGATCAAAGAGTAAACTTCGACTATTGGATAGCGCGCTAAGTCGGTGTCCCTCGGGCCAGAAGTCGGCGCGGTGGCGGAAGAAGCTCTCAGGGACTTAGGTCGTCTTGGTCGTACCTGGGGGGAAGGCGAAGAAAGGCACGCTACTGTGTTTTGTTCAAAGCTGAAATCGCGGCCGGTGGGGGGTGGAACCATCCCCGGCCAGCGGCAGAGCAACCAGAAGAGGCTGAAGATGAGCGGGTGGGATAGGCTGGAGCCCGCATTCCGATCGGAGAGAGGAGAAAGAAATGTCGAGAGCAAAATCCGCACACAACAACTGAACCGTTCTCCAGTGCCGCTACATGGGAAAGGAGGATTCTAGGAAAGAAGCTATTACTTAGAAAAAGAAGCTGGTCAGGAGCGTTCTGTGGATCAAAAACGAAGGACTAACGATGGCTCACTGTAACCTATTGCCGCGACTCTGAAAAGGAAAAACTTCGGATTGCCCTGGCGAATGAAATCGCAGAAAGGAGGAACACGGCTGCGACAAAAGCTAGCCAATAAAGTCCCATAAATCGGGGGTCCCAGGGGAAAAGACAGGGGCCCAATCAAATAAACTGGCCGCGAGGGATTAAGAAAGAGAACTACGCTACGGTCACCCCAAGCTGAAATCAAAGGGAAATCCAAGCTTGGGGCGCTTGATACCCCTCTTGGGAGGATCCGCTTGATTGAGTCTAGGGGGGTTTCTGGTTTTGTGACCGGAGATTGGCCGGCTTTTGGAGAAGAGGGGAAACTGGAGCCGACCGGGCCTTGGTCTGGTACCGTTGGGCAATAGTGTTCGGAAACAGCACAGAGGGGCCGGGGGGAGGGTGTTCGCCATCTTGGGACCGAGGGTAAGGGCGACCAAGCGAAGTGACCTGTTGACAGAAGGTTCGGAAGCGTGGGCGGCGGGTATGGTCGGGGATACCTGAAAAAGTGTGGCCTGCAGAATACTTAGAGGGGGGACGAAACGAGCACTTGCTATGTGTGGTGGGAGGTCTACAACAACAACGAGAGGAAGGAAAAAAAAAAAAGAAGGTCCAGCAAATTCATTGCCGAGAGCAGCGAAAAGGACTCTCCTGTCTAAAGAAAAGCAGCAGGCTCAAAAAAAAGAGCCCGCCACAACGAAAAAAACGAAAAGGCGGAACACTGTAAGGACGCGGGAAGAAGACCGCCACTGTACCAAGAGGAAAACACCATCACGGTACCAAGTAGTGAAGCAAATCCAAGTTAATTCCGCCAGAGCCAGAGGAGAAATCCAAGCCGGGAACAGCCGAGAAGAAAAAAAGAAAAAGTCCCCTCCCATAAGAATCAACGATAAAAAAGGCCGCAAAGGGGTACTCCCTAAGTGTTAACGCATCGCGGGGGGGAGACGTGGTTGTCGGCGCAGCAATCTCGGCCCGTAGGGAAGACTGCCCATGCGTTATTTCGAGTGGCCGGGAAAAGGGTGGGATCGGCACTGGGAGGGCTTTTGGGCGGATAAAGGCAACCGGCCTATCCTTTGTCTCAGCCCTACGATTTTCGTCATTCGAAGTGCAGAGGAAGAGGAGAGGGGCTATGCCAAGAAGGTTTTCGCACAACGGAGAAAGGAAAAAAGGGAAGCTCGTGGCAGTTTCCAGAAAAAAGACAGACTCGTGAAGATTACTGAGTATGGCAGAAAGGGAAAGGGACGGCAACGGACCACGGCGGTTAGGAATGCACGCCGATGAATCGTAGAAAAGCGTAGCCGATATCGCGAAGTCGAGAAGAAAGGCCCGCCATGAATCAGAGCTAGGAAAGAGGCACTGCCGATTGGACGGCTTGCCGGAGAAAAAACGGGGGGGGGAACCATGCAAAGCTTGAAAAAAAACGGGGAACTCGCCGCAATGGACGCACCCCTGGACGCAAAACAGGACGAAACGCCGTCCACCGCGCGGAAGAAGATGTCGCACCCAAAGAAAAAAAGGGACGAGCAAGGAGAGGACCACTGGGGGGGGGGGTAAGTGTCCCCGAGGGGGAGAAATGATTTCGGAGAAGAACCCGCAATGCGAACAAAGATGCCGCCACCCTGGAAGCCCGGGAGAAAAGACTCAGCCCAAGAACCAGCCTGAAAAGTTGTATGTCCAGATATCCGTTAATCAAAGGGGAAACTTGCGACGGGCAAGCACTGGAAATACGGACGATGCTAGGAAGGTAGACAAATCGACGCGAAGGACCAAGAAAACATATGCTCTTGCGGGGTGTAAGGGGTTTGAACGAATTGAGATCATCAGATGAAAATAAAGGCCCCGTCAAGCCACCGAAAGGAGGGGGGCCAGAGGAAATTGGACCATATGACGGCCGGCCGGCTTCGCGCAGGAGCTGCTATTCCCACGTAGGGAGAAGTAGTAATAGATCGAAGCCACCAAGGCAAAAGGAGGTTCACGCTATAAGATATGAGGAAAGGAAAAAGGCGGGCGGGGGGGTGGGGGGGGGGGGGGGGGGGGGGGGGGGGGGTGGGGGGGGGGGGGGGGGGGGGGGGGAAGGGGGGGCGTGGGGGGCGCGGAGGGCGAGCGGGGGGGGTGGGGGGGGGGGGGGGGGGGGGGGGCGGGGGGGGGGGGGGGGGGGCGGCGGGGGGGGGGGGGGGGGGTGGGGGCGGGGGGGGGGTGCGGGGGGGGGAGGGGGGGGGGGGGGGGGGGGGGGGGTGTGGGGGGGGAGGGCGTGTGGGGGGGTGGGGAGGACCTTCTACAGGGAAAGAAAGTCATAGAGTAAGACAACATCCCTCTAATAGAAGAGAGAACGGGCTGCCGTCCTGATCCAAGAGGCCCTAGTCCGCCGTGGACTGTAAAAAGGTCTCACTGAAAAACCTTGACGGGAAAAGGAAAAACAGAGGGAAAGCCTCTTCCAGGGAGGGGAGGGTGACAGCAAAGACTGCCCGTCGGCACGACAGGAGAAAAGGTAAAAAAATACCGGCTCGGAAAAGCGAGTCAGGCCTTTAACAAACCTAGTCTCGTCATTTGTCGCGCAATGGCAAGGGGGGAATTCTTTGGAGACTCAAAATAAAAAGGGAGTAGAGAAATAGGGGATCGGGTAAGTGTGACTCTACGTTCTGAGAAAAGTTCTTCATAGCGACAAAGCTGGTCACTGCCGACCGCGAACACTACGTAACTGGGGGAATACTCCTGTCCTACCACGCATTAGAGGAAAAGGGAAAACAAGATTGTAGTTTTGCCCCTATAGATCGGAGGAGGTAGATAATCTTGTAAAACATCGTGGAGGGCTCTGGCGGATGGTGGAAGGCGATCCACCCGCGGCAGGGAAGGTCTGGGAAAAACAGTCAGCATCAGAGCCAGGCAGAAAGGAGGGGGGGATCCGTTGCTGCGTCACGATGGAAAACCGACGGTGGAAAGACCGCAATCATGGGAAGCATTCGGGGGGGGTTTACTCTCAATCAGACTTCGGCCATCGCTCAAAAAAAAAAAAAAGAGAGGGAGGTTTACGAAAAACGTACGTCCGCGGGAGAGCAAAAAGTATCCTGTCAAGACTAAAGGAGGACGCGGTCCGCGACCAGGGTTTAAAGGCGAGCATTTTAGACGACGATCGCACCGTCCCGAGAGGGGGGGATCGGCTAAGTGCGTCAACGGTCGAAAAAGTCACACTTGGCTGCCAAAAGGGGATCAGCGAGAGTTATGGCGTCTTTGGTAAATATCTATACTATCAAGGTGGGAAGGCGATGTGTGACAGGAGGGAGGAGATGAAGCTCGCCGAAGTGAACCTACTGATATAGCGGGTAAAGCCTTAGCGCTGGGTACGAGGAGAGAGAAAATAACGGCACGCTAGAATATAGCGTAGTCGAATCGAGAGGCAAAGTAACCCTGCGAAATTATCTAAGCGGAGGTCGCCAAGCTCAAGGTGGCCGCTGCATATTTTGGAAATCGTGGCTCACCCAGTTCAAGGGAAAGCAGCAATAGTGGATCCTAGGGAAAGATCAAGCAAGTGATCTCAACCCCTTACGCATCGCATAAGGGGGTACATGATCACGGTTCCATGGTGCCGAAAAGGGCGACTAAGTATCCCCTCGTTCATAATTAAAACATAGGCGGGCTGGCTGAACGTCAGGACCCAAAGGGCAGTAACAGGCGGGTATGACGGGCATGGCGAAGGAGGGGAGGGAGGTGTCTCGATAATTCCCCAGCGTAAAAATGCCAAAGAAAGTTTCGCTAATCCTAGGAGTGGTCGGGGGGCAGGAGGGGGGTCGGCTTAGCGACTCGGACAATGAGCGTGGGGGGGGTGGTGTGGGGGCTGGGGGCGGTACAGGTGAGTCGAGAAGGGGGGGAGGAACGAGCGTCGCTGGGTTGTGGGTTGGGGGGTCAGCTTGAGCAATTTTTGCTCAAGAGCAACAGCGTCTGCTGAGCCAGGGTGTCGATAAGACCGCAATGGCTGTCAAGGGTGCGCCGATTCCGAGAGGGGCTGAGAATGAGTGAAAAAACAAACTTCCTCAGGGATCAAGATGAAAACCGAAGGTGGGTCCGGATGAAAGGAGGGGGTTAGTAGAAGAACACGCTATCTCTGCAGAGCGAAAGAAAGGCCGATAGAAGGAAGGCTAACACGGAGGACGTGTATGGGTGCTGGAGTGGCAGGACGCTCACGCAGAAGGCGGAAGGAAAAAAAGAAACATAAAAGAGAGGAACAGCGCGTCTAGCAATGATTAACAGGTGAGAAGTCAAAGAAAATATTAAAAATCCCTCCCATGAATCGGGCCTTCGGGAAAACGGGGGGGGGAAAAGCAAAGGCTCGACAAGCTTCCGCAGTGGCTTGCGCCGACAACCACGTCGTCACAAAAAGCCACCACAGAGGGGGAAGGGACCACCTCGGAGAGAACCCCTCATGCCACGCCGCTTTTGTCCTAATGGGGGGTTTAGTGGGTAAGGGGGCCCAGAAAGGGGGGGGACGAGCTCGTGGTGTTCAAGAGGGGAGGAAGAGGGGCATAACGGAACCTTGAAGTACTTCACCATCTGACCTAGTTGCTTCACCATCTTTACGGGGGGGTAGTTCGCCATCTGGTAAAAATTGGGGAGATTGGGCTCGACCGAGTTCGTGACCTTGGTGACCGCCAGGAAAATTCAAGGGGTGCTAGCGGTGCGCGGGGAGGAGGGAGAAACCCTTGGACTGGGGTTCCCTGCGCAAACCGGGTTCGCGCAAGCAATTGATAGAGGAGAGTGAGGCTCTAGAAACAACAAAAAAAAGAGATCATCGTTCCAACCTGGACTCTCTTTGCTGCAGGGAAACGCCGGACTACAGAAAAAGTACGACACAAGGTCTCCAAAAGAGCACCCGACTATTCACCCGGAGTCGATCACAGGGTCAACGAAAAGAGGGGAGTGGGTCGCCACTTCAAGATGGCGAAAAATACACCAGAAGGGCAAAGGGGAGCACACTAGGTCCGGTACAGGGGGGGGAGGGCACATGGCGCCCAGCTCGGAGCCAAAGGACGAACAAGCCGAGGCGGAAAAAAGAGCGATTCCATAAGACCCACTTAGGAAAAAACCGGAATAGGGTCGTCTCTCCCGAGGGGAAGAGAAGAAAGGGAGAAGTGGACGACTTGGTTGGAGTGGGAATTCCGAGCTCGCAAGAAGAGTTTTCGAGTGGCCGGTGGTAAAAAAATCTGGAAAGGTGAGAAGGGGGAATGGGCGAGGAGGGATGCGACGTCCGACCTGGCGGAAGGAACGGTGATTCGATTGGTCGAACGTTAGCGGCGAGTCTTCTGCCGGAGCATCTGCCGCGTAGACGAGACAGACACGAAAAGCGGAAGGGTTCGTTCCAGCGATCGACGACGATCTGCCGGGCATGGATCCTCGCTGATGTCATATAAACTCCGCATGACTCGGGAGGGATCCACGGCGGGAAGTGTTGTGAGGGCATTAGCGATTTTGCCTCTCGAATCAGAAGAGAAAAGAGCAATATCGATCGCCGAAGGCCGGCGCGAAAAGGTACAGCCTCTAGGCCTCTGTGGCTCTGAAAAAAGGAGGATATAAAACAAAACAGGCCGGGAATAGAAAGGAAGAGGGTAACCAAGGAGATTCGACGGTAATTGAACTCAGCCCGACCCCGCCGAAAAAAAAAATTCGATGGTCGAAGGACCCGGGGACCCGCGCTCAGGAGATAAACGGAACGCGATCCACTTTCTGGAGAGGAATTGGTAAGTCCGTGATCCTGGCATTAAATCTTGAAACGAAAAAAGGAGGAAAGCCCGTGAACGCCAGGGAAGGGTCAAAAAAAATAGTTCAGCCGGCCACCAGTCGTTAATTATGCTAGATATCCGTAAGAGGAAAAAGTGCGGGGGAAGGCAAGCCACGGACGTGATCTGAAAAGGACTGTATGCGATGCTTAAGGAAATCCCACTGCGCTAAGTATCTGTAGGAATGTGCGGTTGATTATAAGACAAAGGGGAAAGAGTCCGCATCTGAAAAAAAAGCCCCTCGCCGCACACGGCATGATGGAAGGGCTCCAATCCAGCATAACTTTCACAGGAAAGTCCTCTGAAGCGTCTCCACGCGTTATTTCAGATGGGAAGGGGAGCTAATAGCCTCGACCAGCGCCGAGGGGGGAAGGGGACGCTAGATCTTGGTCGTGAAGGCCCGTCCCAGCTGAACAGAAATTACGCAAAATCTCACGGGGAAAAAGATCCGGGAGGGAGCGGGACAACAGCCAGAAAAGAGTCTAGCTGAGGAACATTGCTTCCGGAAAATCTGCGGCGCAGAAAGTAACGACCACACGCACGACCTTGAGGTCTTCTCGAGGAATTTGCGCGTTCCCTTCGGACGAAGAAAAGAAACCACGGAAGGTCTTCACTAAAGGATACGGGGGGAGGGGGGGGGATTACAGCGCGCCCCGGGAAGCGCCGGGAGCGCCGAAAACATTTGTAGACGAGCGGGGAAAAAGGTACAAAATAAAGGGCGACTCGAGCCGCCCCTTGAAAAAAAGAAAAAATTACCGACGGTGGCTCGTACGCCAGCAAAGGAGAAAAAAAAACTGACAGCTCCGCTGCTGATGCCAGATCTCACACTGCCCGCGTGAAGACAACTTAAGGAAAAATCAGTCACGAACCACCACGATGGGGCTTTTCCCAAAACGAAAAGAAAAACAACACAAACGGATGGAGGGAAAAGAAAGGAAAGAGAAAGGTCTCCGCCGGAGAACGTATTCACGCGGGCAGTTGGTTCGAGAGTGTGAAGAAAAGACTACAGATTGAAGACCTTGGCTCTTTGCTGGCGAAAAAAAAGGCGAAAAGGGAATTTGCCACTCACCGCAAATCGGCAAAGAAAAAACCCTTTGGAGCGTCCATCGACGGCCATAGAAAAAGAAGAAACGAATACCCGGCGAGGTTGGGTAAAAACTGGCTACGGAAATGTGACCACCCAATTGAGAACTGACAAAAGTGGCGTACAGCCAGAGAAGGAAAAAAATGAGGCTGTAAAATCGGGGGGAGCACAAAATCACGTCCTCAGTGGAAAGTTGCAGTCACGTTCGTGAGGAACTGCCAGTTCGGCGCAGTCCAAAGGGGGGGGGGAGGGGTGTCGTCCTCTAAGATAGAAGGGGAAGGGAGAGGTTTCGTTCAGGGAGGTCGAGTATCAAGAACCTGGAGTCAAAGGGAACATGATTGGAAAAGTCATCCTGGAGTCGCGGTCTGAGAGAGATGACCCTACTCTGGGGGACCAAGAGAGAAGAAAAATGGGGTATAAGACGCCGAAGGCTCTGGGGCCGGACACGATGCCAATTTAAACTCGCTGCGCCCAACATTGCCAGAAGGGTGCCGCTGCAGAGTGGGGGGGGGACTCAATCCAAATATATAATCACCGCAAGATCATAAGGGGAGTACAACTTGAACTCGCGCCGGAATAGGTGGGGAAAACCAGGCTTATCAAGAGGAAGAGGAAAAAAGAGTTCAAGAGCACGTGGACGTGGCGAAGGTTCCTCAGACTTAATGTATATGGGAACCCATTGGGTTACCCTTGGGGGACTGAAACAAAAAGCCAAGTCCAGCGGCGGATGACGGAAGGAGGTCGAGAGGCTGCTCTCATTCCGGGTAACCACGGTGAGAGCGAAGAAAGTGGATAGTAGAGGAGAGAAAAGTGGAAACCGATCGGAGGAGGAGTCCTTATACCAATCTCGCTGGTTGGTGACGCGTCGGAAAAAACGTAAGGGGTGGCGAAATGGAGAGGAATTCTCCAGCGAGTTGCTTTTCAGGGGGTAACGGCGGTTTTTTTTTTTCAGAAAAAAAAAGGCAAGCACCAGCGGGGCGAGGGCTGAGGAGGGAGAGGTGCTAAGATGAGCCGTCGGCGGATATCGGCAGGGTGGTGGGAGAAGACTGATTTTCGAGAGGCAAAACGCAAAGGAACACAGAAAAAAGTAAATCGGAACAGTGGATCAGGGCTCTAATGGAGATGAACTGACATCAGCGGGACTAAGGTCCAAAAAAGAAGTAGCCTTTAAGAGTGGGGTGGGGAGCTTGGATCGCTGTAAATGCATCGAAGAAAGAAAGTAGACTCTGTATCCGTTGCTTCGAAAAGAAGGCAAGAAAGAAAAGTTCGCCGAGTGGCCGGGAAGAAGGACCGCTGCGAAGTGGCGGCCAGAAATAACAATTATACGCCCAAAAAGCCTAAAAAAAGAAAATCACCAGGCGGGGCCACTACCAAAGGACCCAGCGAAAGAACATGGAGGACGCAAGCTTCCGGGACGCTTGAACAGGAACAACCACTTCCCTTGTTCAATCCAGCGCTGCCCTCAAAAGACCGGGGAAAGTGAATCAGTGGCACCGAAGGGGCAGTGGGGACTGTGGACGGGACGGGCAGGTCGGCTTGGTTCCGTCGTTCTTAGACCGAATCCCGCGCAAAGGGAGGAAGCTGGGGGACGGGTGGAAAGTGCTTGAAATCTTTGTAAAGGGTTGTTTTGGGGGCGAGAAAAGACGTTGTCTGTTAGTTGGAAAGACCCTATGGAGAACCCTTTTTCGGACAGAAAAGACTGGTTTGGCCGTTTATGTATGAGAAAGGCTTAGTGAACACCTCAAAAGAAGGATCGGTAATACGAGCGCAATTGCTATTTTGCGAGAAGAAAAAAACTCAAACAACAACTTTGTAGGAAAAGAGAAAAAGTCACAAAAGAGAGTTAGTGGAAAATGCGTGAACTTCCCGAGAAGCTTGCGCATGGCACTCCACAGCAAAAGGTTGCCGACCATACCGCCCAGAAAGAGAGCCAGAAAAGGAGTTCCACCAAGCTGGTTCTCCTCTTCCTCAAGAACACTGGGGAAACTAGACACCAAGTCCCAGGTACAATCTTGGGGAAACCCAGAAAAAGGATGGTTAAGGGAAGACAAGGGAGAAGGACGGCCCAATAACTAAAAGATTAACCTAGAATCGGTGCCAGCAAAGTCATCCTCCAAGATACAAAACCAAGCGGATGGGGGTCCCAGAAAATAGCTCCCCTATGGAGGGGAAGAAAAAGGGATTTCAAACAAAAAGAACGACGTTTGTCTTCGGACTTGTGCGACCTCGCGCCAATTCGTGGGAGTTGGCCGTGGGTAGTGCCCCAAAGAGGGAAAAGGGGATTGCTTGTAGCTAGAAGGAGTAGGTGAAACCTAGGGGGGCACTACCGGTCGGTTCCACGCAGGAAAGGAGATGGAAAGCGGCGGCAGAATCTTCTAATAGGTTACCAATCATTTTTTAAAAGGCTCAGCGTGTCCTTATTCGTTGGCGAAAAATCGAAACTCTTCCAGATAGTGAAGAGAAAGGGACATTAGGGGTGTCAAAACGCCGCATTTAACAATTGTTAGAGAGGGGACCCAGGAAGTTTTTGTTCTGTGATGAAGGTTCGGGGGGGGACAATCTCGATCAGAGAAAGAGGAGAGAAGAGGAGGTATGTCAACTAACGGCATAAAACTACCAACTCTCACTCACTGGGGGGAGCTGAAAAAAGGGGCTGAAACAACAAACCGAGCCGCAGAGTAATAAAGGGAAACTTGAAAAAAAAAACAAGGAGAGAAATGACGCAGCACAATGGAGCTTCAACCTGTACTCCCAAAGACCGCCTAAAACCATCAAGGGAAAAACGGAGGTCGCACCGCCGCAGAGAGAGGTGAAAGAAACGAACAATCGACGATTGCACCCCTTAAAGAAATTTGCCCGCCGATCTTTGAGTCGTCCTCCGCACGGCTCCAAGAACATGAAAACAAGACCGCCTTAATTCGGGGGGGGGGGGGGGGGAGGAAAGAAGGGACCATTAACAGGCAGGGGGTGATAACCGTAAGTCTCAAACTGGAAAGTTGTGGACTTGATCTCTAGAAAAAAAAAATTGAGAATGCCGTAAGCAGGGGGGACAAGAAACGCCCCACTAGTGGTAGGATTCCGTCAAAATATGCAGAGAGGGTGTGGGTGAGCGAAGGCGAAAAGCAAGGAACAAAAAGATGCAGTAGGCATTCTGGGCATCTAAGCGGGAAAGGCCTTGCACGGCCGAACCGAAGGAAATCAGGGGGCGCGTCTTATCACGCGTTGGGAGGTAACTCAGCGAAGCCGACACACCAGCTCCGAAGCTATAAATTATTGTCTTGACACAACTTTAGGGACGACCAGAAGACGCCACCAGGCAAACACCAGAGAGGTTGAAAAGAAGACCAAGAGAACATAAAGAAGAGGAGGAGGAAATGGAGTACTGAAGAGCCGAAAAAGGCTCAGTGACTGACTGCAAATCTAAAAATTACCTGAACGGTGCGATCGTAGATATCAACGCGATTTAAAGGGGGAAAAAAACGGTCAGGGGACGCTCGGGGCTGACCGCCACATCTGACAGGGAGGAAGGAGAAGGTGAGGCACAGGACGGCGACACGATTACTTTGAAAACCTACATTTGTCGCGCGAAGTAAGAGAGCTTCGACAAATAAAAAGGGAAAAAAAAAGTTGCGGGGGAACCAATTACGTCCGTAGAAGAGGGGAAAAGGAAAAAAGAACCAGAGTTCTTCAGAGGAAAAAAAAGGCACATGCTGTCAACTCCGAAAAACTGCCGCGGGGAATACCCTTCCGACATGCATTGACAGAACCACAGGGTTCTTTTCCCGGCTCAAAACAAAAATTATATTAAGAGAGGGCGGAAAGACCCAAAAATCCAAAGGTGCTTATTTTCGGGCTTATGTCTTTTCAGAAAAGGAAAAACGCGAGCTCCGCAGATTGAAGAAAGGACAAGTCTGGGGTGCCACGAGGACTACGTTTGTTGTGTTTATATGTTTTGTGTTTGGGGGTTTTTTGGTTTTTCAGGAATCGCAGGACAGAAGCGCAAGGGGAGGGAGAGGATCAACACTTGTGGTGGCGTCAATCCCTACTGAAAAAAACAGCGGAAAAATACTCCTGCGCGGGTCATTGAACGAACTTGAGGGGGGCGAGCCGGAATTGGGAAAGGCAAAAAAGAGGGGGGGGAAGTAAAGGAAGTTAATGTTGTGTCGGGAAGAAAGACAGTTTAAAGCGGCAGGGAACATCTCAAAAGATCTCCCTGTCCAGGAACCTTGAGTCGCGTCATCACGGCCCAAAAAAAAAAAAAGAACAAACCACCCCGGGACCCCCCAACAATTTTCTGACCGAGACAGAGTTATGAGAGGATGGTTGTCGAAAGCTACGAACTGAGGGGTGCAGTCCATTGTCGGAAGGGAGCAATACAGCCGAACCCGATCAAGAAAGAAGAGGAAGAGAAAACCTCAGAAGGGAGCAGCTTGGGGGGAAACGTATTAATACCCCGTTCGAAATAACGGAGGGTGCATCAAAAGAAAAGCAGGCAGCTTCGGACGGAAAGGAATGGATTGTCAAGTACTAAGCAAAAAACATGGAAGTTGCGGCGAAATTGGGCATTGGTTCCAGATGGAGAGCGAAAAAATAAAGCGCAAAAAAACCAACGGTCGGATATAATCAAAAAGCGGAGAAAGAGAATGGAAAGCTCGCCATAGCTCTCTGCAAAAAACATCGGAATTAACAGGCTGCTCCGAAGTCAGCGGACGGTACTAGGAAGCAAGGGTCTTGCCGTCCACACTTTTGAAAAAGGAAGAAAGGGCTGATTTAAACAATGAGGGGGGGAGGGGTTGGAGAGGCTGGACATCCTGTGAAGAGGGCAGAGGACCGAAAATTGTTGCAGAGTTGATCCGAGAAGTCCAGATCAACAAAGAAAGGGGGCAAATTCCCCCCATGACGCTAAAGGTCTCTCCTAAATCTCAGTTGGGGGTCCCCTCGAAAAGAAAATAGGGGTTCGACAGACACGGAGGAAAAACCGCCTTGGGTTGTGGCGGGCTTACAGTGAATGAGAGCCGCAAGATTCCAAAAAAAAAAAAAAAAAGGGGGTGAAGGCTTTGGCATGGTATAAGAAAGGAGTGGTTGGGTCTCTCAGGGCCATCTGGGAGCACACCAGCTTGGGGCGACGGCTAGGATATAGCCACAATTCCGAGGACGATGAAGTAACTCTGAGGGGAAGAGGAAAAGGGAGGCAAAGAAAAAAGTGGAAAAGCCACTTGGCGGAATTGCCGTAAATGCGAGGTTCAAAGAGAAATGCTCCCCGCCGAGGCAGAGCGAGAAGGGTGAAGTCACTAATCGAGAATACGAAAGAGGGAATAACACTTTAGAAGGGACGGGTCACATGACGCTCACTTGAGAAGTGCTGAATGAAAATCGCATCAAAAAAGGGTACAATTCTGGGGCGGAAAAAGAGAAAAAAAGGGGAAACCAGAAATAAAGAGCTCCAAGAAAGAAAAGTGCTCTCCCCGGATTCCACTAAGAAACCACTCAACGCAGGGCGAGAGCTCGGCGCAGCTTAGGGAAAAGTCCTTGAAACCGTCTTCGCCGGTTCAAAAAAAAGAAAAGGAGTTACCCTGAGTTGAATACCGCATCTTGGAATGCTCCTCTTTGTCGCGAGTCTTAGTGGAGGGTGCTTGGGACACTATTTTGTACGAGCGCGGCATGGGGTGGGGAACGATATTGGCTTCTACGAAGCACGGTCTCAAGGGCCATAGGTACCAATATTGATCACCATCTTGGGGCCAGGTGGGTACTCAAAGTGTGGGGACAGGGTTATGTCGTGTCGAAAACAAGGGCTCGTTTGAGCCGGTTAGGGACTTCTCAGGGGTGCATAACGGGGGAAAGGGGCGGATAACTGGGAGTAGCCGCAGTAGATGCGCGCAAAAATCTCTGTCAGTCAAGGCGCCATTGCAGATTGGGGGCGAAAAGGATCTCTCGACAAAAAAAAAAAAGGAGGAGGAAAGAGATTGTCACAAAAAAAAGAAGAGACTACTGTGGTCCAGGATGCTCCGTTTCTGTAAAAATTCAAAGGTTGGAAGGTCTCCCCGACAATACCTCCCCCACAACTAAACCTTGAATCCGAAAAGGCGTCAAGGTCAAGAAATTAATCACCACTATGGGGGGGGAAACTACACCAAGCCCCAGGGAGGAAGAAACACTAGGTCCACTGCCAAGATTTGGTACCATGGGAAGGACGGAGGCCAATCAGCGCTCAAAGGCGGAAAAAAGCAGTCAAAACCTGCAATTCCAAGAAAAAAGAAACTTCAGTCAAGAGGAGAAGTCAAAAAGGTAGGCTCGGCAAAGTATTAAACAGCTGCTTGATTTAAAAAATCGAAGAAGGGGCATCAGGAAGCTTACCAGGAAAGATTTCGAGCCTCGCTCAAGAAGGACGAAGGGGGTATTTGCCCCTCCGATAGGGAAGAGAGGTTATGAATAATGGGAAAGGGATTGCAAAATCCTTTTAAGGCAGCCAGGAAGATTTCAGTCTGACGGCAATGGTGGAAAATGGAGGGGAAGGGGAGCGTCTGCCAGCATCGAAAAAAGAGACAGAAGCGCAGAATGTGCCTTAGGACGATTGTCATGAGAGACCTGTCATAGCTCTGTGCGTAGTCAAGAGCCTCATGTTCATCCCGCATTTAGGGAACCTATCCCCGGCGATTAAGTTTTGGCTGTGATTAAGGGGAGAACAGGTTTGAAAAATCGAGGAAGAAATATACCTGGATCTATCGCCGATGCTTCGAAGACAAGACAGATAGACAAGAGTTGAAAAAGAAAATGAGTGCTGATATAAACAACAAAAAAAAGACTATGGCAAATCTTTAAAAAAACAGTAAGCGCTTTCAGGAAAACGCTTTACCAAGCCACCCAAATAAAACCCATCAGGGAGCCGGAGGAAAACCGGAAAAAGAAACGGACGACTACAGAATTTCTTCGAAGGGTAATGTGCCCTCCGGGGTAAAATTACGAGAAGCACTAAGAAAGGAAGAGAAATCCTCCTAGAAAAGTAACCAGAAAGCCCTGTTCAGGCCCAATAAAAAGGGAGGTACCGAGTAGCCTAAGTCCTTCCCACAAAACCGGTGCTGGGGGGGGGT
>Ga0179593_1635636_pt1 | contig 16940 bp, 14 predicted proteins | sample CZODoug2_1_08_16_FD_185931 | JGI IMG/M metagenome (GOLD analysis project Ga0179593, IMG submission 185931) | Vadose zone soil fungal communities from Angelo Coast Range Reserve, California, USA - CZODoug2_1_08_16fungal (PacBio error correction) | ecosystem: Environmental > Terrestrial > Soil >...
TTCGAAGACGAAGGAAGGTTTAAGAAGAAGGAGACAGGAAAGGGATCCAAGACAGTTTAAGGGGGGGAAATCTCTTCAGGCAGAGGGACAACAAAAGGGGACTCGCGTGTTCGGGGGAAATCCAGAAGGGAATGATGGGAAAACGAGAAAAAATTAAAACGAGCTGCGGATATCGGCCGACTGCGATAACGGATGAGCAAAAACCGGCACTGTGCCCGAAAAAAGAAAAAGAGGGATTAGACCAGAAGGGTAAGTAAGGCCGCTCCGTGCGGCAAAGCCGCCGCAAACCGGGACCTGGGAAACGCAGGCTCGTCTCACGGGAATGGGTCATTGTGACCCAATTGGGCAAACACTTCGACGGAACAGCCGCTGCCGGGGTGCTAACGAAAAAATCTAGAAAAACGCCCCGTCGCCAACGAGGTCTCAGGCCAACCTCCCTTAATCAAGTGGTTCTGGTTAGAGCGAGCGGAAAAAGCTCAAAGTTTTAAAGTCAGAAAAACTCGAAGGAGGCAAGACCGGAGACTGCCTATATTGGGGAAACATTTCGTGATAAGGTACTGTATAACGCCTTACCTCGACTAGGGTGAGGTTCAACAAGCGGAGAAACCAGATTAAATATCTCGCTAAGAAAACTTTAACGAGAGCACTACGGGGTCTCTCCGCACGGAAGAAATTGCTAGAAATATCGAAGGCAAGTCAATGAAGTCAAGATAAGCTGCGTGAGGGTTTACGGACCAGGAACTGCGGTCTCCCATTTAAGTACTCCTCCAGATCCCCTCTGCGCATCACCAAACGCGAACCGTTTGCGCGCGGGGGAAATATCCAAAATGGGGGGGACTGGAGAGCCTCTATTGCTTGGAGCAAGAGTCGCGAAGTCTTACGTATTCGAATCCCAGGAAGAACCACGAAGAGATCATATTGAAGTAAAGCCTCAAGAGTGAAAAAGGGTTATCACAATTCTCTTGCTAATGAATGGAGAATGGAACAAGGCAAGCTGGGGAAGCTCAAATCGAGCCCGTCCGCTCTGTAAGGCGCCATTTTCGCTCGATAGAAGCTCCTCAGTATAGTTGGGCGGGGCTGGGGGTAGTTGCCAGTCCACTGAAACACCTTGAGTTATTTAGAGGAAGCTAAGCGCGCAAAAAAAAATCGAAACTTTAACCGCAGGTTCAAACAAACATGTTGCCTACGAAGCTGAAAAGGTGGGGCTCGGGATTCGTGAAGGCAAAGAAGAGTTCGCCCGGGGACCGGCAAACCTGAAAGAAAAAGGAGATGGCGCCTTTCACCAACGCAGATACTGTCAGGTGATGCACCTCGAAAGGGAAACCCTATACTGATCCCGTCAAGGGATTTGCCCAACACCTAGGTTGAAACAAAAAAGAGGGACTTTTACTCTCAAACTTTCGCACGAATTCTCTTAGCGAGGGGCCGGATTGCAATGCGGCTTGGGACCGCCGAGGATCCAAAAAAGGATCATGCGCATATTCGAAATCGGCCTAAAAATCGTCGAAAAACAACCGGGGAATGATCGAGAAGGATAGACACTTAATCTCTCTCAACAACAATAGGGTAAAAGAATAAGGAAGGGCCTAAAAGACTTCCCGGCTCAGGTTACGGAGACGACTATGTTATCTAGGGGGTGTATGGTAGGCAACACGCTGGGCGAATAGAGACCATTGCGAGGGTGGCGGAGCAGTCTGAGCTGAAAAAAAGACACGGGAGATCTCAGAGTCAAAATCCTAGGGAACGGACAAGACTAGAGAAAAAGAGACGGGGGGAGAAGTATGAGGGTGAGTTTGCCAAACAAGTTGCTGATCCGGGGTGAGGGCTTCGGAGGTGCTCTCACACGTGTATGCCGGCGGGGGAAATGCGCAAATCTTGGGAATTCCGGTGAAATTACAAAATAGGGGGTCTGAGACCTCTTTGGCAGGGCCGAGAACAACGCACAATGCTGAAGGACCGGGCTGTGTTTCAGGGCAGGAATATGGCGCTTTAGGCTCAGGTCGTGAGAAGCTAACGAAAAGACGCGTGTGTGTTTTGAAAGTTGCTCAAGAATAACGGCCAATCGAACCGGTCAAAAGGCTTCGCAACCTTGGGGACACAAAGCTGGTCAGCTAGTCGGGATCGGGAAATAATGAAGCCGCCACGTTCCTAAACATGAGAAAAGAGTGCAGGGTTTGAGGAACCTCAGATTGGGAGGCTAAGGAACCATAGTGTGTGATCCAATTGTTTCTGGACAAAAGGGCTTCGCAGACCCTTGAAGGGAGGTGAGAAATCACCATCTCTTATCTCAGCAGGGGGGGTTATCAGTCTCAACATAGAAAAATTTCGCGCCGTTGGGGAATCGAAAAAAGGAATCGTAGCCTGACGGCAGCTGTCGCAAGCCGGAAGTCTGTTCCCTTAAAAAGAAAGTGCGTCAGGACTTTGCCGTCGAGGTTGTAAACCACATGGGGTGTAGGCGGCGAATGGTTCGGAGAGGGAGAACCACTTCGTTAGCGAATGGTTCCTGGGGGCGATCCGGGCCATGATGTGCCGCGGGCCGGGAAACCTTCCCTCCCAAGGGTCCAATGTGATAGGCCCTACAGAGCACATAGCCAACCTCGGCAAAGAAATTAGGTCAGGGGTAGGCGGGCGCGTGAATAGGGGGCCCGCAATAGTCGCCGTAAAAAGGGCTCGCGCTGTTGGGGGAGCACGGGGTGATAAAGGTATCACTTGCGATGAGCGTTTGAACCCGTCTCTAACGCTGATCGAAGTGAGTCGGATTTGTGGAGTTGTACACTAGGATTAATAGTCTTCTGGGGCGGGACCTCAGGGCCGGCCAAAAATTTTGATTTGTACCGGGGGGGGTTCCCGGAAAAAAGAAAAGAGAAAATTCACACCAGACTTGTTTGCAAGGGGGGGGGGGATGAAGCCGTATTCGAGTATACTCGCGCATGAACAAAAAGGTTCTTTTGGCGTGTTCCTGTACAGGGGCGAAGGAAGGTCAGGCCAAACGTGGTGTATCAACAGTGAACGGACAGATGCTAGAGGGAAAATTAAATTAAAAAAAGTATTATTGGATGCCCGAGACTACGGCACCATTCCCTAAAGCGGAGGGTTGGGGGTCAGCGACAGGGAGGCGCAAATTGAAACTGAGCTGTGTGAAGGGACTATGCCTCGAGAATAAGAAATTGCCCATTTTGGAGTCATCCAAGTGGCGATGGGGAAACCCCAATCGCGCAAAAAAAAAAAATGAGAGGAACAGGTTCAGGGGCCACAAGGAAAGTACAAAAATGGCCAATCCAGGGGAGCATATGGAGCGGAAATAAAAAGCACAAGGGACAAGTGCTTTGGACTAATGGCGCTCTGGCCAACAGGAGGCATGTTACTGGTGTCAAGGATCGGGATTCGGGCAATCAAAGCAAATTAGCGAAGGCCCAGCGAAGAAAACAATCCCTAGATTCTTTGACACGGGGTCTCCTACTTCTTGAAACACCGGATAGGGGAAACGTACCTTGCGCAAACGTGTAACACACGAACGGAGAGATACGAATGGAGTCGCTTCGAACGAAGGAGCTCCTGCTGAACGAAAACGAAGCCGGGAAAGATGTGGAATCTTCGAAAGCGTGAAGCCTAATGGGTAACGGTACTCGTTTGTCCATACTTCGCGAATCGACCCGTAGGGGGTCTCCGGAATGATTGCTAGAATAACCGCTTCGCCAACATCGCGGGGCGGGGCAACGAGTCAGGTTAATCTTTCGAGCATAGCGCCACCAAACTATCTCAATGTAAGCACTGGCAGAAAAGGCGATGTCCGCCGGTACCACGCTAGAGAATGGAAGTTGGCGAACTCGGTTGGACAGCTGCGCGAACTACCTTGAACCAGGAAGTTCACCCAGAAGGACAAATCTTGATCGTCCGTAAACTGGGTCGCTCCCAACGAAAGGGGGAGTGCGAAGAAGAGCGCGTGACACTGGCGGGCTCCGCTATCGACTTACTCCGAGCAAAGTGAGTCGTTAGGACTACGTTAATCGACTTGAGACCCATGTAAAGCCATATACCCTCTTTGGCCTTCACAACGGCGGGACAATTGCGAGCTGTGTTGAAATCCTCAAAGGGGGATCTCCTCTAGGAGGTCAGTCGCGAGTGCTGGAAGGGTCAAGGAAGAACCAATGGAGCTCAAACGTTCAGAGAGTGGACCCCCATAAACCTAACGAAAGACGAACGGGTCACAAGGTGAAGGGCAATGCTATTGGATGCCACTCTGGCAAGGGGGAGAATGGCGAGCTACTACCTCGATGAGCAACCGGAGACCACCCATTTGACGAAGTGACATCTTGGTACGCACGTATTGCAAAAGAAGAAAAAAAAAACTAGAATGATTTCGATGCGTCGCTCACACAGAAGAGGCACTGGAGAAGAAAGTCAACATCGCGCTCCGCAATGATGCCGGGTCTGTGAGTCCAAAGTAGCAAGGTCGCCGCGATTCTGGACAAGGAACAACTGCGACTTGCCACGCCAGGCATCAAAGAATTTTAAGCACCACCTCTGGCAGCACGAAAGAAAGTCCTGCTGGGAAAAAACGATTAGGAAAATCAGCTTTTACTAAAGAGAAAAAAAAAAAGTTTCCCCCACGACAGGTCGAGGAGTCCCGCGGAGGTGGGCGTGGGAGAGAAAGAGACTGGGAAACACGAATGAGATGAGACGTTGGGTCGCGCACAGAGCAGCGTCTGGAAACAGGACGGGAGGTCAGGAAAGAATTAATCTCGAGCACAACTGGATGAGAGGAAAGGGGGGAGAGGATTGCCAAAAAGATTTAAATCTGGTTCCAATCTTGTGGGAAACGCGAAGGTTGGGTCGGGGTTTTGTTTTCTAATACGGAAGGCAAGATGGGGCGTGGTGGGGGGCCACTAGAGGATGGCTTCAATCGCATTTGAGAAACGAAGCGGATCCGGTCTCCGCGACTGAGGAGTGTAACCATAGAGGTATAAAATTATGAATAAGCTGGAATGTTGCCAAAAAGCATGGTGGGAGGCGAGGGTTTTATTTGGGCGAACCCCGATCCTGGCTGTGGAAAAAATAGAGGTTTAGAAGGGAGACACGGAAGAGGGCAAGAGGGCTGCCCACCCGCACGGCGTCAGCGGAGCGCTCACACTCGTAAAACCCCTTTGTGCATGGGGATGCCAAATTGGCAGGGGGCGCTTTAGCAGACAGATGACAGGTGGGTTCCTTGAATGGTCGGACTTAAACTCCCGGGGCTGCAATGACCTTCTAACGACTTGGCCATGTCGAGGTGTCACATCTAGGGGAGGAGTCTATCCGAGAGTGACAACGTCCAAAAAAAGGCCGGAAAAGAGATCCAAGCAGTTCGTCGCAGCTAAGGTGGATAAAACTAGCGTCGCAGTTATGTGGCGAGGAACATAAACGAGTTGAATTTCCCTGAGGGCTACCGGAGCTTCGAGCGCGCGTGGAGAGGGAGGGGGGAGCAGCAAGTTGTGATCATTATGGACAGCGAGCGGCTTTGGGGGAAACGGTAAAATATTAAGAAGAACATAAAACCAGGGGAGCAGCGATAGGACGGAGGGGGCGTAACGCGGGGAAGGACTTACTGCCGCCTCGTAATGTTGGCTGAGGAACGCAAAGTGGGCGCTGCTACTGGGCACTGAATAACAAGCTGAGAGCGAAGTGGATAATGTGCCACTGAGCGGGTTGCAAAGCAGATTGAAGCTTGGAAACTTCACCCCCAAAACCCGCAGTCATTCGCACTACGCAAGAAGGCAAAAAGGGTTGGAGCCAAGGGGAGAATATCCCGGGGAACTTGCTCGGTTGTTCATTACCCGTTCAGTGCTCGGCAAAGGCTGTTGGGGGAAGAAAAAAACGTGCGCGCTAATAACAATATAACTGGAGAAGGAGGGTTGTACCACTCACAACACCGAAGCTAGACGCTTGGCTCAGATCTAGGTTGGTCGTGGTTTCCTGGTGTCAGCACTACGGACGGGACTAAGATTTGAGACATTTTTGGAGGTACCATGGAAAAGTGCGAGACGGCATGGGAGAAGATAATAATTATTACACCAATCTTCGGGCGTTTTGGTGAGCGGGTGGTAAGCCCAGGCGGGCCTAGGGATTTAAGAGAACGTTTCTCATCTATCGGATTTCGTTGTAGGAGTACAAGGGTTCGCCAGCTTCCATTCCCGGGGTGCTCATCAGTAGGATCAGATCGGAGAAATATGGAAGTGGGGGAGTCTCTAATGATTATTTGGGGGGGAACCTAAGGAGGAGACCCGCGAACACCTTCCAGCTTCATTTTTTTGTAAAGTCAGCAGTTAGGGAAAACGAAGGCGAGGAGAAAAACAAGGGGATTCAACGGGTTCTAGCCGCCGTGGGTGGGGTCAGAGGGGGAGAAAACTAGGGTATCTCTCTCTCAAAAAAAAGGGGAAGGGAACGAGGCATTGGGCAGTCGATACAAAATAGCCATGTCAGTGTATTGCAGGGAAAGCGGGAATGATACAGTTTACAAGGGGGTGTCGAATCGCTTCAATGAATGACAAACACAACTTAAAGCGTGAGTAACTTTTGCGCGCATTGGAGTCGGTCAAGATCCAAAAGGAGAATCGGAATTCCAAGTGGATCTTCTTCCACATGATCGGCCAAAAATGAAACTGACCCACAAGGAGCTTACTTGCGGGTGTCCGCAGAAAAACCGGAATTGGATGGGGGGTAAACGTGAACACACGAAAGGGTGGAGCCGAACCGGACGGATGGGGGGAAAAGCATAGATAGGGATCATTACGTCGTCCTGGGTCACAAGCCAAAAAAGGGGGTTTTGCCACTCGTAAAGACCCAACGCTGATGGTCTCACTGCCCCCCCGATTCGCCGCGGGACCCGAAGCGATAGGTCTCGCACCCGGGACGGTTCTACTGTGACGTGTAAAAACTACTGGAGGTCTAGTTGAAGGTCAGGGAACGCTCAGCATGGTCGCCGAACAAAAGAAAGTCGGGCTGCCGAGTGGGCCGAGAAAGGACGATCCGCCTCCCCAGATGAAAGAAAAGGGACATTTGAATAAAAGGTTGGCTGAGTAAGAGATCACATGGGGCTCGAGGGACGGGTACCAGCGATGTCGGGTATTTCACTTCGGTCAGTCCGGGGACCGAAAGGCTACTGCACAAAGAATCGGGTTCTGGGCGAGCTACACAAACAGCGCAGGCTATGACGCCTCAAGAATAACATCGACGTCAAGTGGGAGGAGAACAGCTTGGTCTTTTAGAGGGACCGAGCTATTCGCATCCCCAGGGTAACTCGAAGATACGCTGCAAGATCCCAGAGGGTTAAAGCGCGACCGGAGGGCGAGAGTTGAAGTTAGAAAATGCTGATCTCAAGCGAGGGTGAGGTATCCGGGCTTAAAAAGGGCGGATTCTGGCTGCCAAAAAAGATTTACTCGAAACGAGGGGCCTTCAAAGAAAAACCTCTGCGCCTCCGACGGGGGGTCAAGATCTTGCCGGAAACGCTTGGGGTCAGGGAAACTTTCGGGAAACAGTGTAGCGGAGCAAGCCGTCTAACCTAGTTCCGAGAGAAGGGGGGTGCTAACCCAAGTCCTCCTCAAAATCCTATCCTTTTTCTTGCTGATGCGCGCCAACGAGGGGGGGGAAAACACAGAAGCAGTTCGCGGACTCTGTCGCAACCATCAGACAGTAAAAGGGGGTCCGCAATTCCACCCAATTAAGGGGGCATAGAAAAGAGAAGGGGGAGTCTAGGAGTGAATTCGGAGGAGGCTAACGAACGTGGAACTGCAACCTGACAAAGCCAACGCTCCTTGACCCAAAGGGAAGAAGGATATCCGATCTGATCCTCTGCTAACGAAGCCACCTTCTTGAAACATCACCGCTGGGGGCATATTGATAGAATTTGGGGAGAAATGGGAAAGGGGCCCGGGGAATCGAGATCCTTCAGGAGGTGCTCAGCGAGGGAAAGACAAAAATTCTAAAACGTTCCACACGCTCAGACATAGTTCGCAATCAGGGAAATAAAAGAAAGCGAAAAAGCGAGTCACACCGCTGGAAAGTAGCAGGGGAATTTATTCGGCAAAGCCGAGGAACAACAAAAAAAAGAGGAAAAGAGAGAGGATAAGGGAAAATAGAAAGGGGGAAGGAAAGGCCATGTTCAGAAAAGCGACGATTTGCGCATTGGGGGGGTCTGTTAGGACGCGGCGAATCTAAGGGAGGGTTTGGCTAAAGTCAGATGCAAAGCTTTAGAAAAAAGGGGGAGAGGATCCAAAACTTGGAAACGTTGAAACACGCGAGAAAAAAAGAAGAAGGAGAAGTATGAGGGTCGGTGAAAAGACTTGATAGGGCTAGGTTGACCGCGAAATGTCGGGTGCTCAACAGGAAAAGTATTTTCCGGGAAGTGGGCAAGGAAGGATGGAGGTTGTGCCGGTAGACACGGAAGCGGTGAAAATCGAACTGACACTCCAGAAACGGCGGAAGGCGGGGGAGGCGGCTCACAGTGGGGGGCAGGCACATGGAAAAGGTTAAGGGGCGCTTGGCGCGCTTCGAGCCAGGACAAGGTTGTAGAATATGTTTGTGTTGGGGTACTTTGGCCATACGTTAAGAATAACCAAATTCCTGAAGGATCCTGCGACAAGAGAATTGAGATAACCGGCACTTTTCTCCTCTGTCTGGAACCTTCTTTTAAATCCGTGGATGCAAGATTTCTGAGAGTCCACAGCGCCCTTGCAGAAATACCTTGAAGAAAAAGGTCTCTCCTCGTTGAGATTTGAATTTCTCCTTAACCCTGTAGAAGAAAGAACGTGGAGAAGACCGTAAAAAAGTCCCTGGGGCATTAAAAATAAAAGGATGGCGCGAAGGGATGATAAAGCCACGCTGAACAAAATTTGATGGGAAAATTCTCGACCCGGCCGACTCAAGATTAGATCGTGAGGCTGCCGAGGGGGTATCTTCCTGCTTAGCCAAGGGCGGGGGAATACTGCGAGCCTTTCCAGGGGGCGGCAAACAGAAGATGCTCTAAAAAAAATCCGGACTTCCGTCGGGTGGTGAAAGGAACAGCGTGAAGAGGGGGGCGGGAGGGTAAAAAAGGAGACCAGCTCGTGGGAGAAAGGTTAGGCCAAAAGCTACGCATCCGTGATGGGCCGGGAGTGGAAAGCACCGTCAGGAAGGGGTAAAATAAGGGAATCGCATACCCAACGCTTGAAACGATAGAAAATAAAAAAAAAAGGGGGCATATATCCCAGGTAAACTTACGGAGTTTTACAAACCAAAGTTAGGTCGATTCGGAGTATGGTGGGGGGGGTTCGACCCCCCTGTGCCGATGAAAAATCCAGTCGCTGTAGGTTACCAAATACAGGCTAAAACGGGGGCATCTCATCAAGTGGGAAAATTTCTCAATCTGTGGGTCATACCACGAGTCGGCGAGAGTGCTTCTAAGTCTGTTACATTTTGATTTTACCGTTAAAGGGTTCGGGAGGCAAGGGGGCCCATGAATGGGTTCAAAAACAGTCTCAGCGCTTCGTCGGGGGGGGTAATCAGCGCGGACGGGCGTATACGTTAACACATTCTTGGAAAGGGGGATGTTCAGTGTGCGGGTAAACGGAAAGAAAAAGTAGCTCCATGTAGATCAAGGAGGCCGGAAATCGTGAGCGGACGGGGGAGTCCTGAATTCCAGGAGGGTTGAGTGGGATTTAAAAAGCAGGGGCAGCCCAGGGTAGACTGAAGAGGGGGGGAAAACTCCATTGAACGAGCGAAAGAAACTGTCTTGGAAACGACTCTGAGCTCTAGAAACGCCATTTGTTCGTCAAATGAAGGGGCCAATGAGAGAATCTCAAAGAAACAACAAAGATGGGAAAAGATTATATAATAATTGGAACACGCAGAATTCGAAAGAAAAATCATTTCCTTTGGGGAAGAAGGCTGTAGAAATTTCCAATTTTGGGGTAGGTGGAAAAGAATAAAAGTCTTCAATGAGAGGATGGTAACGCACCCAAAGGGGGGTGAGGGAAAGTGCCGGGAGGGATCCTTGGGATTCGGTGCAGAAAATTAATTAATTTGAAAAAAAAAAATTCCTATCTAGGAAGAAGGATTATGCCTACTGAAGAGGAGGCATGGAGCTGACGGGGAGCCACCTGGTACCCTAAAAGAAAAAATAGGAGCAGACGGAATCGTCTACAACTAGTTAAGGCAACGACATTCAAGAAAACACTCCGCGGATTGTAAAAAAAGGGCCCGGGAGGGTCATAGGCGCCGGGTTGAAAGGGGGACAGAACTGGTGTGAACCAGGCGGGCCGAGACGCGCTGAATAGTGGCCATGCAACAAGAGGAACGACACCGCGTCGCGCAAAGAAAGGGATGAGTTTACTGGTACCACAGAATTAATCGAAAGTCGTTAGAGATCAGAGGGATCTACCGAAGCAGCGAGAAGAAAGTGGGGTAAAGGCACGTAATTAAAAAAGAACGCTTCGGACATGGGCTATCGAAAAATCAAAACTGCTCCGAAATACGGGGACGCTTGGATGCGTCGAAACTCCGGGGGACCTGAGGTGGAGTTTACAAAAAAAACGCACCTACAATAGGATTTGAAAAAATCTTAAAAAGGGGCACCACTTTACCTCGAGCTACTCTTGCAGTAAGAAAAATCCTCCAGACAGGCGCAGACTGGGGCGTAAGCCAGGCAGAAAGAATAACTTCACCCTTCAGGCTTCGGTTTGGGAAAGAGCCGAAGAATTAAGGAGACTTTACTTCAAACAGAGGAAACACAGCTACTCTTTAAGATAGGAAGAGAACAAACCAGCTACGGGAAGCGCTGGTTGATAGGGGAAAGGACTGGATCGCGCGGATTCAATAAGACGAAGACGGTCGAGCAATAAAAAGGGGAAAAAACGTCAAGAACATGGGCGAAATCTTCCAGAAAAATCACTCTGCTAAAGGCCCTGGGTTTGAAGAGATTCTGGCGTCAAGGGATGGAGCTTTGGGATTCGAGAGAAGTGCACAGGGCCTCACTTTCCAGGAGGTAAGCATCACATCTAAATTATCCAAAGAAGAAATTTAAATTCTAACGAATATCCGGTAGAGTGTTCTTTTCATGTTCCTCGGACCCCTTCCAGGGGACACCGCAAGCAATATTTGCGCGGGAGCTATCGAAAAAAGGGGGGCTCCAAGAAAAATGGCATAAGAAAAACAGACAGGAGCAGAAGCAAGTATAAGGGTTTCGACGTCGTCCAGGCGCAAGGAAAGAAATGCCGTGTCCTTCACGAAACGAATGGCGGGGGGGAACAAGCCTGATGAAGGCTTCCGTTGGCACCCCGAAGGAACCTCTGCTAAGAAACCGTACTAAAGAAAGAAGGGTTCAAAAATCAAAAAAACCCTTGGAAAAGGGGAAAGCACTACTTTTCTCAATTCTATTTGGAAAACGTTCTATTGTAAGAAGGACGAGAGTAAAAAATAAAAGGGGGTTGTGGAGAACTGAGACCATCATCCTTGATTTAAGAAAAAAGCTCTGGCGCGGGGGAAAAAAGAACCAATCGCGCACTCTGGAAGCCGGCACACCGCAGGGACATGAAAGAATTTACGGGAAAAAATCCTATCACAAAAAAAGGATGGGAGGGGGAAAGGGAAAAGGACGTGCCGAAAAAAGCCTCCTTCAGTTTCCAAGGTGTGTGCGCGACGGATTTCTCTAGGGTCTGTAGGCACAACGCTTGAAAAGATGCAAAGGGGGGGACGCTGTTGGAAAAAAAGCTGCGGCGGCCAGAAACGTGACACGATCAACGGAGGAGAGAATCGACGGCGAAGGTTGAACGGTTGAAAAATAGGGAAAGGAACAAGTAGGTGTGGGAGGATTGGTTGACAAGACTCGGTCCTCGTTGGAGCACGGTTCGGATTTGAAAATCAGATAAAATTCGTGGTGGGCCATGCGGAGAGGTGGAGTTAGGGAGAAGTAACGGGGCGACCTCTTGGCAAAGGGACGCGCGACAACCGAACCCGAGCAGGACTCTCAGCACGAACTGTCTGGGTTTGCAAGGATGCCGTGGGTGGGCGCCTTTGTGGGGCGCGTGCAAAGTAGGGAAAAAAGCCTAGGAAATCGACTGAGGGGGTGGTAACTTGGGGGGGGTCGAACGGCAGTCACCAAAAAAGGGGCCTCGCCCAGATCAGAGAGAAACTTTAGGAGCACAGGGACGTTCTCAACGTGAGGGGTACGCTGGGATCCCTGTAATACGGGGGAGCCGCAAGGAAAAGTTAGACATGAAAGGAATTGAACGGAGAAGAATAAAAGAAGGTTGGCGGAAAGATTCTTGCGAAGGAATCGACGAAGGCTATTCAAGGGGTAAGAATTCCAATGGGGGAAAGACCCGGAAGACAGAGAAAGAGTTAGCAAATAAAGATCACAAGGGGAAAGTGGGAAGGTCTCAAGCGCAATCTTTAGAGTGAATCGCAGCGGGTAGAGAGATCGGGGAAGGACTGAAATTTCCCCGGTTCAGAGGAAAAAATCTAGTACGGGTAGGTCCAAGGTCAAAACAGAAGGGAAGAGTCTCAGAGACCCGCTGATCAGGGAGATGGGGGGTGCTTGCAACGTCTCAGTAGTGCGAGAAACTGAAACCAAAAGGCTTCGGTAGGCGAAATTGGGGAACTGCAAAGACGGGTGCAACTATAAAAAAGGGAAAGGGGCCAGCGTTTAACAACCTCGCGACAGTTCCCGGGGTGCGCATAGCCAGAATGCAAAAGGGATGAGCAAGATTTGGGATAGCACAGGGGGGGGGAGGGGAAACGGGGAAGGGAAGGGGGGAAGCCCATCTTAAAAGGACAACATTTCGCTGACGGGTGGGGGAAAGGAAAGGCGCCTCGAACAAGATAAACTCAGGATGGAGGGGTTTTGACCCGGAACCGGCTAACCGGTGGGCGCGAAATGGGGGCATCGGGGGCAGGAACTATCATCGGGCATTGAGAGGAATGGTTTGAACCTTTTGAGGGGACCTGTTGAAATGAGACCTTCGCAAGGAGGACTCCAAGAGGAATTTTGGGAAAAAAAACCCATGAGGTCCGCGAGGGAAGGAAAGGGAGCGGGGGCATCCGTACGTGAGAGAAAATAAAAAGACAGGGGCGCATCGTCCGAGGGCGTTGTGGTCAAGGAACATGCGCCAGGACGGCTCCAGACGAAGTGGGTAGAAAAAGTCAACGATAGAAGAGGGGGGGAGTGAGTTTGGAAAAGAGGGGGAAAAAAAAAGTAATTTTATTTTGGATTCCCGAAAGCCAAGCCACGGAACAAAAGGAAACAAAAAACTCAGGACACAGACGCCAGGGGCGATCGGCAACCGCAGAAGGGATCTTGTGAAAAAGCAGCTTCTTCCTCTTGGGAACGAAGAAGGACCCATGTTCCATTTGGGGGGGCGGAAATTTCTATTGGAAAAGTCTCCGGTCGCCACAAGAAAGGGAGGGAAATATATAGGAAGTCCACATCGCCATCGAGACCCACAAGGGGGGGAAGGGCAAAGTGTTTCAAAACAGGAAGGAAAGTCAAAAAAGAATTTTACATTTTTCTTGACGAGGAACGTCACATGGGGAAAGCTGGACAAAAGGAGCGCGGGACTGGAAGGGCGTGGAAAAGTGGGATTCGGGCAAAGCCTGTACTCCCACGAGTCAATTAAAGACTTCTGGGAAATTGAGCGCCGACTGATGAAACACCGGGCATGGATCATGGAGGACTGGCGCACTTACGACAAAAAATCTTATAATTCGAAAAATCTTGTAGGGGAAGGGCTCCCTAATTAGTCCTGCGCAAGGTGGGTTATCAAAAAATCAAAGGCAGCAAGCACGGCCGAGGGGGTAAAACTCGTCTCTTGGTGTGATCGGTCAAGAGACGTTTAAAGAACGGACTGAAAAGTTGACAAGAGACGGAGCAAGGAAAAGGTATCTAATCCAAAAACGACCCTCTTCGCAAAAAAGCGTTCTGGGGAAAGGGCCAACGTCCGTGAGCAAGTGGGAGAAAACTGTGGAACAGGAACGTTGGGGGGAAACCCCCAAACAGCTCAAGAATGTTGGCGGCCAGAGGGGAGGGGGAGGAAAAAATACCGAGTCCAACGGGAGATCTTCAATATTGCAGTTTGGAAACGATCGGTGTTAACGAGCGTGAGGAGCAGAATTCCTTTAGACCTGCTCTATACCTCAAAAGCCCGAGAAAACTCCGGAAAGAGGGGTTAGACTCCAAGATAAACTTTTAAAAGGGAATGCCCAACGTGAGGGAAAATTCCTCCCCCAAGGCGCTTGGCTGACGAAGAACTGACTTCAAGTCGGAAATTCCTAGCAGAGAGGGGAGTTAAGGACGGGAAGCGAGGGGAGGAGTCCGATAAGGTAAATCCTTCTACTCTAGAAATATCCAAAAAGGCTCACACCACCTCGGAGGCCGGTTCGAGGGGGGAGAAAAGATCCAATCAAAGGGGTCTCCTCGATTGCTGGTGGGGGAATCGGGAAAAGGAGTCTTAACTGGGAGGGGCCACAAGAAAACGTAAAATCAGAACTCTAGGTAAGACCAGACTCACTCTGCAAGCAGAAAGGGTTATCACAATTCATGCACAGGAAAAGTAGAGTGATCGGAACGGGGCCAAAGAATGACACTTCTTCCTGTCGACGGCGGAAACCTACGATGAGACATTCCCAGTCTCTCCAGGGAGCGCCTGATCGAGAAATCGTGGAGGGCTAGGAACGTTGGGCAGAAAAAGAGAAGTGAAAGTTAACAAACACAAGGAGTATTCATATTGGAAGGGCTTCGAAGCTGCTCCCGCCCATGTGAACTTACCGCCCTGCAACAGGACAGGGGAAAAATAATGAGAAAGGTTCGGTCTCGGCGTCAGGCCAAGACGATTGAGGGAAAGATGCAGGGGGGGCAAACCGGGGAAAAGGAAACCTCTTTGGGGGGCGCCTTAAAACCACCCGGCATAAAATACGTGATATAAAAAAATCCGAAAATGACCAGGGAGGGGGGATCAAAAACAAATTACCATGAAAATTGGGTGCAACCATCACCATTCAGGAAAAGAGCTTTTGGGAGAAAAATGTTCACATGGACGCCGCGGAGATGAGGGAATCCGCAAAAAGGGTTTCAAAAATGGGGAGAGGGTAAAACCTCCGCAACTTCTCGGGTCCAAAAAATTGGCCGCAGGAGAAAAAGAAACTACAGACACTCTCGAAAACGACGTCGAGGGCACACCGAGGAAACAGGAGAAGGAAAATTGGGATCAAAAACGGTACGAAAGAAACACCGGTCGGGGAAAAGAGGGTAATTACGCTACCGGAAAGGAAGACAATCATGTTTTCCACGTGGAGGCGCGACGATTGTGGGCGCGGGGGGTGAGATTAATAAAAGGGACGCTAAAGAAGGGGATCTCGTGTGGGGGGGGGGAACGATAGCCCTAGGGAATCGATTAGACACCGAACCTCTCGGAGAGACGAGAAAAACTTGAAAAACGTGACATCGATAGGGTAAGAGGTAAAGGATTTAGGAAAGCCTGGATCTGGTCGTGGAGAAAGGAGGAGTGCTCTCAACCTATATGGTATGAGGCTTGGGATGCAAAAGGGGGGGGGGAGCCTTTTGAATGAAACTGAAAGAGGGAGACCGTCATAAATTGGCTACGCGAGACCATCACGGGGGAAGGGCGGATAAACGGGCACTGCTGTGTTGGGGGACAGGGGCAAGGGAGGGGCCGGAGAGCTAAAGATCGCATCATATTAAGAACGTGGGTTGGGGGGGGGAAGTGACGGGGGCGCAAGGAGCAAGCCACCGATGGGAACCAGGAATGGCGGCAACTGGCAGGGCTGCGTGGTTGCTCAGAGGGGTAGGGGGCGGGGAGTCTCTCTTGAAGGGAGTGAAACACGGAACGGAAAGCCTCGAAAAGCGGTAGGCAACATGGAAGATAAAAATCTTGCGGGATGAATTTCGTCTCAGTCTCCCGAAGGTAAGAGAGGAAAGTGGGAGAAACCTTTTGTCATTAATAACGAATAAAGGAGTGAAAGGGGGCGTTCTAACTCAAGAGGAGGGATCCACGGGGGTTTTATCAGAGAAAAGCGCCACTTTAGGCGGTGGTGGCGATCAATTGAGAGAAGCTATCGATTTAACCTTGCCAAAGAAAAAAAAGGGCTTCCTTCTTACTAACGCGAAAGGGATGCGTCCAGCAAAGTATTTGAGAAAGCTCATGAAGAAAGTGGAAGGCTTCACTGAAGCACGCTTCGGGGAAGTTGCCTTGCCGCAAGAGCGAAAGGCCCTGACGCTTTCCTGTTGGGGAAACGTCACCGAGGGAAAAGGTCAAGGGGTTCTCCCGCACCTTCGGCAAACTAGGCTGCTTTATTGGGGGGGGTCAAGTATCCAGGGACGAATAATGCGGGAGAAAAGGTTTCAACCCGCTGCAGCAACAGGTCGCGCTTTTGTGGCGGAGTCAGGAAAGACTACGTAACTTTTGGGGGAAAGGAATACTGCTGGGGGGGGGACAGCAGGCAAAAAGACTGATCGTTTCATAAAGGGCCTCATCGTTGTGGACCATAGGGTCACTTCGGGTGGCAGTGACTAAGCGTGTGGGGCAAAAGTTTGCGGTAAGGGGGAACCATGCTGGAAGCATCAAGATATCAAGGTTCCCAAACAAGCCTCTGTTGACGGACCACATCAGCATAAAAATTCACTTGGAGAAAGCTCAAGAAGAGGGAATTCACTATCCTATTTGGAGGGGAAGGGCGCAATCATATCCACCCGGGGTGGGGGGGATCAGCAGTCTTCGAAAGTCGGGGGTAATCGGATGAAATCGGAGAATTTATGAAGTGGCTTGTGGAGGAGACCAATTATGGCACCCCAGGGAACGCTCATGGGGGGCCAGCGTCCCATATAAGTTCGGATTTTAAAAGGGGGGGTTAATAAGGACTCCAGTATACCAAGACCCTGGCATTGCGTAAGGGAGAATTGAGGCAAAGCGACTCGA
>Ga0179593_1292405_pt1 | contig 16939 bp, 14 predicted proteins | sample CZODoug2_1_08_16_FD_185931 | JGI IMG/M metagenome (GOLD analysis project Ga0179593, IMG submission 185931) | Vadose zone soil fungal communities from Angelo Coast Range Reserve, California, USA - CZODoug2_1_08_16fungal (PacBio error correction) | ecosystem: Environmental > Terrestrial > Soil >...
ACTCATACAAAAAGGTGGGACAAGGGTTTTTGGTGTCAAGACTGGAATTTGGAAGGAAGTTCAGGTGTGACGGTGGATGAAAATTTTCCGTAAGAGGAAGAACACACGGGTAGCGCGGGTAAATTGAGAAGGGAGACCTTAACAGGATTAAGCATAGGTTAAAAAAAGGAAGGTACCGAACCATGAGAGGGTAGGAAGGACGGATTAGAGCAAGGGCACGTCCGAAAGCTTCGCAAATCTACCGGAGCCGCCGAGGGGCAGAAAATTAGACACCGTTCTATTAAGTCGCCGGCTGAGCGGGAGGAAAAATGGTCTGAACACCCGTTACACGAAGGCCAGTCACACGCGGAGGGACGAGGGAGACTAGGGTAGGACCAAAATTCTCTGCATCAAATGGAAAGTTCATCACCTGGGGGTGGCAAACTGAGAAGGTGCAACCAAGGTCTCCTAAAACAAGAATAAAAAGTAATTTCAAGAGAGGGGGGGCGGGAATGGGACTTGTGTTTGGTCCCAGAGTAGCCATAATCCTGACAGCACGGTTCCAAACCGGGGGGACAATTTCCCAAATTTACCTTCCAAACTCCCTCGTTTCAAGAAATGTCCGGGTGAGAGTTTTCTACGGAGTACGGGGACCGTAGGATGGGGCTATCTTCTCAATAAATTAGGTCTTAAGTAGTCAACCGGGACCCAACAGGCCAACCCTTTCACGTACTCTCTTCTACCAGCTTCGAAGCATTGGTCCAATTCTTTCTCCAGGAACGAATGCTGGGGGAATCAGTGGAAAGGAGGGGGGAAAAAGAGAAAAAGATTCAAATAGGGGACGTGGTACAGGGTCAAAGTGTGGCCTGACCCCACGAAAGAAATCGATCTAAACTGAAAAGGCACGGGACAAGGGAGGGAATTGGCATGCAAACTCAACTCCTCTCATATCGGGCTCAAGAGTTGGTTTCCCACCACCCGTCCCCCCGCACCGCCCACAGTGCAAAAATAGCATGCCATCGGAGCCGAGCCGAATTTAATTTTCCACATCTGGAGGAATGACAAAGCGAGCAAGGATGGAGAATAATCTAAGGCCGAAGCACTCTATGATAAAGTTGGTTCCAATCTTTGGGTAGTTAGAAAACGGCTGTTTTTTTGAAAACAACCTCAAAAAAACAACGAAGGGGGGACCCACAAAAGGGAGAAAAAAAAAGTGAAGAAAACCCCACAACCATTAATGTTAAGTCGATTATAATAAAAAGTTTGTTTTGAAACGAACATTTTTAGAACACAAGTCGGCCCTTCTTGGAGACGGCCAACCCCCCATAAGCCAAAGCTCCAACGGTTTTGGGGAAGAAGGAGAAAAAGAAGGGCCGGCTAACAGGGCGAGTCCGGTTTCCAAGGAGCAACGATTCAATAAACGAGGGGTAGACAAACAGCGAGCTCCCTTCATTCTATTTTGAAGAGAGAACAAAGTAGGGCCCGAATTGTGACTCTACCGGGCCTTTCACCGCAGGAAACCAAAAAGTTCAACCTCTTTGAAGGAGGGGGAGAAAGGAAGCAGTCCAGGGCACGGTTAGTAATGAAAGCACAAACAGTGGGTTTAGAGCAATTTTAGCCAAGAGACGCCAGAAGAACCTGGGAAGAGATAGAAATACGGACAACAAAAAAAGATACGACCACCTGGCCAACCAACTCTCGAAAATTTCAATGGGTTATAAACAGCCCGGGGGAAGGCAACACGGGGTTTTTAATTCAGATTCCCCACAACCTTTAGGAGGACAATGAAGACAAGCCTGTTCGTAAACGGGAACGGAAAAACCTGAACAGGCGTGTGACACGGCGTTACAGGTTAAACTACGCCCGGCAGGGACCAAGAGGACGCCGTGGGGCCCTCGACCGATGTAAGTCAAAAATCGGGTAAAACGAGGAATGGGGAAGGTAATTAAGAGTCCGGTCTCTCAAGAAAACGAACTGGCGTTGAGACGTTGATATGAATAACAAGACGCAACCCCGGGCTCCCGGTTCCCTATTCGCGTGTCAGGAAAACGAAGTTCGAAAATAAACTAAGACTCAGGTAAGAAAAAACAGAAGTTTCAGCAAGAAAAAAAACCTACCCTTCCACCCCATTTACCACTACAACCTCCAAGAAGGGGGAAAGGTGACCAGAGGCACTCCACAACCCCCATTATGAACCTGCAACTGAGAACTAAGCAAGCACGGGGACGCGACCAAAGGCGGTGCCTTCCAAATTTATCAACACAGGGGAACAAGGATCACTGCAGAAAGGGGCGAAGACCATTTTCCACCAACGCGAAGGAAAAACCTCCCTGGGTGCGGGATCGTTGATAAAGGGGAGACCAACAAAAGTTTTCGACGGGAACGTCCCTAACAACCTACACGTAATTCCTGGCCAACCCACCAGGAAGCCGTTGAAAGCTACCCGCTTCAAGAGAAACCGGACAGACAGGAGGCTTCAAACCGTCCCAGAAAAAATACAACGACTGGTGGGGAGGGTAAATTGCGCACCCAACCTTTCCACCACTGCTTGAAAATGCCCCGAAACAACCAACAGAGGAGGGGAAAAAGCTTCACTCAAATTTTTTGCCTTCTCGATCGACTACACGGGGGGAGGGATGCTTGTGGGGAGGGAAACGAAAAGCAAAAAGGCTGACCTAACTCTAACTTCAGCGCTTCCCAAAAATCTGAGCCTCACACACAACCAATTAAGAAAATGACAGAAAAAAACTAAGTCCAGGGGGGGGGGCCAGGCCTGAAAGCGTCGTTTTTCCAAGATTAAACCAGCGAATCCGGTAAAAGAAAAAAGGGGAGAGAGAAAAACGGGTAGACGTTCTCTCCTTCACGTGGGGGGTGCCCTGCACACGGGTCACATTCATCACGTGGTCCCGTGAGAAAACCCGCCCAGGGTCGGTAGAAGAAGATATCCGGGGTTATTACTAGGGTCCTCCTTTAAAAGTAAGGGTGGGGGGGAAATTCCACGGGGACTGGCTCGAGAACTTCTCCTTGGGTGTGCGAACGGGTGTCCAAAAAAAGCCCGTCCCGGATGGGAGGAGGACCCCTGACCCTTTTTTGTTGGGTGAAAAACAAAAAGGACCACTTCCGATATACTGTGAGGCAGAGGGGGAATCAGTAGCGTACCTCCCTTCCCAGGTCCGATGAGAAAGGGAACAGGGGTGTGAATAAAACCGGGGGGCACTCAAACGGTGGTTTGCCTTTTTTGAGGGTGGGTAGATTTCTAGTGCAAGTTACCCCTCTTCGAATGCAACGTGGGGAAGGGACCAACCAGGGGAAACGGGTCTTCTAGAGACTTTATGGGGGGGAAAAGGGTTCCTGGGTCTGGCTGCGCGGGGGTGGGAGCTCTTTTAAATGTTAAAAAAAAAAGTAACGTGGGAAGAAGAAAAGCCGTCCCTGAGGGCCCTTTGGGGGAGGGGGACAGACCTAATTTCATCAAGTTTTGCCGCCTGTCGGGTGCAGGGAACATTGTGGGGAAAGAGAAAAAGTTGTCCCCCCCGGGATGAATTACGCACGCCTATCAACCACGTTGAATTGGGTTGAAATTCATCCTTGCGTCTAATGCGTTTCCGCTCTTGGTCCATGGGGGAAGGGAAGTTGAGCTAAAATCCTCTCAAAGTACAAACCGGTCTGGACGTAAGGTTTTTTGGGGGGGGTTCGTTTTGAAAGGGGTTTCCCAAAAGGCTGGGAACCCTAATCGGTCCAATCGAAAAAACCAGTGTTTTTCCCAAAAGTTGCTGCGTTTGGAAATGAAAGGATTTAAACCAGGAAGGGGTAAAAGAACATGGGGCAAAACTCCTGAAAAAGTTTTCAAGTGGGGGGGGTTCCAGTTGGATGGGGGGAAAAGGGGGGGGAGGTATCCATATCCTGGGGTGATCTAAACTCTGGCAGTGACACAAACTTAAATAAAGGTGTCTCACAATTACATGACCAAAAAATGCCCGGGTGGGGCTCCTTTAAGGAAACCGCCCGACCCGAGCCCTTTGACGACCGTGGGCAAAGGAGGCAGCCGGCCAAGAGGTTTCGTAAAATCCGGTGTACACGACCCGGAATTGCAGATTAGGAAACCAGGAAAGAAATTCACTCGGAGACCCGATTGGGAAAGCGGGGGAGAAGGTAGGGGGAATGAGCAGCAACGGCAACCTAGTTCGGTTGGATTGCACGCGTTCCGTCCCCAGCACTCAGGGCCCTGAAAGAAAAAAACCCAATGGCGAAAAGGGAAACCCAAACCTAGAGGACTTTCGCAGACGCCTAAAAGTCCCCCTGGAAGGTTAGAATCAAAAAAACCCCGGGGCCCAAAAAACAGGGGTAAAAGATGGGGACAAACATTTATTCGTCCAATCGGACCAAACATAACTGTTGTTGGGGTTGATTGAAACTTGGTCTCCCTAGCAAAGAAAAGCCAAAAAGAACGGCTGCGCTGGAGTCCCTGCCATTCGGCCGTGGGCGCAAAAATGCATTCCAGAAAGAATCGGGGTCAACGGGTTTTGCCAACTCTGTGGTCAATCCATCGGCAGAGAACAAGGGAATTAGGTAGACTTCGTGGGCGTTAGGGGGGGGCGGCTTGGGGATTAAACTTCCTTGGATTCAATAAAAAGGAAGAGGCTCAAAAGAAAACGTCCGGTTTCACGAAAAGGAAAGCGACCCTGACTTACAGGGGGGCGAGACGAAGAGTCCGGTTCACGTTGATCCGTGCCACACGTCAACGAATCATCTCTCCGTCAATAGAAATATTAGTAGCTTAGAAAAAGGGAAACCCAAAAAGGTCAGGCGTGGCCTCGGACTTCAAAACCACGGGGTCCCACAAATAAAGGGGGAGAAGCAAAAAAGTGGAATTCTTTTGGTGGTAAAAAGGGAGCCATTTGGCAGACCAATTACTACCCTAACTGAAACTGAGCATAAATCTTCACCCCTACCCAAGCCCCCCAAAAAGAAAAACGTCCCCGCCAGTCTATCAAAAATGGAACAAGGGAGGTTCCAGCCCAAAAGTATGAAAAAAAAAAAAATTTTCTGGCAAGCAGGACCAACAAAAAAAAACAGGCATTGGCCGGCATCCCAACGTTACGCAAGCGGGACTGAATGGGGACCAATTAGAAACTTTGCTTTGGGAAGCTAAATCGGCGCACAAAGGGGGAACAACTGGTCATCGGCTCGGAAGGGAAAAAAAAAAAACAAGAAGAGGGGTGTCGTGCCACGGGCGTCTATCGATCAAGCGGACCCCGCGGACATACGAAGACAGCCCCATTACGAGAGGGAGACACTGAGGGCAGAGAGGGCAGACCGCTGTTCCAGGAAAGACGGAAGTGTGCAGTACACAAAAAGCATCTGAGCAGACTACGCCGAAAGCCTCGGCTACTCTAGAAAAGAGAAGAATCTCACTATACACAAAAAAGCCAAGTAAAATGCTCATAACCTCTTTAAAGAGAAAAAAAGTCAGTCCCAGGGGAACGAAACAGGAAAGGATGTCCGCGAACCGCAACCCAGGTGGGGTGGTGGGAGAAAAGGCGATGTCCTACACGCAAAAGTCCATATACTCAGCAAAAAGAGGCAACCGTTAAAGGGGCAAATCCGAGAAGACGAAACTGGCCCAAAAAAAAAGGGACAGCTGCCACTCATGGAGCAAGTGTGTGACAGAAAGAAGACTGTCAAAATTGTAACCAAAAAAAAAACTAAACTCCCACGGGGGAAGGTTGCAAGAAGTAAGCCGGTCCGGGTGCAAAAACCAACAACATTATTGGAAAATGTCCAAACCTGGGGGGAGCAACGGAAGAGCGTTCCTACAAGACAAGAAAGAATACGAAAGGATCCCTAAACCCGGGACCGAGACAACACGAAAATTTAAGGGGAAACCTAAAACGCTAATCTTTCTTCAAGGCGTCGGGGGGGGTGGGAAAAGCGGGGTCACTCACGACCACGGCCGGGATTGAAACTTAACGAAACGGGAAAAAATTTCTAGAAATCAGGGAAAGAACCAACCTCCGGGAGTAACAATAGAAGCCTTCCTTAGAACAACTCATAAAAAGCAACCCCGCTTACCCCCACCAACATGGACAGCAAAAAGAAAACTTCGCCCGAAAGGACCCTCATACTCAACGAAAAGGTACAGAAGATAGAAAGGGGGGGTAATACCTTTCAATACTACTGTTGAAAGCCAACCATCCTCTTCAAACCTTTAGGGAATAACCGGTTGGTCCCAGCCGAAACTAACGGGAAACTAGGATGATGAAAAGAAAGGAGAATCATCTTTTCCACGGAGTAAGCCAAAAAAACCAACACAGGATATAAATGACTACGAACAGCCGGACGAAAAACGGGAAACGGTTTTCCTTCACCCACCCCTGCAACGGCACCTTTCCTAAAAAATACTGTGGGAAGGGAGCATAAAGCTCAAACAAAAAAAAAAGAGAAGGGCCTACTTCCCAGAGGACCGACCCGACTAGAGTTGTCCTAGGGAACCAGGGGGGGGGGAATCAGTGGGCTTAACCCTTGTTTAAGCCCCCGACGCCCCATTCTTCGAAAGAGAAAAGGGATAACACCGAATAAAGAGGAGCCGGGAAGCCGTTTCATCGTTAAAAAATGGAGGGGCCTGAAAAAATAACTTTGGAGCCCCATTCATTATCACAAACGGGGGAAATAGTTGGGGGGGGGACACCACGCAGAAGTCAAGGGGCTGGGAGGCCAAGGCAAGTCCCCAAGGGTGAACCGGGAGCCACAGCGGGCAGCAGAAGCCCAAATCAATGGGAAATGATACGTGTGGTAAGAGGCTGGGCGCCGACTGCCTAAGGGGGGAGACCAAAGGGTAAAAGGAAAAAAGGGGGGGGAATTGCAGATGAAAAAAAGGCGGTCCGATTCAGTTTAGTCAGTTACCCCAAGATCGGAAGGGGTGTAGTTGTGTCGGGGTAAAATTTGGAGAAAGTCAACTCCTAAGAGGGCAGCCGGGGTGGGGAACAGGCTTTTCCCGGACCCGCCCCTGACCCCCATGGGGGGGTAGGAAAGAAAATCAACGAAACCAAGGGGGTGGGTGTGCCGAAAGGTAAAGAAGCCTCCGAAGATAAGTACTTCGAGGCTTGCAAGCCGACCGGCCCGAAAAGGGGAACGCTCCCAGTCGCCCTGTTCCCCTTGGTTGCCTTCCACACCACCGTGACAATCCAGGAGAAACCTGGTTTTGTTCAGTGGGAGGGGAAGGAAGTGCCGTAACGATCGTCTAAGCGACTTTTTTGGGGAAGATTACGTCCGGAAATGGGGAAAACCGGTCAGAGAAGCGGAGGGTTTTGTTTAGGTTAACTGTTCAACATGCTGCAGCTGTGGCAAAAACAAATCAAACGGCGCTTCAAGTGATCAAAAAAATGATTCCAGTGGGAGGACAAACCTTTCATCGGGACCCTACCCGTTTGGTCTTCCAAGTAAGAGAGAACAGGGAATCCAACACAGTTTGGAGGGAATGGGTAGGGGGATGTTTTGTCCGCGCCCTGGCCTCAAAAATACAACAAAAGAAGGTCCTAGAGGGAGTTGAAAAAAAAAAGGGTTTGGTCACCACCAGCGCATTCATGGGCACGCCTCTGGAAGGAAGAGAGGCGAAACCTTAGTACCTTTTGGTCTGGCACCGTGTCCTGGTTTGGGGGAAAAACGCCGTTAAGGTTCCATAAAAAAGAAAGGGAGGTAGTAGTAGACACGGGGCCACCAAGGCAGGGCTGCTGCCCCTTAAACAATTCTTGACGTAAAAAGGAAGGGTGAAATGACTAAAGAGCTCTGGTGGGGCCATGCGAAGGTGGGTTTGGGGTCTGATCCGGGGGGGAAGTTTGTCTCATGCCTTGGCAAGTATGTTTCTTGTAGTCAATCTCAAATAACGAACCCCACCAATAAGGGGGGAGGACCCCCAGGTGAATCCAGGGAGAACGGCGTCACTGCAAGGGAACGACTCCGTGTTGGCCCCGCCGTCGGGAATGTACAAAGGAAAGATGAGAAAAGGCAAATTGGAGGAGTCTCTTAGAATAGCGCATTAGGAAGGTAAAGACAGAAGCGGGGGGCACTGAGCGCCGATTACTGGCCTCAAGGAAGTAAGCGAAAGTACCTCGCCACGTGGGGAAAATCCTTGCACGTCACCCGGGGGGCGCTGAAAGTGGGAGAGAGCCATCCGTCGCTGGGTCTGGGCCAGTGAAACACGAAGAGGGGCCACGACCTCTGCTAATAAAAAGGGCGAAAACAAACCTGGAGGAGGAATCAAAAAGAACCTCAACATCTGGGTTTTTATGCAGTAAAGGGTGAAGCAAGGGACATCGAAAATTCAAAGATTCGAGATTTCTAGTCCTTCAACAGAAAAAGGAAAGGGGTCAGAAAAAAATAATGGCCGCGGTATTTCCCTCTCTTTTCAAATAAAAAAAAAATCTGGGGGGGAAAAGGTCGGGGTAACCCCCCAAAGAGCTTGGGTATAACACACTTGGGAAGGAGGGATAACTAATTTCTGAAAGACAATACGTATTCCCCGCCAAGGTACCCGCCTGTGCGTGGGTGGGGTCAACCCCCCCTGGGTTGACCCAACTCTAGGAAGAAGGGGAAAACCCCGGGGAAAACTTGGGGAATGTCACCTAGTATGATATCAAAAAAAAAAAAGATATGAAAAACGAGATAGGTAATCGGAACGTGGTCAAATGGCAAAAAAAACAAAAACCCCCCCCCCCACAAAGGGGTCAACCCACCAACCACGGGGGTGTTTTTTTGAAAAAAACAAAAAAAAAAGTAACTAGCCGAGAGGGAACAAGGGGGGACCCCATGCTGGCACCAGTGGGCCCGCCTCCTCACTGACCGGACTGGGCTCACACATGAATTGGGGAGACGACTGAACTCCCTGAAGAAAGGGGCCAACTGAAAGAGAAATAAGAAGGGACGAGAAAAAATAATTAATGACCCAGCTTTACTTTTGCAATTTTAGGAACCAAAGGAAGAGCGGAATGGAACGAGAGAGAAGGGCCATGTACTCACGAAAAAAAAAAAGGGGGAAAGGGGGGGGGGGGGGCAGAGAGGGACAGGGTTTGCTTTTAGGGAAACTGGCCCGCAGACAGACTTGGAGGTCCTATGAAGGGGCGAGTGTGTGTTGAGGAAATGGTGCGTCACGGGGGGAAGAGAGAAGGGTCTAGAGGGAGCCAAACATTCCAGCACTATTCACACGACACTCTTACAAAGGTGGCACAGAGGGGCTGAACAAGAAAGGCTTCTTAAATTCGAACCTGAGTGTCCCAGGACGCCAGGCTCATAAGCATTTGTTCCCACCGGGGGGAAAGAGAGGACTAAACTCCTGGAGGGGATATCTGGGCCACGTAACACACCGGTCAGGTGACCTGTGCGACGGAGGAATCGAAAAAAGAAAAATGATTCCCTCTTGAATCCCGCAAAGGAGTAACGGGGGAAGGCGTTTACCTTCGCCATCAAACCACCTGCCATGGTGGTACTTCAAGGGGGCAGATGTGGGCGACCAAGAAGTGAAGTAAAAAGGGGGGAGCAAACCTTTGTACCAGGTAGACAAATCCAAAAAAAAAATGAAAAACACAAACGCAAGAAAAAAGGAAGGAGCTGCGGGAGACAGCACCGGGTATTCAAGACAGTAGACTGGCGAACCAGTGGCAGGGGAGCGAGAAGACGATAGAAAAATGGAGGAACGCCTTCACCAAACTGGACACCCAACTTAAGTCTGCTTACTAAAGTCAAAAGTCCAGGAAGAAAATGAAAAAAAGAACGGCAAAAATATCGGGCCCAGAAGAAAGCTTTGAACTTCCCACCGGAAAAAGGAGGGAACCCAAGGCCTTTAGTCTTACATAAGGTCACCCAATCCGGTCCACCCCGGAAAAAAAAAAAAAGGAGGAATAAGTTGAATCTAAAAAATTCATAGGCAACATGTTAGATTAAAGCGTCGGAGGCCCAAGCGGAGGGGAAGAGGACACACCTTTTCAGAGAAAACGCAAACCTGTATACAAAACCATTAGCAGATAAAGGAAAGGGAGAGCAAACTCCTACACTCCCTCTTCCGGTAAACTGGTCCACTGTAAGACAGAAAAAGCCAGGGTGAACGAAAAAAAAAACCTTTCTTTCACTGGGGACAAATGGCAGCCGTACTAAGACTACTCCGCTTGCTCACCGCCTCAGAAAGAAAGAAACTGGGAAAGGTTCATCTCGGCAATTGACAAACCAAAGAAGGGTGTGACCGAAGGGAAAGAATAAGAAAACTTTCCTACGGGAAAAAAAGGGGTCAAAAGCACCAAACGCAGGAAAAAACCCTCTAAAGGGAGGAAGGAAAGAAAAACCCAGGCAGGTGCTTTCGAGAAACTACCTTCAGCAATCTACTGCCTTTTCTTTGGGCATGAAACGGGGACCGGGAATGATGCAACGGGGTCCCTCCGCACCCTCTACAAACAGACCTTTTTTGCGTTCTGATCCGAAATTAACGAGGAGATGGACCAGGGGGTGATAGGACTACTTTCCCACCTGAACCGGACAGCGAATTACGGTTCTTACGCCTAGAGAATCAAAAAAACAAGGAAAGGGAAAGGAAAGGGAAAAAAGAAGAGAAGAATTGGGGGAAAATCCCAACTAATGTCTATGGGACGGTCGCTTCAACTGAGTTTTCCTCCTATTACATTTGGAAAATAGCACATCATACCGGTTGATAGAAGAAAGAAAAGGGAGAGTTCAGAAGATGGGTGGGGAGTTTCCACCAGTTGGTTATCGCAAACGCCTGTGGACCCCCGTGAGGAGCAAAGGAAGGGGAACAAGATTCTTTTTTAAATTGCTTGGATCACGCTGGAATTTTGATGTCGTTAAAAGAAAGGTGAGCGGCTATAAAAGGACGCAAAAACGGGTTTTTAGTTTTCTAGGATCCAAAGACCCTCCAGGGGCGAAAGCGAAATCTAACCCTTTTTTGTTGTGAAGCCAATTTTTGACAGAAAAAGGAGAGAGGAGGAGGTGAGCAGAAATATTCACCCTAAATCGAACCGTGGGGGGCTTCCACCGGGGGGAAAGAAGGGTGTGGGGCAGGGTTTTTTTCCACCGTTTTGGTTGAATTTGATTGGTCTCAAACTCGACTAATCGAGGGGTTTGTGGAGGGTGGGAAAAGAACAAGGGCAAAAGGCATCGCTTTTTGAAATAAATGTGGGGTAGGGTCTTGGAAGCAGCCTGGTAGGCAAGGAAACAAAGGAGGTTTAGATGACGAAAGGTCCCCGTTTGCCGCCACTCGGTCTCCGAAATGACAGGCAACGGGGGGTAAGGGGGGGGGGAAAGTAGAGACCTTCAAAAGCCTTTTTGCGTGTCGTCGGGGAAAAAAGTAATGCCAAGGGGGGATAGGAAAACCAACGACAGGACGCGTAACGGTACACACCCGGGTAAGTGACCGCAGGGGTGGAGGGAGGAACGATTCGCGGAAAAGCCTTCTTTGTCCGGACGAAGGAACGAAACGCCAGAAAGGGGGGGAAGGCAAGACCGTTTTTTCATGTGGTCCCGGGGCCTACGAAAGGAAGTTCGAGAGTCAGAGCCCAAGCAAAAGGGGCACTGCTGCCGTAACACAGGCTGGGAAGGAAAGGAGGGGGGAGGACATCCTTTCCAAGTAAGCAGCCATTCTTTTGGTACAGGGGGTGTAGTCCAGATGGGAAAAGGTGGGGATGGGAGGGGTATTTCTTCAGAAGGCCCCACCAGGGCTAATTAAAAAAGCCAAGAGCAAGAAGAAACAAAAAGTGGACTGGGAAGAAAATTTAACGACATGAGTTGCCGCCTTGGGGGGCAAAGACGGGGACTTTTCCACCCTTGAGCCACCATCCGGGCCTAAGGGAAAGGGGAGGGAGGAGGACATATACACCTACGCTGTGTAAACTCAGCGACAGATAGTGTTAAAAAAACCCACACTGACAATACCCAAGGTGCAAATGGGAACTTTCTTCTCTCGGGAAAAGCCACGAGTCAGCAAGACGACTGAACCAGGAGTATTGCGCCTAACAGGGGTTCGATGGGGTCGAGGATGGAATGGGTGCTTGTCACGAAACACCAAAACCTTTAACCCGCGAGAAAAGGAGCGGGGGGGCGATGTAAAACAAAACCCACAACAGGATCAAATCACCTCAAAATCCGGGGAGAATTCGAAGGGGGGAAGACTAAGTAAGGAAATAAGGAGAAAACCGGTCTTTTTGAACTTTCAGGCCATTCGTCATATTCTCAAAAATAGGACTACGATCATGTCATATCTTGAATAAAAAACGTGCCATTTCTTACTCGAACCCGCATGGTTCATGCAAGGTTATTCATGACTACGTTTCTTCGGGACCCAGTTGAGGAAATGTGAGGGAGAGGAAGCGAGGGACCCCTTCAAATTTCACTCACAAAACCAAAGTTGAAAAACAATTGGGGGAAAAGAAAATACAAAGATTTCCCGGGGGTTTAACCCCTTGTCCCCGGAGACGTCCGCAATGAGTGGAATTAATCATCAAACAAATATGTAGTTAAGGGCACGAGATGAGAGCCCAGGCCCGGGGATGCAAAAGGGGAAATAGGCTAACTTTCCGTCTGGGTGACCCCAGGGAGGGCACATGGGATGAAACGGAAGGAAAACCCCTCTAGGAACTACAGCCATCTTCTCAAATTTGACCCGAACCGGAAGTTCCCCAAAACTCAAACCAATAATTGCCAAAAAGCGGGACGAGCCGAATGGGATGCCCCCATTCCTTTCCAGCTATGACCAGCGCAGTCCGATAACGAATGGCCCGCGCCCGAGAGAGGAAAAAGGGTTTAAAACCCCTTTCTTTGACTTTAAGGAAAACGGCAACTGAAGCAAAAAAAAAGTGTTGGGGGAGGTAAAATGAGGCCAGTTCACCCAATTTGGTCGCCTTCACCCGTGGCCTGCCCCCAGCGGAGGGGGGGGGAAGTTAAAAAGTCAATTTTCCCGAGACTAGCAGACCGGAACCAAAACCCCCCCACGAAAAAAAACGAAAAAAAAAAAAACACCCCCTGGGGGTTTGGTTGCAATAAGACTTTATCGATGGATAAGAAGGAGTGAAAGGGGGAACCCGGACGATATTCATTTTTTCACTCTGGGTCCAAAACTACGCAGTAAGCCTTCGGCTACTAACTCGGGGCAACTACCGAGGGACTCGGTTTCAAAAAGCAAAATAAAGTTCCCCGGCTGGAAAAGAATTCTTGACAACCGGCCCGACGGAAAAGCAAAAAAGGGTTAAGTTCAAATTTATTTCAAATGCTTCACAAAGAGAATAACCCCGACATGGGGGGTGTAGAAGGAAACAAAAATCCTCATCAGGTACAATAACCATACCCAAAATAACCCGACGAAAACTGGGAAAAAAAACCGAATGGTCCCCCCTGAGTGGATTCTCGTTCTACCCGGGTACGTTTAAAGAATTTTTGAAAAAGGGCAAGAAAGGGCAAACCTGGTTCTCTACCCGATACGAAGAAACAGCCTTAAACGAAAAGGAAAAGGGAAAAGAACCAGACAAGGGAAAACTTCTTGAAAAAGAAAACTGGGCCTTGCTAGTAAGTAAGAATCGCAGAGGAAAAGAGCGGCACCGATACCTCCCCACCCACGGGTCTTGCCCCCACCAGGGACAAGAAGGAGGGAAAAGGGGGAATGGAAAGTCATTTCATAACATGGCGCACAACAGAACGGTGCAGGAACAAAAAAACGGTCCGGAAACGGGGGAATCTACGACCGACCAAAGAACAGGAAAAGGCCGCTGAAACGTAGCCCCCCAACTAACAACCGGTTTTGGGGGGGGGGGGGGTGAAAAGAAATTTCCACAAGAACCACGACAAAGAGGCAACAACAAAGAAACCCCCGGAAACCTTAAAACATTTGAAACACAGCTCGCCGCATACCAGTTGCGGAAAAACGCACACTCTACACCTTCGAATCACAGGGAAGAAAAGGTTAGATTTCTACCAAAGACAGCAGGAAAGACGGGAGGCAACAACCTTTTACATATTCAGTCACTGACCAGGGCTGATGTAAAAAAAGACAAAGTCATCCCCCCAAATCAGTCCATCAGCTCTGGAAAAAAGTTTAAACCCGTAGGGGGGAAAGAAAAAGAAGGAATGGAACAGAAGGGAAACACTTTCCTTCCCCCCCACTCCCTTTTCTCGAAACCTCTTTACCGGGAAAAAGGGGGGAGGGAAGAACTCCAGAATTCTATACAATTCACTCAATCTAGACCACGCAAACGGGTGGGGGAAAACCGGGACAAAAAGGGGGAGACCCTGGTTAAACTCCAACACCAAAGGAAAAACATCGTCCTAGAATTCTTTTCTCTATCACCAATACCGCAGAGGATCAGAAAAAGTGGGTAAAGGAAAAAGTAAAAACCAGCAACTGAATCTGCGGCGGTTCGAGAAACGGAGGATGGGAAGGGAAGAAAAAGGAGGGGGATAAAAATCCCACTCCGTCGCCCCGGAGCTCGGTAAAAAGTCGTTTGTTTTAAAGGGAAAAACGAACAAACTGGAAAAGAAACCGCCAGAGGACTTCCTTTATAAGAAGAACTAAACAGTGAAAAGGACCTGGGGGTCGTCCGGCGAAAGGGGGGGAAAGCCAGCCCCAGGGAACAAACCCGGTGTTTGGAACCCCCCAGGTTGACGGGAAAGGAAATAGGGGGAGGGGGGATGTTCCTGTAAGAAAACAGCTGTGATTAGTGAGTTCGTGGGAGAAAAGGTCTGGCTTTCCCCTCTACGAGGCCGGTTGTGTGGTGGGTCCAAAAAAGAAAGGGTGTGAACCTGAAAAAGTCCGGCTGTAGTACGGGTCGAAGTGGTTTTTTCCGTGAGTGGAAACAGGAGAGAAAGGCGAGGGGGAAAAAGAAGAAACAAGGTCCGGAACTCCTTCTTCAGGCTCCTGCCAATGCCGGGAACCTCCCACGGGGAAAGACCGGGGTGGGAAGGTGAAAAAAAAGGGTTTTCGTAACTAAGTGCAACTCCCTATTAGAAGACGTTGGGGGTAGGAGGGGAGGAGGGCACAAAGGGAAAACCCAAGGGGGGGGGACCGGGGTCGCTTGATGGTTTAATGTTTTTGAGGGTTCTTTAGGGTGAGGGCGGAAACAGGTGGAAAGGCCCCGGCCGTAGGTTGATATGCCCCCGAAGCGGGGGGGGCAGACGGGGCAGTAAGGTGGGGGGAAGGGGGGGACGTAGGGAACGGAAGGCATCCCTTTTGGCAGAGGAAACAAGGAACTCTTGAGGTGCCCGTCCAACTCTTCAATTGGGACCACCCTTTCTAGGGACTCCTTGTTTCACAGGGGAGGGAGGGAAAATAGAGTCCGCGCGTTTTTCCGAATTCTTGGGGTACCCGAATTCGACAAGCACAGACCCTTTAGTAAACTCCGGGGAATGTGTTGAAACACGGGTAAAGAAAGAAATTCCGGTTTTTCACAAGGGAACAGACAAAGGGGGGTCGCATAGTCTTCCTTTAAAAACCACAGTGAGAAAAAGCGGGGAGCTGCATCATTCCATTAAGGGCCGAAGTAGGGGTGTGCCCGGTTGCAGTCCGATGATGGGGGGGTTTCCTATCTCAATGGGGGGGGGTAAAGGAAAACTCTGAAATAATGAAAAAGGGGTGCGTGGTAAGAATCGTACCCATTGAGGCCAACCATGGGTGAGGAATGGGACGGTAAAAACTAAAAAAATCCCGTAAAAGGGTTCGCACTGCAGGCCAGACTTGACCTGGCAGACCGTTGCACGACAAGGAGGAGGAGAAGGGACACGGACATACCGTTTCCAGTAGGAGGACGGAACGAGAGAGTTCCATGCCTGATACCCCAGTGGCAAACATTAATCGAAATAGAGGGACGGGGAATTACAGTCTCGAGAAAAAGGAGACACGGTCTGGTCCTCCTTTTATATGCTTAGGAACTGCTCTTCGGCTCGGACGCCCCTGGAGGCCACAACAAAAAAAAAAAGTTCAATCAAACTGGGGCTAGTGTGGTTCCGCAAAAAAAAGGAGAAGAAAGAAGTCTGAAACTTCCCCTCCCGGGTTGAAATCCTTTGCAAAACGGCTCTAAAGAAAGGACGTCTAAGAACGTTCAGCTCGCAGTTAGTCAGGCCCTAGCTTTAGTTTCCGTCCAAATATAGGGAGCGGGGGGGACATGAGCGAAAAAACTAGGGGGGGGGTCCAAATAAAGGAGAACCTCGCGGCCAAAATTTCGGGAAGACTCCTTTCTGGAGAATGTGAAGGAAAACGTCTGTGAAGGGGAAAAAAGAGAAGAACACTTAAATTCTGCTTTCCGTGAGAGGCCCTCCGGGACGGTTAACCCAAGAAAAAAAATCTCGCCTGCCGGTTCTTGCGGGCCACGAACCCATGAGGGGGAGCATTCTAAAAACCAACAAAATTGGGAGGGAAAAGGAAAAGAAGATATATAACACATGTGCAAGGCCCATTTCCAACTGGATTTCCAAAGTAAGGAACTTCACGCCAAGGACGGACAAAAAAACGTGTTCAAAGGACGAAACTAAACAGATTCCTTCTTGACGCAAGAATAGTAAATCTAAGTAAACCTCAACAGGATCCTCTCCCGATTAAGACGAGGGGAAGACCTAATGGAAATGGTCCCCCATCTGGAGTTGGCTATGAAACAATGCAAAGTCAAGGGGCCGAAATAAACGGGGGAGGGGCCATAAAAGAGTCTTTATCTTTCCCGGTGCTGGAGGGGGGTCCACGGCTTACACCAAGCCACCAGGGGGGGGGGAAGATAAGGCAACAGGAAAATTTTTGCCGACCATTGAAAGGCGCACGAACCGTGGGGATGCCGAAGAAATGGGTTCAAAAAATGAGACCAGGAAACACCGGGAATATACACACGCAAGAAGTGGAGGAGGAAGGGTCCCTCAGGCTGTCCTTAGAGAATTAAAGCCAGGAATCCGGGGGAAACGAAAATGATAAAGGCACAGTGAAGGAAACTTAATC
>Ga0179593_1415896_pt1 | contig 16939 bp, 21 predicted proteins | sample CZODoug2_1_08_16_FD_185931 | JGI IMG/M metagenome (GOLD analysis project Ga0179593, IMG submission 185931) | Vadose zone soil fungal communities from Angelo Coast Range Reserve, California, USA - CZODoug2_1_08_16fungal (PacBio error correction) | ecosystem: Environmental > Terrestrial > Soil >...
ATGATGAAAAAAAACTCCGCAGGGAAAGGGGGGAGAAAACGGAACACAGGGCACGCTCGGCGTTCGAGCCGGGAAAACCCGAGCCTTTCAACTCAAAAGGGTCTTAAGCCGAAAAGGGGGGGGTGGGAACTGAACTCATCTTTGGAAAAATGATTGCCCGGGGAAAGGCTGGGACAAACAAAGGTAGGCGATTGGAAACCAGAGAAGACTCGAAGAGTCCGGGAAGTATGCCCTGATTGCAAGTGGCTTTCGCGGGCTCATAAAAGGATTTAACAAAAACTAAGAAGGAAGGCCGCACAAGGTAAGACGAAGAAAAATTGGGGGAACAATGCCGGAAACCAAAAGGTAGCGCCGGACACCCGACGGTCTACGTTCAGGGGAAAGAAGCTGCAGAATGGAAGCGATAATGGTTAAAACTGCACCCCCAAACTTCAAAACAACCCTCAGTCCTTCCGAGTTGGGTTAAGTCGGGGAACCTCGTCGGTCAAAGGTCCTCTTTGAAGGAACCGTGCGTATCGCAGGCGGAAAAAATCCCTGCGTAGGACTGAGTGGACGTTGGAACGGACGGAAGATCTGAACCGGATTCTCAAACCACTAAGAAAAAAACATATACCGGGCAGTGAGAAAGGCGCGGTCTCTTACTCCTTCCGGGAGATGTCCTTGGACAAATCTCAGGAAAAATCTCTGGTGAATGGGCTCTACACAAGACAAGGAAGGTAGGGCAGGCGAAGAGAGTCTTCTTGGGAAGGGTTTCTAATTGAACCTAGTGGAAGGTGGAGTCATGACGGTATTCAGCTGCGCTTCGATGTGTGGTCATCAGTTTCGGGGTTCTTTTGTTTAGTCAAGCTTTCTTGCCGGGCACAAAGGAACGGGAGGAATCACAGGTTTCAAAAGGCGACGAGAGACAGCCGGGACCGAACAAACTTCACAGGTGGAGGTGGTGAGTAACTCTAAAAAAAAGGGCATGGGTGCCGATGGCAGAAAAGCTGGGGTCTCTTAGCCACTTCTGAATTCTTAAAGAAAGAGTAAATCACTAAAGAAGGACAGGTCGCCGAGGAAGGCCACGGACGGTTCGGGAACTCGAAAGGTATCCTAAAGGAATTACGGGACAGGTGAAGAAAATCGACGAGGTGATAGGGAAATACTGAATGGGAACAGCTGGGAAAGGAAAGGGTGCTGTTTACAGGGATGAAAGAAGAACCGTTGAGCGCGCCAGAAGGATTGCGTTTAGCTGTCGGACGGCAGAAAGGTGAGTCCGTCACGAAGGATTGGGGGGAAGGTTTACCGAAATGGTGGCGGAAGGCAAAAGTTTGGGGGAATGCGGTTGCGTGGGGGGGGGGCAGGGGGGCCAACCAAACGGAACACTGGCGCAAAGGAAGACAAACCACACGTAAGCCAAAACGTCTTTGAAGGAATAGTTCCTAGAAAAAGAGAGATCCGGTCGCACGTGGCTCGAAATCTAAGGAGGGTCCTGGGGTGAAGGATCATGGGGAACCGCGTAGTCGAGCTTGGAGACAGAGGGACCATCAATCAAAAACCTCTGGTAATAAACAGAAGGGGGAAAGGGGGAGCGAATTTCGTCTAATCGCATGGGATTATCTCATGGACCGTGCATGTTGAGGATCAAAACGTTATCCCTAGCTTCAAAAATTAGAGAAAGTTTGGGTGGCCTCCGAGCCAGGGGGGGGAGGGGGGGAAGGGAACATGCACATTCAAAGCCCCTTGCCGGGCCAAGTCAAGGGTACCGAAGGCAGCGAATTTCAGTTGGAAAAATCAGTAAAAGGGGAGTGGGCGTGGTGGAAACTGTATCCGGAAGCCGAGCGCGGCCGGAGGGGCTTGATGCACTCCAACGTAAAAGGACAGGAAAAAGAAGCCATGTAGACAAGTTTACCAGGTCCTGAGCCGATGCGCGTAGAAGAAAAATTCCGCAGCAGTCATCCCCCGGGAACAAGGAGCATTAGAATTGTGGTACTGGGCGCGGGAAAACAGGACGTAGCAAACCTAGGTAAAAGCAGGCTCGATGGGCTAGGCCAGGTACAGAAAAATCAGACTAAAAAACTCAGAAAGCCGTCGGGAGAAAGGTTTCTGTTTCCTCGAAAATTGACAAGGCGTCGAAGCAAGAGGGAGGGAAGGGGAGGGGAAGGATGAAATGGCTTCCGCACATGATATGAAATCGAGGCATGAGAGGGGTTACGGGTAATTGGCCGCGCCACCACGTGGGGGTGGACAAGGGGGAGAGTATCAGACGAACAAGTCCCACTGGGGGGAAACGCGTCTGGAACGGGGACGGAGACTCGCCGAAAAACTCACTATGCGAGGGGACCTTGTTCCTAAATATCAGCTCCAGCGGGGGAAACAAGAGGGGGTCAGAGAGAGCACGAAGCGTTCTGGGAAAAGGGGAAAAAGACCCTACTAATCAGCTCAGATGAGTAATCTTCTGAAGTGCCGTGGAAAGTGCCAGATAGGGATTAAAATACATACCCGAAAACAAAAAAGCAAAATTCCTCACTGGTGAGGTCGGAGACGAAAAAAAGAACGCCCTTTCCTAAAAGGGCTACGGGCTTGTCCGGGGTAAAGAGAAAAATGGGAGGGAGGGGACAGGTTCATTGAAGGGTGGAGGTCAGTGAAGAAAAAACCCGGACCGGTAGGGAGAAAAGGGACTCGACTTGGGGGGGGGGAAGGAAAGGGTACCACCTCCGCGGAATAGGAAGCAGAGTTGCCCGTAAGAGGTGAAGGGAAATTAAACAGGGGGGCCGTAATGAGGGAAGACACTAAAGCTGGACAGAAAGACCAAATGGAGGGAGGGAAAACAAAAGAAACTTAATAGGGGTGGTGAGGAGAAGAGAGAAGAGAGGGACAGGGAAGTGGTAGGGGGTGAGGCGTTGAGAGGGCAAGGGAGAATAAAGGGGAGGCGATAGAGAGAGGAGAGGGGGATGGGGAGCCCAGAGAAAACGAAGTTCAAGAGGGGAAGAGTAAGGGGGAGAGGGGCATGAGAGTGGTGGAAGGGAGGAAAGGGGGAGAAAGGAACAGAAAGACGATGAAGCTTAGGACGGAAGGAAGTTGGAACGGAGTGGCAAAAAATGAATAGGAAAAGTGGTGGAAGCGGGTAGTGGGGAAAGGTGGGGGGTAGGAGTGGTAGGTGAGGGGGCAAGGGGGGGGGCACGAAGAGGGGAAGGAGGGTAGATAGAAAATAGGGGACTGGAGGGGTGAAGAATAAGTGACGGAGGTGGGGGGGAAGGGCGAAAGGGGGAGTGGGGATAGGTGGCAAGGGAGAAAGAGACACCAAAGGGGAAGCGTTGGTTCGGGGGGGGGGAAGGAGGAGTAGAAGCGAGGAGGACGGGGGGAGGAATGGGGGGGGAAAAAGCTGGGGCAATAGTAGGAGGGGGAGGGGTTTGTAAGAGGGGGGAAGAGGGGAGGGGACGTAGAGGGGGGTGGATGTAAGAGAAGAATGAGAGGAAAGGGGGAGTCGGGAGAGTATTGGAGGGAGGTCAATGGGAATAGATAAGGGGAGGGTTGAGAAAAAGTAAGAAAGCCGACGGGTGGAATTGGAAAGGGGGAGAGGGAGGGGGGAGAGTTGAGGGGGGGAGAAGATGAAATAGCGATTGAGGTGAAGCGGGGAGTCGGTAATAAATGGGGCTTGTCGAGGTTGGGGGTGAAAGTGGACGGAGAAGAAGTGGATACAGACAGGAGGAGAGAAGGGGGGGGGGGGGGCGGGGTGCGGAGGAAGAGGAACGGAGAGGGGGGGAGGGGAGAGGGAGACGACTGGGAGGAGGTGGAGAATTGGTGAAGCAAGCAAAGGGAGGGGTGTGGGGATGGGGAGGGGGTGGGGGGGGGAGGGCAATAGGTGGAAAATAGAGAGGAAGGGGGAGAAAAGGTGAGGGCTAGAGGGGGGGGGTGGGGAGTTTGGGGGTAAGGCGAGGGGTGGGGAAGGGGAACAAGGGCATGGGGGGAGAAATTTGGGAAATGGAAGTAACCGAGGTGAGGGTGAATGGGGAAGAAAGTAAGTCCGGGGAGGAGGAAGGTCGAAGGGAAAAGGGGGGAAATGGTGGGAGGGCTACAGAAGGGAGAGGAATGGAAGGTGGAGAAAGATGGTGAGTGGGTGTGGGGGAGTAGTGGTGAGTGGAGACGTATAATGGAAGGGGGGAGGAGGGATGGGGAGGGGGGGATAAGCGGAGGGGGGAGGGAGGTGGAAGAGGGGGAACGAGGAGGCACGGGGGGAAGGGGTGTAAGAAAGTCTAGCCAAAGAGGAAAGAAGGGTGCTGGATGTACAGGCAAGGGAAAGAAGGGTGGGGGAGTCCATGCGGAGTAAATAGAGAAGAGGGGGAGCGGAGGCGAAACCAGCCAAGGGTAAGGCGTGGGAAAGGTAAAGGAGGGATGGGGATACAAAGAAGGGAGTGAGGAGGTAGGTGGGTGGATGGGGTCAAGTTGGCGGTAACTAAGACAGAGAGGGTGCATGGGGGGGCAGGGAAAGGGGAAAAGGGCGGGCAAGAGAGAAGGGGAGAGGGAAGAGGTTACTGTGGTTGAGGGAGAAGCAGGGGTGAGAGGGGGATGAGAGTAAGTGGCGGTAGGGTAAGAGGAAGGAGGAGGAGAGGAAGGGGAAAGAAGGCGGAGGGACTAGGGGATGGGAGGGGGAGAAGAGATTGTGGGAAGGAGGGGGGGGGGGGCACAAAAAAATACAGGAAGGGAGATGGGAGAGGGGTGGGAGGGGGAGGAGGTAGGTGGAGAAAGGCCTATAAGGAATAGAGAGGAAGAAGTGAAAGGGGAAGAGGGGAGTGGTGTAACAAAAGAGACGGAGTGGGGGGGGCGAGGTGGACGGAAGCGGAAAAAGGGAAGGACGAAAAGGGAGTAAAGAGGAAGGGGAACGAAGGGCTCAAACACATTCTTTCAGGTTGCAAGCGACCAACTCGCGTCATGCAGGAAGGTATAGGAACGATTTAAAGGGAAACAACAGAAGGGTTTCAAGATGGGAAACATTAGGGACAGTCAAGAACAAGCTGACCAAGTAAGCCAGCAACTACTCCTTCAAGTAAGTCTGTACAACAGATCAGAAAAAAGGGCTCGGATAACGAGAGAAGGGACAGTTAGACTAAAGCCTACAACAGGGGACTCGAATTGTCACACGCGGGCGATGAACGTCCTTCCTCCAGAATGAGAGGGAACAAAGGGGGAAGGAATGAAAGAAAAGGGAAGGGGCTCCGAAAAGTCCCGGCAGCCGGAACACGGGCAAAACCCGTTCATGGGTGCTTGATTGGCAAACACACACGAAAGATCCGAATTAAAAAATTGTTGAATTCAAAAAGGTGACCTGGGAAGGGTGAAAGGGACAAAAAGTCAAGGCTTGGGCACGCGCCGAGGCTGAAGGGAGCGTGTGGGGAGCGTACAGAAGCTATCTTCAGAAAAAAGGGGGAAAACTGGGGAAAGCAAATGCTCATATCGAAAAAAAAAGCTGGAGGTATAGAGAATGCCTCGAGCTTCGCTGTGTGGGAACAGGTTGGCGACGTTGGAGAGAAGGGGAAATCAACAACACGGCCAGATCAAAAATCATGCAGCTGTCACCGGGTCAAAAGCAACCGGTCACCGGTAAAAGAATCCCGTATCACCCAGGACGAATGAGGACCCGAGAGGGGGTGGGTGGGGAAAGACAAAGACGGGGGCTGTAAAGGGGAAGATGGATATAAAAAACTTCCAATACTCAAGACCTTCGGGGCAATTCAGAGCAATGTTATGGGCACCGGAGCTGCGGGAAGTAAAAAATGGGGAAGGACTTCTAATTCCGAAGGAAGGGCGCTAATAAGGAGTCGGGTGCTGGAAGAATGGACCGCCGAAGTCAAATTTCTTTGGGAAAGAGCAGGCCGGGGGGACACTGCGGACCGACGGGAGAACCTGGCACGAAGTCTGATTGAGGGGCAAAAAGTGGGAACTAACGTCTGATCCCTCAAGGAGAGGGGCGGAAAAGGAAACAACAAGGAAGGTTTGGCGTACTGGGGAACACAGTTCGGGGGGGAGGCAGAATTAAGCCTTCGTGAAAAGCAACGTACCTCGAGGAAGGGGGTTTCCCAGTCTGCTGAGAAAGGGGGGGTCTCCAAAAGGACAAGTGCATGGCTTAATGAAGAAAACGACCTACCTTTCCGCTGGCAAATGTGTTCTATGAAAAAGGGCAAAAACCTCTCTCTTTCTTTCAAAAACCAAAAATTAGGACGTGGAACAATCGTTTCCTGGTATAGCTATCGCCGCGGACGCCTACTGGGCTCGCGATTACAGCCGCGAGCACTGGGACTTGTAGGCGGCTTCCGGGGAGAAAAACCTGCTGGCACTCTATGCGGAAATGATCATAAGGAAAGGGAATCGGGTCGCTTTCAAGGGACGAGAGTGTCTACGTCGGCCAAGAGTCCCCAGGTGGGAACTGGAGGGGGAGAAGAACGAGCAAGTGTCTTGTGAAAAGGTACCACCATCAGGAAACAAGCAGGGAGGTTCGTGAAAAAGGAGCCCTTGCGATTCGCCGTCCGCCAGGCGGAGGACGCAAGGAGAATGGTCGTCGACAAGAACCTTGCGACGAAGGGAGCTTCGTTACGAGAAAAATTGCTACAATCTGAGCCTGGGGATACGAGATAACTGAAAAAGGCTCATGACGTCGACTTGCAGTCCAAAGACCCATTCAATCCCACGGATTCATGCCGACGGGGAAACTCCCCGGAAAACGGGTGATTCAAAAAAAATGCCGATTACTGCACTAGCAGGGCGGGAGGTCGTGAGGTTACGTGCACGAAAGGGCAGTGGTCCAGAAAGCGGCCGGCCGCGGGGAGGGAGGGCTAAGGGTCAACACCACCCGGAAAAAAAAGAAACCTTCGCCTGCGTAATTTGAAGGGCCAGAAAAGGGGGCCGTCGGCAGCCTTTGACTCGGCCCGCCAAACATTTGCCGGAGTCCACACAAACTTCCTCGCTTAATGGAGATCTGGAGCAGGTGGTGTCCTCAGCCACCTAACGGTTAAAAAGCTAAAAAATTACTGGATTAAAAATAAGATGCGACTTCGTTGAAACCATGCGCCGACGGGGCGGAAAGAAGCTGGTGCATGAGGACAGGAACATGGCACAAAACCTCCGGGAAGGCTAGATTCGGATGCTAGAGCAAAGGGGGAGTTCCTGTAGGAGGAGGGTGCTTCTGGAATTCGTTTTAAGGGCATTGGGAGCGGGGTGTGGAGGAAAAAAAAGGAAAAACCGGCAGGAGAAAAACTCTCGGGAAGGAAGCCAAATAGGGGAGGGGAAGGAAAAAGTAAAAAAATTAAGTAGGTAACTCTCACGCGACAGGAAGACGCAAAGGAGAGGCTACCTGAGAGGAAAGGACTCGGCAGCAAACTCCGGAAGAACGGTAATACTCGGAGTCGCTGCCACAGAGTCGGTCGTTGACCGCCCCATGGTTTACACATTCGTTTACCACATCCGGGGCCTGTTTCGGGACGGGGAACAGGGGGGAAAAAACGGCCTGGCGTGAGCTCAGCATTCTGCCTCAAAGTCATCAACGGAGCAGCGACCAGCGTCCCGTCAGCAAAGGTAGGTCGTACAGAAAAAAAAGAGTCTTTGGAGGTCTTCGGCGATAGCTGAGGGACCAGCCTGACGCAAGAATGGTAAGTGACCCCCCCAACACCACATAAGGGAAAACCAAAGAACGTCCCCCTATGCCAAGGAGCCAACAAGAAAGATACAGGTGCGTATCAACTCAAACCTCAAGTAAAAGACGAAGAAAAAGGAAAAGTCCAGATTCTCGAAAAACGCCTACCAGAACCACCCATTGTCTCTTATGACGAAGAGTCCCAAGTAGCCGAGCGTGACCCGGGTCAGTCAAGACGGGGCGTGGGCGACGACCAGAGAATTGGCCCATTAAGGTGGCGTGTGGAGGTGCAAGCCAATAGAGCAAACTTAGGGCACACACGAGAGCCTAAGGCCGGATCCCCAGCAGCAAGCGGTCAGAATTCAAGATTACCCTTAAAGCTCCCCAAAAAAAAATCTTCGATGGCCCAGGAATCCTCCTCCTTTAGGACGGGAAGAAACTAACGCAAAAAACGGGATTTTCCTGAGCAACCGCGTCCGGCATGTCGGGAAAGAGCCCTGCTGGGGCTCAAAGGCGGTAAAGGGAGGGAGGGGGATTTGCCGAGTACAGCGAGATAAAAAAAAAACAGCCGCCAGGCGAAACTGATGGAAGACGGGGGAAAGGGGAAGTGATCCGCGAGTACCAAACAAAGGAAAAAGGGGAAAAGCGAAGACCGACCGACGAACAGGTAGGGAGGATAACCACCGGGCGAACGGCTAGGGGAAGGGATTCGAAAGAACGTGCCATTTTCCCGGAAATTGAAGCCTGTTTCCATCCAGATACAATAAAAAAAAAGGGGGGGGCATATCGAGATGAATGGCCCTCCAACAGTCGGGAAACCGAGAACCGGTAGTGCTGGAAGACAAGGGTTCTGCCCGACGACGGCGGGTCCGAACGGTGAAAAGATCACGTTAGAAACGTCCGTGTAGGGCACGGCCAGCAAGGGAAAACTTCCTGTCATCTTCTGTAAATGGGGGTCTTCGTCACTAAAGGTTCGGCCTTGGTGAAAAAGAAACGCTGCCCGCGCGGAGGATCCTGATGGGCGCTGGGGTCGGCGGGAGCAGACTCCGGCTGGTAAACTACAATCGGAAGGCCTGCAGAAAAAGTTCTTTACCGACCATCAAAGAAGGCCGGCTGGCTGGAACGAAGGGGCAAGAAAAACGGTCGAGCCGGACAAAACCGAGGGTTTAACGTTTGCTCGGTACCGAAAAATGTTCGGGTCTTGTGAGAATCTCCGGAGTGGGGGACCTCTGACCCCTCTTGGACTGACTCTTGAGGCGAAAATATCGGAGGGAGGATCCCGCGAGGAGAAGAGGGGACTTGCAGAGTGGAGCAACGGATTCCCTCCGACGAAAAAACGCCAGAATCCGAAAGACTTGACTCGAGAAAATCTGTCGGAAGCAGTCTGGAAGGGGAGAATACTCAAAGGCCAGAAGGGGGGTTGTCGTCTCAAATAAAAACCATTGAAGTTTGGAAGGGAAAGATGGGCCAAAACGGTTTTCCGGGGGGGGGCTTGGGGAGTGGGACATGATTGGACTTTGGGATAAATGAACAGGTATTCCGAGTTCGCTCTCGGGACTTGAAAGGCCACTCAGAAAAAAAAAAAAAAAAGAATCGGCGTTCCTTTCAACTTCCAGCTGCTAGGAAACTGACGCTACTCCGAACGACCAACTAAAAAGGTTGGGTGAATCACCAAAAAAAGAAAAGAGGTGTTCGAAAGAGGGGAGAGAGGAAAACAAGCTGAAAACAGGGCAGACCAGGAGACTGCATGGGAAGGCACATCTGGAACGTATGAGTAACTCTTTGACTAAGACATGAATATCTGAGCTGCGAGGGAGGGAGTCCCGGGGCTGGTTTGGAGGAGATTGGAGGGGGTGACGGCGAGTACGGGAAAGAAGAAAAAAGTTAGCTCCCGCGAAAAGACGGGAAGGGCGGGTTCAGAGGTCGGCTGCTCGTTAGCCGTCCTAAGGATGCTTTCCTCACTATTTTGCTGCAGATAAAAATGAGTTCCGTTGTGGACTGAGGGGGAAAAAAAAAAAAGCTCAACCGGCACGAAACACCTAAGGAACCGAGCCGAAAAAAAACGGCTTCAGACCGGTTCATCTCCAAAAGTATCTCAGAAGGACCCGTGGGAAGTCGAACAAAAGTTGGGGGAAAGTGGGATATGGCAAACGCGTATTAGAGCAGGAGGTGAAAAGGAGAAAACGAGACCGCCGTAATCGTTATAACACAGCCGCCCGTGAGAAGAGGAGTGCCGAGAAGAAACTTAAACATGAGGGAACCACCGTCATCGAAGGCAATAAGGAAGGGGTGTGAAGCCGAAAAAAAGGTGCGTGGCCAAGATGTCAGGAATGCCCACGACAATGGGCAGAAAGTCAAGTGAATAACGGCTAGGGGGGGGGGGAGTGGGGGTTTAAGTAGCAGAACCCCGAACAGGCCAGACGGAGAACTTGCTCCAGGGAGGGGACGGCTCCCCCCAGAATTTGAAAGTAACCTTCGATCTACGGAGAAGCTTAGGGACCGTCGGCAAGACGGGGGGAGGGCAAAGTCTTTGTACTTTCAAATATAAAGGGCATGAAAGACGCGCAAAGTACTAACAGTGTTTCCCATAAAAAATCACAAACCTTCGGCTGGGGAGAGGTTCGGGGGGTAACGCGAACCATGAAAATGCCGTAAGAAGCACAATGCGGAGTCGAGGCAGGCTCCATGTCTCACAGGAAGGGTGAAAATTTCTGGGAGGAAGCAGGATCAAACCCTGGGTGACCGATTGCAGGACTTTGTCATTCCGCCGCCAGCCCCCTGACAGTCAAAGAGCCGCCCTGCAAAAAAGGAAGGAAAAGGAAACGAAAAGAAGGCGAAAATGGGACAAACGCGGGGCGAGATCGCAGCATTTAAAGTCAGGGAGCCCGCGTCAAAGAAAAAAGCTACTGAAACGCCCGGTGCTCAACGAAGCCAGTAGCTAGAAGAAAAGTCACACCTCCATGGGAATCAGAGGGGGGTAGCGAAAACGGTAATATCACCTAAATTGCCATAGAGGCCGACGTTCTGATGCCCGGGGGATAGACAATTGCAAAGACAATTTGCGAAAACGCATGGGGTATCCGGAAGAGAGTCCGACCTGTGCACCAACCGACGAGTAAGATCTCCGCGAGGGGTGTCAACGTAAGCGGGGTTCGTAATTCAAAACGACCACGAAAAAATAAAAGGGAACAAAAAGGATGGGAGGTGGGAGAAACCACGCGAGAGTTCTTCAGAAACTCATTTGTGAAAAAAAGACCTTTTCCAGTCTTCCCTTATTCCTCTTCACACGTCCCCCCTGCAAAATTCCTTCAGGGCAAGGGTTCGGCGTGCGCAAATCTCCAGCATCCATTCCCGCGAAAACAGGAAAGGGACAAGAGAAAAAGACCAGGGGGGCATCGGGTAAGGACCGCGCAGCTGCCACGCTACCTCAAACTCTTAGTCCGTATTTCAGGGAGAGGGGATGGGGGGAGTAGTCCCAGGAAGGGACAGCGCTTCACGAACCTTTGTGTTACCACGGAACTGCATCAGTACACGTCCTGGTGACTCAAAAGCTGATGACAAGGGGACCGGTGAAATGGTGAAGTTAGAACAGAACTTGGACATTCGGCTGCTCTTTTTAAAGCGTGAAACGCCGAGACTAAAAAAGGAAAAACAGGGGGAAAACCACTGAAAACATCTTGATCTCAAAAAAATGAAAAAGGACAGAATGCGAGATCGGGTCCACGATCGTTTGAAGGAGGAGGGCCAGAGAACACGAAACACGAGACAGGGATCCGCACGCCAGACAGGATCGATGCAAACTGGGACAAAAGCCAGACGCCAAACCTTGAGAATCTCCTTTGTTTAGGCACCCAGGCATTAAGAAGGGGAGGGGTGTGTATCAAAAAAAAAACTGTGCTGGGGGGGGCCGTCATGACGTGGAAGCAATAAGACACCTTTAAATAGCCCTTCCCTTCGGTGCCTTTGAAGGAACCTCGTTGTTCAACGTTACATTGACAGCACTGGGTAGATGGACGGGCGGAGATAAATTATAGCGTAGCTCCTCGAAAAACTCTTATAATAAGCAAGGAAAACAGGGCTTTGATGGCGGAAGGGAAAATGGGGTTCTTCCAGCGGAACATACTTGGAACGACCTGACCCGTCGTTTTCAAAGGTGATGGCGCAAGTACTCCCATAACAGAAGGGCAGAACATGGTTTTCTTCCGAAAAGAAACGTTGGGTACTGGTCAAAAAAGAATGAGGTAAGATATCAAAATTGGAAAACGCGGCCCCTCTCGGGCAAAACTGAGTTTGAGAAACGAGGAGGTGGGCCCGAGGGATCGAAAGAACCCTGGTCGGCAAAATAAAAAGGCTCTCTGGAGGAATTAATCTGAAGCTTGGACCCCTCATAACTTCAAGAGGGCGTGGAAAAACTTCCATCAAGAAAAGCCAACGGGCGAGCAAAGGCATTTCGGACTGGGCGGGAATGTAGGATGCTATCTTGCAAACCGTCTCACCGCTTACAGAACCGATCATTGTCATGGGAAAGAGGAGGAATGAACACATGGAGGCCTCGAATCAAGAGGGGGGGAGAGCGGTGGAGAAGAGATACCGTTAGATGCACACGGGGCACGTTGCGAGAGTGTCTACGATCAGCCGCAAAACAAGGTGGGGACTGGGAGCGGAAAAAAGGAAAACATATAACTCAGCGGTAAAACACGGGTGGGCCGTCCGACCCACGCAACTCGTCAACTGAAAATTGCTGTGCGGAAATACCGCCAGAAGAAAGCGAACTCCGCCATTGCTTCAGAACTTACGAATGTTTTATAGGACAATACGGAGGCCGAAGGCCCGTCGGGTCATAAAAAAAAGAGTGTCACTGAAAAGGGGAGGACTTCAATGCGTCTTGAAAGTCAAAGGCAAGCACCCGCTTGGATAACTCCTTTCACGATGCTGCTGCGGAAGAGGGAACTCGGAACGAAAACAAAGCAACTTGAACAAAGCTTAGGAGGGGGGGAGGCACTAATGAAATTGTCCTTCCGCGAAGCGCGTGAGACGGCTAACATTGAAAACACGGAAAAACCCCTAAACGGCAGACTTCTAAACAAAGAAGGAATTCAATGGGGGGGGGGGGGAGTGTCAATGTCGGCATGTTCCAGGGGGACTCGCACAGTTTCGGCCAGGAGAGAACACACGTCACAAAACTTGAAGGCGTCTGTAAGATGAATCACACGAGCTTCTCACAAGACAGCCAACTCAAGAAACCGGGCCTGGAGGCGAATACGGCGGGTGCGAAATCAAATTTAACGCCTAGGGCGCCGCCGGACTAAAACGCTGTGGCCCTGGACGAAAAAAACCCGGTCTAGAAAACACAAGCTGCTGTATAGAACTAGGGAAGGAGGTATTTCTCGTTGCTTCGGGGGACTTGAGTTGCCGAACAAGGTGGGCGGTGTGTGGGCTCAACACAACGCAACGCAGGAGAACAACAGCTGGCAAACCACGGAGGAAAAATGAGGCCGGAGGAGGTAACAAAGCTACACCGAAATAAAGCAATAAAGAGGCTTCCCCGGAAGGAGTCAGGCAACACCACAATCGCACGAAAAAGCGGTAATAAAACGGAGCGAAAACGGTCGAACTTCCAGAGGGGATATAAAGCATGGCTAGTGAAGGATAAGGAGGGCCCTTGGACAGAGAAAAACCGGGTCGGCCTGGAGTTCGCGCAGAGGCGGCTAAGCGAACCGCAAAATCGGGGGGCGAAGACAGGGGGAAAAAGGTATTCAAAGAAAGGGTAGGGGGGGGAGGCGAAGAACGTCGGAACGTGCCGCAACTGGAAAGGGGGAACGGGAAACGACGGACCTTTTTGGAGGGGTCCGGGCCCCAAGATGCCCAAAAACGGGAACCGAATCGCATCCTCATTGGTCATGAAACTCATAACGGTCCAAAAAAGCCCGCAGGAGAACAGTAGAATCAGGAGGCCAAGAAGAAAGCCGAAAAAAATTTAGGGCTTTAGTTCCCCCAGGGTTGGTACCTGCCAAGACGGCGTCCCGACAAACAGGGATCCTGGGTGTTGGGGTGGCGCCGTTGTGGCTTTTCAAAGGGAAAAGAAGGTCTCAACGTCGCAAAGACGGCGCACTATCGCAAAAAGTCGCCTTAATTCCGGGCCGAACGGGTCAAACAGAGAACCCCACGTCGTAAGGGAAAGGATACCGGTACCGCACTCCCATTTTCGGCCGCGGGATCACCTTAACCTCTCGGAGGGGGGTCCGTCAAAAAATCACCGGAGGAACCTTAGTCATCGAGGGGGAAAAGTATATTCCGTATCGGGTACAAGAGGGAATTGAAGAAGGGGGAACCGAAAGCCCAACCCATCATGAAGAAGAAGGCTAGGAAGATCTTCCTGGTGGAACAGATTCACCTCCCCCACACACTTAAGCTGAAATAATTAGTGAAGAACTAACATGTGGGGGAACTGGCACCGATAAAGGCTAAGGGTACCTGGGAAACGCCGCGCGGGACCGACAATGTGCCTTCAACCCTACTGTTAAGTCTGAGTAGCCTGTTGCAGGGAAGACATAGTCTATCAAAACAAAAAAACTGAGGAGGAAAGATGATTGCCCGCAACAACCGCCGTGGCGAAAAGGCCACTTCCACCGCCGCTCTTTCGAGGGAAAAAAAAGGGAGAAGTGAGTTCTCACGGCCCGGAACCTGTTCGGCGGCAACGGTCATCTCATTGGTCCCACTGTTCCGGGAAAGAAACCTTGGGAAAAAGTATCTGCAAAAAAGATGCCTGAGGGAGGTCTTGGCTGGCTTTCTCATCCCGGGGACTGGAAGGGACATGAAAAATACGGCGGAAAAGAGGACGGCAACCAGGTAACGTTACAGAGCATCTGATGGCGAATGCAACGAAAATCTCAAGTTTGGAGAAAGAAGCCTCGTCTGGAGTAAAGGGGGAGAAAGAGAGACCTGGGGGGGAGTGTTTTCCTCTGTGGGACCACCTTCATGCTTAAGGACCGAGGGGGCGCTCTTCTTCGGAAGAGGTTACGACAGCTTGATCAGGCGGAAGAAAACAACTTATCCACCACATGCTACCTGCTCAAGACAAAGCGTACTGGGAAGGTCTCCCGCGAAAGAAACCCTCTGGGGGGAGACGTCTAAACGCAGGCGCCAAGGGAGGAGTGCGGCCTGGGCCTACTCATATTATGAACCAGGTGGCCTGGGTGCTTAGGCGGACGGGTATGAAGGAAAGGTATTCCGGTGATGAAGGAACGGGGGAATTGACGGAGGTTTAAAAACTCGACGACTGACGATCCGGCGTAAAGGGCCGGGCAGCTGGCGACGCCGAGAAGCGAAAAAGACAACGCCAGAAGGGGGAGTGGGAGGAATGACACGCGACGGAAGTCGGAATGTCTCTGGCCAACAACATGCGTCTTCAGAAAGAACGCCAGCCTGACCTGGGGAGCGGAAATGTCCAGAGGAAAGAAAAACTCGAAAGGGAAAATCCGGACTATACAAGCCGGGCGGTATGGGCGTTGTCCCAAAGGGGAGGGGAGGTGGGGGAATAGTTAGTGAGGCGAAAAAAAGGGGAAATAAGGTGCCGCGCCCTATATTAAGTTTTAGAGGGGACGGATGGGAGGAGGCAAATTCAGGTTGACGGTTCAAAAGAAAAGGGGTTTCTAATTAGGGGGGGGGGAGAAGACTTGAGTTGTGTTGCATTGCCACACAAACCAAACTGGCGGAAAAAAAAGCAACCAATAAAAATGCGGAAAGACCTCCTATCCAACATCAGCAAATCGCATTCTCTCCTTCGCGACCACATATGATGTGCACCCGGAAGGGACCGTGCTGAGTCGCGTCTTCCTCAGGAATTGTCCATAGCCTCCGGGGAGAGACTCCCCACAAGACGAACGAGAAGGGTGGAGAATTTATGACATTTGCTTTAGGATGGGAACCCAAAAACTCCAACGGGTCCATGGAAAGAGGAGGCATGGGTTGTGTCATCGCAGCGCAAAGGTTGGCGTGCAGAGGTCTCTGGATCAGTGCCTGCCAAGTCCAGGGCCACGAGGGGGTTATGAGGAAAGTCGTCTGTGCGTCTTTCATGGCTGAAAAAGCAAAAAATCGAAGGCCGGTGAGGATAAAATAGTGCCTTTCCGTAACCGGAAAAAAGTCAAAAAAAGCGCCCGATGTAGAAGGGAGGGCTCAACAGAGACCAGGAAAGGGGGAGGGATGTAACGGGTGGGTGGCTTTGCCAAAAACGGGTTGCTTGGACGGTCAAAGCACGTCATTCCTGCAAAATCTAGGAAATTGGGTCCTTCCGACGGAAGTAAAAAGACTTCAAAATGTTTCAGGGGAAGGGAGGGAACCATTCGAAGCAAAAATAACCATGGCGGAGGGGAGGAAAGAGGAAGGGGGGGGGGGCGAGGCCTAACATTCATCTATGGTAGACGGTCAGGAGGCTCCCCAAGGGAAGGTATGATCTTCTCTGGTCATTCGACGCCTCCGGCTGGGTAAATCTGAAAGAAGGATACTACAAGGAAAGAGCCCAATCTATTTCCGGGGCCGAGACGTAGCTTAATCAAGAGCCAAAGAGCATCGAGGCTGGAATGAAAGAGGAAACTCTACTGTATCGTGGACGGGACGACCGGTCATACCGTACCATATATAGTATCAGAACGCCAAAAATCTTCCAGGGAAGGTGGAGGGGAAGCACGAACCGTGCATAGAGCATGGTAACGGTTTAGACATGGGAGAAAGTCTTCGGGGCTGTCAGATCCCTTCGCCCGGAAAAGGTATTTGCAGGGGGGAAAAAAGGGGGTAAAGACGCCGAGCGGAGGAACAAACCTCCGCGTGAAAAAGTCCTGGCTAAAGAGGTTATGGCAAGGGCGTCTCGAACACCGAAAAGGTAACCCGGGGGGCATCAAAGCGGGAAGGGGCGACTCACTGGAATTCGGAATCCTTGGGAAAAAAAAAAAAAGATCCCATGTCGGGTGAAGGGGGAGGTCCCGGCACCACCGGCTTTCCAGGTCCTACTCCTTCAAGCCGTTGATCTCCATCAAACCGATAAAAGAAACCTAGAGAATTTATCTAAAAAAGACGACGAGGGGAAACCGGGACCGAGAAGCCTCACCTTTGAAACCAGTAAGCGCTACCCGAACTAGAAGGGGGATACAGACCAAGAAGGAAGCCTCACCAACCCTGGCAGGTTGGTGGAGGTACCCTGCCTGAAAAGCTTGTACTACCAGTGGACCTTGGCGGGAAATTTACAGTGTGAAGGATAAACCATCCTGACTGGGGGGGGGGGAAGCTTAACGCCTCGTACATAAACAAGGTCACCTAGGATGAAAAAGATAATCGGTG
>Ga0179593_1494199_pt1 | contig 16939 bp, 31 predicted proteins | sample CZODoug2_1_08_16_FD_185931 | JGI IMG/M metagenome (GOLD analysis project Ga0179593, IMG submission 185931) | Vadose zone soil fungal communities from Angelo Coast Range Reserve, California, USA - CZODoug2_1_08_16fungal (PacBio error correction) | ecosystem: Environmental > Terrestrial > Soil >...
GTCTCTTCCGACAAGTGAAACTCTCGCTGAAAATGGACCTCCCAAGAATCACTTGATAGAAAAAAAGAGAAAGAGAGTGGAGAACCATTAGAGGGGCAAGGAAGGTAACTCCACTCTCCATTACACTTGGGGGAAAGAAGGAGGACAACAATGGATCATGGGGGCAATGAAAGATTTGTGGCTCCCTTTGGAAAAATGACAGGACTTGGAAAAGGAAAAACCAGTGGGGGGGAAGGAAGAGAGCATCAAAAAAAAAAGACAATTAAAAAGGGGCCGAGGGAGCAAAACGGCCAATTGTTTCATTAGGACATAGATAAAGTGTGTCTGGGGGGAAATTGAAACAGAGGGGACCGAAAGTAAACGCGCCCTTTGGGTTGAGGCGGGAGTTGGGGGACACCTGCAAAAGGGGGTTTTGGAAGTTAAAAAGGGACTGGGAATTAAACGGGACAGGGGTGATCATTTGTTACAATGGAGGGGAGAAGCACCGGTCGCACTAGAGTGACATTTGATCAGCGGAAGAAGGCCTGGAGTTAAGGGGAAGGAAACTAGCAAAAAAAGAACCAAAAACGAGAAAAAGGGGGGAGTAGGTAAGAGTGCTCGAGATAAACTGGAAGGCATTGGAAAACCGATGACGTACCGTCAGTCCTAGAGGGGGCCTACGCAAGACATGCGAACCAATCGTGGGGGAAGAAAGTTTACTAATGTGGTGTCAGGACTACTAATTATGATCCAAACAGGTAGCCTAAAAAAGCACCGCGTTTCCAGTCGGCCCGCGGGGGACAATGGCTCCGAACATTAGACCGGAAAAAGAGAGATTGGGGGTCCAAGGACTCCCTAGGGGGGGCAGGAAAGAAGTCGGTCAGGAGCTCTTGTCTGCCTAAAGCTGGCGTAACAAAACCGACCGGAATTGAGCCCATCTTGAGGCCGTAATAGATGTTGGGAAGAGGCCCAAACTAAGGGGAGGGAGAATATTACGCAACGCGCAAACATGTTCACAACGCCTCTTAGATTGGTCCCTTGTAGCTGTATTGTAATAGCATTTTACCAAACGGGAGCCTGTAAGAAGGAGGGCAAGTGGGTCGCTTTTAAACGTTTAAATAAAACAGGGAAAAAAAAAAGAAGGGTTAGGCAAATAAGACGATGGTAGGAAGTCGCAAGAGTCGAAAAGGAAAATGGGAAAAGATTTGCCGTCCATTCAATTATTATAACTACCTCGGCTCGTAAAAGACAAGGATAGAAGGTGAGGGCATCATGAATGAGAGCAAATTGGAAGGATTGTCACCGGAAAAGCGCCCCAAGATGCGAAAAGAGCAGTAACAAGGAGGACGTTGGTTGCATCGCCCCTATAGTGAAGGAACAGGGTATTTAAGAGTAAGTGTCGGAAAAGTGGGGGAGAAGAATGCAAAAGACACTTGGAGCGGGCCTGCGTTCCCAAGGCTACTGGAAGCTGAATATGGACCATCAGTCCGTACGAAGTAAAGGAGACACTTTTCCTCTACTGAAGATGAAAAGAAGGTCAATTTTCTTATGGGCTAGCTAAGAAAGGTTGGTGAGGAGACGGATAAAGAAGGAGTGCGTCCCTGGGAAGAATCTAATCTTTTTTTGGGGGGAACCAACAAACAGGAAGAGTGCGTCAGTCGTGCGGGAGAAAGATGTGGGAGTCCTTTGGACTTGGGGGAAAATAAAGGGAGGGATTAGAGAGGGACTACGGGAGAAGCAGGGGGAAAAAAGGGAGGAAGAGAGGAGAGATATCCCCCTAGGCGGCCGAAGGAGCGCAAATCGGCCGAGGATCGGGCCTTTATTTGGAAGATAGGTAACATCACCAGACCGCTTTCTGGGGGAATAAGGGGTAAAAACATCCCGGGGAAAAAAGCGGAAGTACGTAGACATTTTTGTTTTCTCTCGGAGACTTTCACAGGTTCAACATCGCCGAAATGTTGCAAAAAGCAACGGAGATTACGAGAGGGAGTCTCGGGAAGACTATTGAATACGAAAGTCAAGAAAAAGAAGAAATCGGCACTAAGACTTCTTTCCCCGAAAGCCCGGTGCGACAATTTCCGACCAAGAGCGAAGCACAACAGGAAGGAATCATTCTTGATTTCAAATGATATAGAAGAAATTAGTAGAGTTTCAGGGGGTGAATGAATGGGGGAAGCAACGGCTCGATACAGCAACGACAAACGGATCGAGGGCCATCGAATCAACGGCCCACAATGGTCAAAAAGGGGGACTATGGGAGCCTAATCCGGTAAGATCAAAGTGGAGGTTGGGGGAACTGGGTAAGGGAAAGAGAGAGAGTACAAAAGAAAACCGAAAGGGAGTGAAATGTGCCAAACGAAGCGACTCGGGCGCGGGGAAAAAAACACCAAATAACGTGAAAGTGAGGGACAACCTGGGGTTCTGGACGGAAGAGGTTGTTTTGAAACACTGGAAAGGGAGACTTAGAAAAAGGCTTGGTGGCGAGAAAACACTTCAAGAAAATGGGGACATCCGCACCCCCTGGTTTGCCCGAGAAAAAAAAAAGTTCGCGCCATAAAGTGATCTGGAAAGTTAAAGAACACAGAGAAAGGGAACCAATGGGGAAGGTTCAATGGGAGAGGAGAAAAAAGCAACGTCCAAACAAAGGGGAAAGGGGGGGGTGGGAATGGTACGGTCGGCTCTCCAGAGGAGCCAGTGTACGAGGTAAGTATAGATGACGTCTCAAAACTTCTGGGGGGCAAGGAAGGTGTCAAGAAAAAAAAAAGGAGGCTTGAATCACTTGGGAAGTTACAATGTTTCGGGGTGGGGGGGCCCAATAAAATGACATCATCAAAATCAGCTTAGGATGAATAAGTGGGGTAAGACACTACGATATTTGAAAATCGACCCTTTAGGTCAACGAGGGGGGGGTTGGAAGAGGGGCCTTTCACCAGAGAGAAAGTGGGGAGGGGGAATCACCTTGGGAGTCAGCTCAAACGTGGATGGGAAGGAAAGGAAAATTGGGGTTTTACGGAAAGGTCAGGCGGGGGGCAAAGAAATTTGATTGTCACTAGGAGGAACGAACTCGTGAGGAGAAGCGCCCAAAAAGAAGGCACCAACATTCGGTGAAGTACAGAGAAAACCGGCAGACTGACTGACTCCCGAAAGGGGGGGGGGGGGGTCAAATAGAGTTAGTGGACTTTGTGGTTTCTTTAAGGAAATCTTTTTTATTCTACGAACGCTGAGAGAAAGAAAGCCGTTTTGGGGGGCATGATCCACGGGTGGGGAGAAAATACTCGGGGAGGGGAAAGAGGTATGAGCAGTATTCGTATGACAAGAGGTGGTCAAAAACAACTCTGGGGGAAACCAGACGATTTCCTCCTAGAAAAAAGAAGTAGCTCATCGGCAGACAAACGGGCGGGAATACGGGCTTGGATCGGGAGTGGGTGAAGGGGGGGAGAAAAACGCTGGTAGAAGGCGAAATGAAAGGCCGGGTTTGACGGAGTCTGTTCAAGTTGTGTTGTTTTGGGGTGGAGACTGTGAATCACTTATGCGGGGACCAGGAACCTTTGAGGACAACGAAAAACGCCAAGTCCAAGACCATGGGAAAAACTCACTGGCCCCAGAAATTTGGGAGGAAAGAAGGAGCTTGGGAGAAGCGAAGGGGTGTGAATGGGTAATGCTGAGGGGAGGGGGGTGTTCTCCTGGTGATAAAAGGGTTTGGGGGAATAGGAAAGAATGCTAAGGAGGAATCGGCCCAAAGGGGTCGAAATCTAAGACAAAAAGACAGGGAAGGAGAGGAAAAGAAGAGGGGACAAAAAGCGAAAGTGGAGAATTACTCTAACAAAAACAAGCCGTTGCCGAGGACCAAAAACGATTCACCAACGCAACACAGAAAGAAAAAAAGGGAAACAAGGTTGTGAAAAAAAAAAAAAGGAAGACCAACGAAAATTATATTCCAAAATGTCCTGGTCATTGGAAGGGAAAGGACCAACGGACGGCGGTGAAAGAAAATTCCCTGGGCACGACACGGAAAAACCACAACCCAAAAACGGGGAAACAGAATCAAAGAAAAAAGAATTGAGGGAAAAAAAGACGGGGATAAAATCGATGAAAAACAACGCACAGCGATCCAAGGAAGAAAAAAAGCCGGGGAGCGATGGCCGAGGAGAAAGACTAGAAAAAGGAGAAGTGACGACAAAGGGGGGGGGAAAAAAGGGTTGGGGATAAACTATGAAAAAGAAGGGCAAAGACTGGGGGAAAATCGGACGACTTGAGACATTGAGAAACGTTCATAACATATGTGGGTTTGCGAAGGGAAGGAATCTAATGAAAGGGGGGGGGAAGCAAAATGGTCAAACCAGGAAAGAAAACTAAGCGTCATTAACAAAAACGTAGTCCAGGAAGTCCTGCGAGAAAAACGGTATCGCAAGAGTGTTCTCCGGGGGTGGGTGGCATCTTCAAGTGGGAGAGGTTGTCACCACATCGGGCTATTTACTATTGAAATAACATGTGCAAACGAAGAAAAAGTGGTAAGGAACGGATCGCAAGGGAAAAGCACCACAGAGAGAAGGGGGAAGTCAGACCGAGGGGACAAAAAAAAAGATGGGCCTTCCAGCATCTCCCACCAGAGAAGACGCCGAACTTTAAACGCAAATTATGGAACCCCTACCACAGGAAGCAAACAGGGAAAAAGAAGTGACTCAAGGGGGGAAACGTTTCAAGGTATGACTGTCACTGGGCCCACGGATAAAATTGGTAAAGGCATTGATTGAACTATTAGGGTGATGGTTCTGCTCAACCACCTCCCTGGCGAGGGACGAACAGTCCGGTCGTTAAGTCAAAGTTATAGGCAATGCGGAAAAAAAAACTAACAGGTACCAGATCAGACGGAAGAGTCTCAACTCTGATAAGAAAAAAAAATCACCAACATTCTCAAACCATAAAAGTCCCCAAAATGCCATCTGTGCGTGGTGTCCTGTGTGGCCTGGTCACTGTGCACGTTTTCAGGCTGCACAGACACTGTGGCAGAATCCAGTGGCCCTACTCAAAAAAGGAAAGGATGGACACAGGCCCTAGCCAAGACTGCGTGATCTCTCCGCCGCTGGTGACTCCTCCAAACAGCACTAAAACCGGCAACGGGGTCGTAAAACTCGAAATGTGGGGGGACAGGAAGGGCCGTGATCCAAAAGTGCGCCTGCCAAAATAAAAAATAAAAAAAAATCGGAAGCTCGCTGAAACAAGAAATGGCCAGGCTTTTTCCGGCCAAACCCAACACAGGGGGGACGCCGTTCGCCCAAACCGAGCACTTTCAAATTCGAAGAGCCCAACAGAAACCAAAGCGAACCGCTGACGAAAAAAAACTGCCAGCAACAAGGACGGACATGGCTAAAGAGAAATCGGAGGGGGAAACTTTTTCCGCACACACATACGAGAGAAGAAGCGGGCACGAAAAAAAAATACCATTGCCATTTCGGATCCGAGAAGTGACGGAGAGGAGGAGGCATTGGTCTTCCAAAAACACTTTACACAAAGGGATAAGGCCAAAAAAAACGAGAGAGTACTGGAAACGAAAAAAAAAAAAGGGCAGGGAGGGGTCCTCTTTCAGAGAAGAAATTGGAGGACGTCCCTTTACGCTACACGTGCCGGGGATCCGCTGGGGGGGGCAAAAGAGCAGCGGACATAGGTGAGAGGGAACTGATTGAAAAAAAGACTATAACTAACGAGCTGGCGGTGTTTGCCAAAAAATCGGGGGGGTCGCTTTGGTAAGTGATAGAAAGGGGGGTGAAAAATGTCGAATGGGTCATGGATGAGGGACAGCACGGATTTACCAAATGGTGCCGGGGGAACCATCCGAAAGAAATTTTACCCTAAGGTTTTCAAGACAAAAAAAAAGGGGGAAAAAAGATTTTAAAAAGCGAAAGGCCGATCGAGTCGGGCCGTATCGTTGAAATACTCGTTGAGCTTCAAGAATGTGCGAGATAGGGATAAGAACATACGTATTGAAAAAAAAGAAACAGACAATCGGGGGGTGTCCCTGGTAAAAAGGGGTTCCAGCGAAGAGCCCAGAGGCCCCCTGCAGCCTTAAAAATTGATAGGCCCCCAGCGCAGACAAGACTCAAGAAAGGGGAATCCTCTAATAAAAAAACATTCACGAAGCTCGCACCAAGAAAAAACTGCTCGAAGGTAATTTCAATCATACAGTCAAGCGTCAAAAAGAGGGGGCTTCCGTTTACCGGAGGGGCGTCCCAAAGGGGACGATGGGGGGGTCCAGATTCCAGAAATATCACCCGTAAGCTGGAACCCGCAGGGAAACATCCGGCAAAGGTAGGAGAGGGGCTGGGCAAAAAACCGACATTGGAACTAAACGCTGATACCAAGTCTTTTGTGGGGCCAAAGGCCTTCACTATCCACTATCACTGGCGAGAAAAGAAAGAAAAAAATTTTAACTGCGTTGACCCAAATCTTGGGGGGGGAAAAACCCCCAGGACCAATCAATCAACCCCAAACGCGGCCCATCTCATCAGAATGAACTTCACCTACATGCCTAATCCATTGCATTCCTAACGACTCACGAAGCCCTATGCGAGATGAATGCCCAAGCGGGCAAAAGTAAATTTCAGGTTGCTCGGGGGACCACTTGTCATAGAAAAAAGTCTCGGCCTGGTGCCTTAGAAGGATGGCCTCTTGACAAGTTGAAAGTCGAACACAGCCCCGTTTCTCAGAGAAAACTGTGGCTCATCCTCAATGCCTACAGGCGCGCGCAAATTTCACTGGGGGGGGACATAAACAAAGGCTAGAGCGGGGAGAAATAGGAAAGAAAGATATTACGCACTCAAACAATTAGACGTGGGGGGGCAGGCTGGCAATCATCTCATGGTCATGATAGATGGGTAGGTCTTTTCGGGCCAGAAATAAATGAGGAGCAGAAGAAGTAGTGAAAAAAGAAAACTCTCTCCGCAACAGTCAGGAGGAAATGCCTAGGGGAGGACTTGGCAATTTCTGGAATAATGGCGGGCCGTTGGGAGAAAGGTCAGCATTGACCACTCTCAAAAGGGGAAGGTGATACGGTTGGAGGAACACAAAACCCCATTTAGGTACTGGTTAAGAGGAACACAATTGGCTAAGTGAAAACACTAATTGGCTGGTGGGCGAGAATCCTTCAAAAAAATTAACAGGGAGCGACGCGGGGAGGGGGAAAGTAGAAACTTCAAGTGAGTACCCTACAAAGAAAAAACACGGGGGGATTATTAAGGAAAAGAATAAGGAATATACATGAAGTCCTCACCCAGAATCCCCTTCACCTAGGGGAGGCTTCTTCGCCCATGCAAGGGCCAGTCTTTGAAATGGTAACGAAAGTTTTGTTGGGAGGGGCGAAGTGGGGGACGTGAATCCAACCGGATCCGGTCGAAAGCAAGCGCGTGGAGGGAGGGTAAAATGGGGCATGTGAAAAATGGTCACAACCATTTTACGGACTTAGAAATTGGGAAAAATAAACCCCTCAAGACGGCAGGTAATAGTTTCCGGAAAGGCGGCCCTACGATTCGTACAAGGAACCCAGAGAGGGGGGGAAGCGACACATCTAAAAAAAAACAAAAGCCGAGAAATTGCACGAGGGGAAGAAAAAAAAAAACCAACCGAATGGAGTGTCCGACTATTAAATACATTCAGTGTCACTCCTTATTATATGGAGACAGTAGGCATGGGAAATGCAAAGGGAGCGCATGTTCCAAAGAAAAAGCCGAGCTAAAGAGAACGATTGCTGGTTGAGGAAACAGACGTTTTCAACCTTTGAAAGAGCCCTTCCTATTTGGGTAAGCAAGAAAAAAATAAGGGGCTTATTAATTCTCCGAGCAAGGGTCAAAGAATTTTTCCAGGTACCGGCAGGAGGAAAAGGAATACCGGGCTGAAAACGACCGTCGGCAAAGAGGGCGGCCCATGTGGTAGGCATTCAAAAGAGATGGAGCAGTTGGGCTGGAATTTGTCCGGAGCGCCCCAAGATGGGAAAAACCTGGTACAAAAATCGGCTTTGGGGGTTTGGACTAGACAAGGAAATTGAAAGGGAAGGAATAATAGATATAATGGGGAAGAGTTCTAAAACCTGTGCAGATGGAAAAATGCCGGTTGACAAAAAGGGCCGTACAGTGGGGGTATATTCAGTCCTGGTTACAAGCGTTTCAAGACGGTAAAGCAACAGCGTTGGCCGCGAAAGTAACTATGAAGGAAGAAAAGGGTTCGGTGATAAAGGGGTAGGATCTTGAAAAGTGGGCGGAGGGGGACGGCTCCCAGAAGAGAATAACTGGGAGAACTATCAGAAGCAAAGAGAGGAACTTTGTTACGCGGAGAAAGATGGTGACTTTTTCCTGGTGAAAGAGGGAAGGAGCATTAAAAGAAATAGAGAAACATGGTATTGGAAGAAATAGAAAAAAGGAAAAAGACAGGACCGAAAACCGCGACGCAGCCTCGGCCACCGAAGCTTAAATTATCTGTTACCGTCATGGAAGAAAAAAGGATTTCAGAAGGGGCCCTCTGCTGGGTCCGGACCATGGATAAAAGCAAAGAGTCGGGCTGGACATACCGGGCGAAGGGAAACCATTGTTTCGGAACGACGAAAAATGGTCATGAAAAAGGAAAAGCTAGGGGGAGGGGGGCAAAGAAACTCATCACTAAAGACCTCGGGCAGGTCGCGATCTACTAGTGGGTGAAAGGAAAGAGAGAAGAAAAAGACGTCAGCGATCATCCACTAAAAGTGCCCCGGACTTTCACCTACGTCACGTGCAAAGAAAAGTAAGGAGGTAAGTCTAAAGTAATAAAACAAGGCCGATCGGCTTCGGCCAGAACTAGCAGAAGCGAGAGGGGAGGGGGGGTGGTCGGTAATTGGAGAAAACTTTGGGATCGGAAAAGAAAGGGAAAAAGTATCGGCATGGTGAGAGAAGAGCTGAACTGGTTTTCCTGAAGAAGTGAAAGAGGAGGAGGAAGACGTAGGAGCCGTAAGTGGTGGGACTCAGAAAAAAGGAGCTCCATTACGGAAAGGGCGGGAAGGGGACTAAGACGACGCTGGGAGAAAGTTGGGGGGAGAGGGACTAACTTGGGGGGGAAGTCAGGACGCGGAAAGTTGGGGGGGTGTAACAAGAAAGTCCAAAATGTCGATGCCATTCGGTTTCAAAAGAAAAAAAAAAAAAAAAATTGAACACAGAGGGGAAATCCGAAAAAAACTTGGGAGACAGTGCGAACCGAAAATGAAAAAAGCAAAGTCTCAGGGGACAAAACCCGAAAACCAAGACCCAGAATTTCAATGTTATTCGGAAAACTCAACGACCAACCCAAATTGAACAGGTTTTAAAGGGTTGAGGACCACAGACTCGGGAAAGAGAAAGGTTGGGGTAAGAGGAGAAGCGCCTTACTAGAAGACCTCTTCAGGAAAGAAATGGCCGGAAAAACGACTAAAGCCTAATCACAAAACTTTACTGTCTGTGTGCCCTCCAAGTACAAAAAAGCTAAAAATGAACTCTGGAGAGGACAGGGTGGGATTAAATCTAGGGGGCACATCTCCAATTCAGGAGGGAGTGGTTGGGGGGATATGCAGTCAAAAAACAGCCAGCGGTTTTTGGGACAAAGCTTTGTCAGCCACGGGGATGGTCCAGGCCGGGAAAAAGAGGGGTGTTGCAGGACAGTGATTTGGAAAGATTTCAGGAAATAGAACTCTCCGGAAAAAACATATGAGTAGGTGAAAAAGCGGACAAAAAGAAGACTCAAAAGAAAAGTCAGGTTCTCAAGAAAAAAAAGAACCGAAGAACTTCCTGACGAAAAAAATAAAAGGTGGGTAAAGGAAGAGGGATTTGTAGGGTGAGGGGTTGGAGGGGAAGATTTGTAATTCGGGGGGACGCTCAGCGAAAAGGGGGTTACAGGATCAGGGGGGGGAGCCATTTCCGGGAAACTTTTTGGGCACGTAAGCCTGCTCGAATTCTGATGAAAAAGAGGGTTCAGACCCGCAGGGTTACATCGGATTGAGAGGGGGGATCTCTCGTGAGGGAAGGAGGAAACGGGACGGGGCAGGCTTTTAGCTGAAAATGTGACGTAGATCGCTTGATTAAAAAAAAAGAATAACTTCTGGGGTCCGGCAAAAAGAAAAAGGTTTTTTGGGTTGTTGGTTTTGCCGACGTGGGGGCAGCTCGAGGTTCCAAGAAAAACGGTTGGAAATGAAAAGAGGGGGAGGGGGGGTCAATCACTTCAAGGACAACAAAAACCGACATTTTTGGACATACTGCAACGCTTTGGATCTGCGAAAAAAGTTCAAGTTGGGGAGGAGAAGGAACTTTGGGGGACGGCTGTGGAAATCTTGGTTTTTGAAGCGTGCATCATAAAAAACGGAAGGAGACACCAACAGTTCGCCGGTCAAAAGTCACCAACAACACAAAAAAAGGAGCGGAAAGAGAGAAAAAACAGAAAGTTTAAAGTCGAAAAAGAAAAAAGGAGTGGAGAATGAAAAAAAAGATAAAAAACGCAAAACACAAAAAAGAAAAAAAAAAACATTTACCAAGTGAAAGGAAAAAGCGAATCCACAGCAAAGTATGAAGTGACAAATTTGAACGGGGGAAGGGAAGTGACATGGGGACCACGACTAGGGGATACGGTAAAAGGAAAAACCCTGCAAACTTAGATCCCGTTGGAAAAAAACAGAAAAAAAAAAAAACCCAAAAAACTGGGGGAAAAACAAGAACCTTCAACATGAAAGGAGTACTCTTATAAACCGCACAAACGACAAACAGAAACGAAACAGGAACACCAAAAAAAAAAGGAGCGATGCAGCCTCAGAACGAAAGGAAGAGTAGAGACCAAGGGGGAAAAAACTTGGAAATAAAGGGAGGGAGGGATGCCAAGACGGAAATCTCTGAAAAACTCGAAACAGGATAAAAGATGAAAAAAAAATAAGTGGTTCTCGTTGGACTAGAAGCACATATGCCTCCCTAAACCCAGAGAAAAAAGAGACGAAAGAAGCTGACAAACGATTAACATTAATTGAAAAAGTCCTGAAGGGTGGAGAAACGAAATGTTGGGGGGATCGGGGGTAAGGATCGTGGGACGGGAGAAGACTTAGGAGAAAGTTACTGGTTTAAGAGAAAGAAATTGAAGCAGAAAAAAAAAGAAGAAAAGCTGAAAAAAGAGGAATACGAGGACATAAAAAGACACAGGGGGCCTGGGGAAGAAGAAGTCCTCTTGGTCAAACCCTCTTGAAAGGACAATAAATCTCCAAAACAAGGAATGAAAGTTATCTCAAAAGGATAAGGGAGGGGGAAAAAAAACAAATTGATAATCACCAATAGTGAAAGGAAGGTGGGGGAAAGAGAATATGGGTTGGGGTATTACTTTCAAAAAGAACACATTGGGGAAAGGAATTATCGGTTATTGGTTGAAGGGTCGGTCGACATCAGCGTCAGGAGTATTCAAACATCCGTTACAAATGATTACCAAAGGGAGCCTTCACGATAGTCAACAAACAGAAAGAGAAAAGTACATAAAGAAAAAATTTGCCAACGCGTGGTTGGGGGAAGGGGGGTCAAAATCAACTGCAATTTACCGTGGACTTGGGTGCTTGAGGCATAAACTGGGGAAGGGGCCATAAGACTGAACCCGCCCAAAAAAAAAAAATTGCTAAACAGTGGACCGGATGGCATTTCAAAAACATAATCAGGAAACCAAGGAGGGCATCTAAAAAAGCAATTTGGGATCCCAGGTGGAATGTCCAGGGACACCCCACGCCTGTAAGAACCAACGAGACAGCATTTACAACTTTCGAATAAAAAAAAAAAGCCAGAAAAATCTTCAGCAGGAGGAGGACGAGGGGAAGGAAAGGGGGTTGGAGTACAGTTCTCTTCGAATCAGGTAATTTGCCGAAAAAGATAAAAAGGAGAGCAGCCGGTCACGTATACCGGAAAAAAGGGGGGAAGGGATTCTCAGGGGAAAGAGAAGAAGGAACGGAATAAAAAAAAAAAGATGAAGCTCCATTGGGAGAAAAAAGCGGGAGCAGAAAAGATTATAAATGCTTCTAGATTAGGATGGGAGAAGAAATCCCTAGAGGGGCAGGGGTATTGGGTAAGGTAAGGGACAGTGGGAAGGAAGACGAAAGGTGTCCGGGTACTAAGGAGTTTGAAGAGGCCAACGTCACGGATCTCTTAAATATCAATCTATGGGATCGAGGAAGTTGGGGAAGGGGACGGGAGAATTAGAGGAAGCTGTTTTGCAACCATCGGTCGATAGGGGGGTTTGTGGGGAAAGTGAGGGATTGGGGACGAGGGTAGCAAGGGAAAATTGATGGGATGAAGACAAACTACAGTTAGGAAAATGGGAACGGACATAGAACATTGTGAGGCCAGGGGTGGTACAAAGATGGGGGTTCAAAGTAAAAAAGGGAAAGGGTAATTAAGGGTGAATAAGGGGAGGTTTCTCAAAAAAAAGGAGTAAGGAGGGACTCTTGGAAGGGAATGACGTTTTCTTTCTCGGTCTCTTAAAATAATGGGAAAAAGTTTTAAAGCAGCCCTCACAGGGTTGGGGGGGCAGAACGAGACGAAAGAAAGAGGGGAGAAAGCTTTGAGTTCAAGAAAAGGAAAGAAAATCCCAAAAATTCCCCCTCATGAGGATAGGTCCACCAAGCGTAAAAAGAAAATAAGTATGAGGAAAACAAAACTAAAGACGCAGGAGAGAAAGGAGAGTCAAAGGGGAACGGGAGGAGTACTTCAATCTGATTTCATACTTCAACGGAAAAAAGGGCCCAAACGCCTTGTGGAATTTTGACTGAGGAAAGTGAACGAGGGAACCAAGAGGGCACCGTTGAAAGAAGGGGAAAGCAGAAACAAGGAGTGGCAAAAGTTTCAGGAGTGCTTCAAACAAGGGGGGAAGAAACCAAAAGAAAAACCTTCTTAAAAATGCCTTGACAAGCTTCCGACGCAAAAAGAAACTCGGAGGTGGGGACTCAGAAAATCAGGGGGGGGGGAGCCCTCAAGGAAGAAAGAAAGAGCTTCAAAAGTCGAACAAAAAGAATCAGTCAAGGAAAAGGCCGATAAGCCCGACGAAGAAAGCAATTTAGATGGGGGGGGGGGGGGGAAACTACTGGGGGGACAACTTTTCCAGGTCAGAGTTGCCTCGTGTTCTACTTTGGTCGAAAAGTAGGAAAAAAGTAATATGAGGTATTCAGTTTGGGCCAGGCCAAAGAGGGGGGTAGCCTTCTGTCAAAGGGGACGTCGAACCAGCCCTAGGTTTAATAGTTACTTAGATAGGGCGAACATGGGAGAGGAAGTCAAGGAAAAGATTGGGTATAACAAGAAGACAAGAGCAAAAAGCCTGTAATCAAGGCGCCGTAATAGTCCGCACAGAGACAAAATAAAAGGTTTGGAGGGAGGGGAGGCACAGAGAGCTGGGGGGGTAACATGAAGGTAGGGTTTCAGAAGGAGGGTAATTCCGTGCTGCCGAAGCGGGGGGGAGACATATGAGACCAAAAGAAATTCAAACCCTTGGCAAAAACGGGAGGCCAATGGCAGGAAAAGACCTTAAAAGGGTGGGCGGGTCAATTGTCCAACATCTACACGAGGAAAAGGCCAAGTGTAGGGATTGGGGAAGGGAAAGGTGGGGGTAGTGCAATATCCATTCTTGTTAAGGAAAAGACAAAATCAGGAAAATTCACGGAGACTTTTAATCAGGGGGAGTGATAAAAAGTCGCCAGGGAAGGGAGAGAGGTGAGGGGGAAAAAGGGAGACACGTTGATAACTCACTCAACAAACAAAACTGTATTTATAAAAGAGAGTAACAAAAAAGGGGGAAACTGTCCCGACGCGATCCTGTCCAATGCCCGGGGAAGAAGGATGACTCAATGCCAAGTAGAGGACAATAGGGTGACTTTCCAATGTGTTTCAACAAGGCGAGGGGCTGAATCCAAACAAGAATGAATGGAAAAAAGCCGCGGGGGGGGGGGGGAAAAATGTTCGGCCGCGGTGGAACAAGGCAGACGGAAAGTCAGGAATACAAAAAAAAAAAAAGGGGGGGGGGAAAGCCACCAGAGAGGGGGGAATGCAGGGGCAAACGGATCGCATGGGCTTCACCAGAAAAAAGAAAATGGGGCGGCCTCCGAAAGAAGTGTTGAAAGAAAAAATCAAATTTCATGAAACAAAGAAAGAGTGTTAACGGCAGGGGGGCAAGAAAATGGAGGGGGTGTAAAAAGTAAAAAGCAGGGGGTTCATCGCTCGTAAAGATGGTCTGGAAGAAAATCGAGGGGGGAGGGACGTCGCAGGGTGACGAAAGGGAGCGTAAAAAAAAAACGAAGGGGGAGGGGGGGGGGGTTCAGAACAAGGGGTGAAAAAAGGAAAAAAGGATCAAAAACCCCCATTTCCGAAGGGGGTGAAGAAGACGTATGGGTATTAATGGGAGAACGAAAAACAGTTAAGGGAATTGAAAGGGAAGTCAGGGTCAGAAGGAGGGGGCTGGGCAACAGTCAACAAGCAGGAGGCACATTTGGTTTCAGGGCAATGGAGAGGATATATCGTGGGGAGGGATTTTGTCGGAGAAAAGACAAAAAGATGGTGTCAGCTTTACAAGGCAGTGTGGGTTGCTAGAAACTAGGAGAAGAAATGCATTGGTAAATAATGTGCAGGAAGGTTCGGAAAGTGTGAAAAAAAGGTACTAAAGGGAAGGGGAAAAGGGGGACTGTAACTTGGTCAAGAACTTAAGTTGGGATAGAAAACAGGGGCCATCGTCAATACGTAGGAATAAAGAGTGGCAGAGGGACTTACAGTTACATCAAAGAGAGGAGGGGAAGGGGACATGGGGGGAGGAAAGGGCGAATTAGGGAAAGAGTAAAGAAATAAAAAAAGGCCTTGTGGGGGAAAAAACTATCATAGATGCGGGCCTGAAAAGAAGTTTCAGCAAGAAAAAAGATGTCGGAAGTGTCTGTGTGGACATAAGGGGGAGGGAATAGATCAAAAAAAAGGGGAAAATAAGAAAAAAAAAGGAATAGAAACCCAAAACCAGTAGATAAAAGGAAGAACCATCGGGAGAGTATCGGGCCGGATTGAAACACACAAGAAAAGGGGGGAAAGCCGAACCTCGGCGGTAAGGCAATAAAAAGGGGACGGCGGGGGACCTTACAGGCAAATGCAAATAACCATTAACGCCCAAAAAGAGTTCGACATTCAACGAAACTAAAAGGGGGGGGGGGAAAAAAAGCCTCGATGAAGCGGACAGGAGACTGAAAAAGAAGAAGGGGAAAGATCAAAAGAAAAAGAGAAATCCATCAAAAGGGGGAAACTTAGTAAAAGAAGCAAAACCTTCGAAGATCATTAAAGAAAGAAAAACCATCCAAGAATAGAAGTAGGGAAAGGAGAAGACAGAAAAAAAGGAGATCCATGGGGGGGGACTGTAATTACGGGAACTGGTCGGACAATAAAAGCCGAAAAGGGAGGAGTGCTCGAAAATAAAAAGGCAAATTGGGGGGGGGGGGGAAGGATAAGAGGTTCCGGCTTTCCAGACGTCCAGGAGGGGGGTGAGGAAGTTTTCAGTCAGGTAACAGGGGGAGAGAAATGCCCAAGGCGGCATGGTCAACTCTAACGGAGGCGGAGGGGTTGATGATTACGAACGTGAAAGTACAGACGGGGGAAGGGGAGAGGAAGAGGGTTGTGGACCGGGGAAAAATTCCCTCAACTTGAAAGCCCATACACTTGTTGGAAAAAAGGGCCAAGGAGTGGAAAATAATGAAACCGAAAAAAAAAAAAAAAAATGACGAAAATCGAACCCATGGAGGAAGCCATACGAACTTTAGTAAAGAAAATCACAGAAAAAAGGTACAAGTGTGAGGAGAAAGAGAAAGAGGAAAAAATCAAAAGGACAACCCTGGGAGGGGGTGTTAAATTGGGGAAACAAAAGGGTAAGTTCATATCTTTTAGCAGTTGGTTAGAGAAATTATTAATCGCTGACGATGAAGAGAGGGATTTAAGGGTCCTCCACAAAAAAAAAAAAAAAGGGAAATCACCGTTACAGTAAAAGGGGGAGGGGGGGGTGGGTCCATCTAAAAAAATCTCAAATGCAATAAGAAGCGTATTATAAAAAGGGGAGAACTCGATATTTTTCGCAGAAACGCCCAACTGTTTCTAGGGGCTTTGGGGGTGGTAGGAAGGAGTTTGTGCAAGAAATCGGGGTTTTTGAATCATGGCATAAGAGTCAAAAGGTATTTGAAGAAGTGTTTGTTCGTGGCCCCGGGCGCAGGCAATGGCTTTTCAAAATCACTCAAGACTCAGTAGGAGGGGACGCTTCAAAAAAAAACAAAAGAAAAGCAACAACGTTAGAAGAGAACGGCAGGACTCCAAAGGAGAAGAAACAATCGTTTTTTCCAGCGCAATGGCGTGGTGGGGGCGGCAGGGGAAGAGTTGTTGGGAAGGAGCGGCCCGGGAGGGGAAAAGAGAAAACCAGGGGGAACATGGAATAGCCTGTTGATGAAGGGGAAAAAAAAGCCCCTTGCCAAACGACGGTGAGGAAGCATAAAAGGGAGGAAATGAAAAATTGGTAAAACGAGGGGGGACCATCAGAGGGGGTGGGGGGATCTATTACAACGTTCCGGCCCAGACACTCTCAAAAAAAAAGCGGCGGCGTGGATCGGCTAAAATTCGCTTTTGATCAAAAAACGAATCAGGAGGGGAAAAGGGAGGAAAGAACTGTGTTTGGGTTGGGGGGGGGGGGGGGGGACGACTTAAGAAAGAGGGAGGAAAGGTGACTGTTGGATGCGACAAGGGGGCAAATTGGAGGGGCACCTGCACTCCAACTGGACCAAAAAATTTGGAATTCAACTGCGCAAGTTGTTGATGCAAGCTACAAAAAAACCCCACTTGTTTTGAACCAGGTGGGGAAAGGCTGTCCTTGGGGGGGGGGGGAAAGTGTTGAGATGTGGACTACCCCACCACCAAAAAGCGATGTGGTCCGGGAGTGGACGCAGTCGCGGCAC